>ODAI013795940.1_pt1 | contig 10787 bp, 12 predicted proteins | sample 1539321 | NCBI WGS metagenome assembly ODAI01 (sample SAMN02144231, study PRJEB22623) | gut metagenome | biome: sheep rumen | host: Ovis aries | place: New Zealand | reverse complement strand
TTTGACTTTATTCGATTTATTATCCATAATCATTTCCCTTTATACTCAAGACAAAGCATAGTCAGATCGTCGAATTGTTCGGCGTCTCCGACGAATTTATCCACCGAAACGCGCACGGTCTTTAATACGTTTTCGGGGGACAAGGTTATATCTTCGTTTATGGCGTCGAGCATTCTGTTCGTCCCGAACATCTCGTTTGCGGAATTAGTCGCCTCCGGCACGCCGTCGGTATATACGAACAGTTTCGAGCCGGGTTCGAGCATTATCTCGTATTCTTTATATTTCGCGCCCGCCATACCGCCTATTACGAACCCGTGTTTGTCTTTAAACAACTCGAATTTGCCGTCCGCGCCCTTTAAAAGCGGATATTCGTGTCCCGCGTTTGCCGCCGTGAGTTTTCCGCTCGAAATCTCGAGTATTCCGAGCCACACCGTCACGAACATCTCTTCGTGGTTGTTCGAGCATATCGCGGCGTTCACGTCCGTAAGTATTTGCGCCGGAGTTTTGCCCATCATCGCGTTGTTTGCAAGCACTATCTTCGATGCCATCATAAACAGCGCCGCAGGAACGCCCTTGCCGGATACGTCCGCCATGACAAGGCAAAGATGATCGTCGTCAATCAGGAAGTAATCGTAAAAATCGCCGCCGACTTCTTTTGCCGGATTCATCGTCGCGTAAATATCGAACTCGTTCCTGTCGGGAAACGCGGGATAGATATTCGGCAACATATCGGCCTGAATTCGCGTCGCGAGATCGAGTTCGGATTTGATACGTTCGCTCTTTAAATCCTTTTCATGCTGAGATACGACCATCTCTTTACCGCGGCGCGCTATGTTACAACTTATTATCGATACTATCGAGAACATAAGACATCTCGGCAGATAGTCGAAAATGAGCGTGTTTGTCACGAGCATTTTCTCATAATCCGTGCCGCCTGCTTTAAGCGCGTTCTGCACCGCCACGCCCAAAAAACCGCCCGTAGCGGTCATTACCGTCCCCTCTTTCATAGTAACGATATTGACGTTTATCATGCCGTTCGTCGCTCCCCATGCCGCGGATAAAGCGAATATTACAAGCGTAAGTAAAGACGCAAATACGGTAAACCGTCGCGAAAAATATCTGCAACTGAACACGACGGGGATCACCATAATTATTGCCATTTTATGAGTAAGCACTCCGTCAAGCCGCGCGTAAATGACTATCAATCCGCCCAGCAAAAGGTACTTAAGCCACCAAACGTCTTTTTTTGCAAAACGATAAACTACGAGAAGTATCACGATTTCAACAATTGCCTGTACCGACGGCAAGAGCATCGTATCCATACCGAGCAAAAACACGTTGAATGCGGTAAGAATCAGTATTATAACGAGCAAAATGCCGCTGCAAAACAGTATCAGCGCACCGAGTTTATTCGCTTGAATCTCGTTATCGCGAAACATCTCCCCAGGCGAAAGCCTTTCTCTTAATTTATCTAAAAAAGTTTGTTTCTTTTCAGCCATTTGCGCACTCTCATTCGATGGTGAGTATATCCGTAAATCCGGTTACCTCGAATATCTCCATTACCGCTTCGCTTACGCCGACAAGTTTCATCTCGCCCTTAGCGCTCATCGCCTTTTGCGCGGAAAGAAGTACCCTGAGCCCCGCGGAAGAAATATACTCTAAACCCGAAAAATCAAAAACGAGTTCGCTTATTTCCGGAATCAATTCCTTTACCGCAGTCTCGGTTTCCGGAGCGGTTACCGTGTCAAGTCTGCCGGATAACGCAACTATTGCCTTCTTGCCCTCAATCGTTTTATTGATACTAAACATATTACCTCCTGCTTTACGTCAAACAACGATATTTTTGCATTATACTACAAAATATATTATAAACGTAAACCCGTTAAAAAGCAAGCGATTTGAAATTCTTTAACGAAAAAAAACAATATCCGTAAGCCGAATATCTTAACGCGTAAAGAAAGCGGGTTCAACAAATACGTCGGACCCGTTTGATATTAAATATGATATTTTATTCGTTTTGCCGCGGCTTAGTCAAAATTTTAAAGATATTTATTGACTATCGCGTTCATTTCGTCAAATTTTTCAAGCATATCTTTCGCGAGCGCCAACTGACAACGCGCCCTCACGAGGTTATGCTCGGGATAACTTACGGAAAAATATTTATCTCCGTGCAAGTAGTCGGTCAAAAACCTCATTCCGCATTCAACTGTCATGGTGATCGCGCCGAGAGCCATTGTTGACTTTTCGTTGTCGGTAAGCGTCTTGCCTACTTTTCCGATAAATCCGTTCGTAAACGCGTCGTACTTATCCATATCCAGCGAAACTTTACTCAAGTCTTTTTCGTCCTCGGCTGCGGAGTTAGCCGTAAAACGTATCGCGTCGCCGAAATCAAACGCCACAAGCCCCGGCATAACCGTATCGAGGTCGATAACCGAGAGATGCTCGCCCGTCTTTTCGTCAAATAAAACGTTATTGCACTTAGTATCGTTATGCGTAACTTTCAGCGGAAGTTCTCCGCGTTTTTGCATTTTATACATTTTCGTCGCAATATCTTCAAAACCGAGATATCCGTCGATTTCGGGTCTTACGCTTTCCGCCCTTTTTATCAAATCCTCGGCTATAGCCTCTTTAAACGCCTCGTAGCGCATAACGGTGTTATGGAAATGCGGTATAACTATATTGAGTTCTTTGGCAGGATAATCGGCAAGATAGAGTTGAAATTCGCCGAACGCTTTGCCCGCCTCTTCGATTATTCCGAGATTACTCGTAAGGTTATAAGTCACGGAACCGTCTATATATCTGTAACAACGCCAGAACTCGTCACCGTCGGCATAATAATACAACCCGTCCGAAGTCCTGGAATAATGCAAGACGTTTCGCTTTGCGGTGGTCTGTTTCTCCTTTATCTTGCGCCTGACGTACTCGGTAACGCGCGCGATATTATCCATAACTTCGACGGGGTTTTTAAAGACGTAAGTATTCAGTTTTTGAAGAATATAGTCCTTAAGTTCTCCGTCGCGAAACATATATACTTTATAAGTCGTGTTTATATGCCCGCTCGTTAAAATTTCAAAGCCCTTATATTCTCCGCTTAACAGAAATTTCCCGCAAACTTCTTCTATCTTTGCGTCGTTTATAGTAGATTGCAATATACTTCCCTCTACTTTATATTATTATTCTTGCAAAAAGAATGATATATACGCTTGTGATTATATCATGACGTTCAACTTTTTGCAATACGTTTTAAAAAATTTACGCGGTATTTAAGAAATTTGGTTCTTAACCGTCTTTAGCGCGTTCTTTTCAAGCCGCGACACCTGCGCCTGCGAAAGCCCTATTTCTTCCGAAATTTCAGTCTGAGTTTTGCCCTCGTAATAGCGTTTATACAAAATATTCTTTTCTCTGTCGTCAAGCCTCGATACGGCGCTTTCCAAAGCGACGTTTTCCGTCCAACGCTCGACGCCGGATTTATCGTCGCCGATCTGATCCATTAAAAGCAGTTCGTCTCCGCTCTTATTATATACCGGGTCGTACAGGGAAACGGGGTCGGATATTGCGTCGAGAGCATAAACTACTTCTTTTTCGGAAATGTTAAGCCGATTCGCTATCTCAAACAGCGTCGCCGTATCGTCTTTTTCACTCTCTATTTCAGTTCTCGCCTGTAAAACTTTATAGGCGGTATCGCGTATGCTACGCGATACCCTTAAACTGTTATTGGTTCTTACGACGCGCTTTATTTCCCCCAAAATCATTGGGACTACTTGCGGAATTTGAAACGCATTTCTCCTCCCGTTTTTTCTATTTTAGCACAAAATAATAAATTTAGCAACCGAAATTAACTATATTTCTGTTTTCGATATTACTTTCTCACTATTATTCCTTATATCTTTCGCCAACATTTCCGTTTCATAAATTCTATGATTTCGCCGTTATCTCGGTCCTCATAATAAGTTATAAGCAGACGTTTAAACTCCGACACGTCCTTTTCGGGTATCACCAAAAGCCCCGCCGCCCGACCGATTAAATAGTGATTTGCGAATATTACCGCCGCTCGCTTTTTTCCATCGTTGAAAATCTGCGTCTTCATGCAATATAAACATAACCGAATCGCCGTTTCAATCGGCTCCGCTTTATCCGCTATAATAGCCGCTATCTGTTCTTTCACGTCGAGTTCGATAGGTAACGGAGGAATATACGTCGTTCCGCCGATAGTTACGGGCACGCCTCGAATCCTGCCGCCGTCCAAATAAAACCCCTCATTCACAAGCTTTGCAATTTGGCAAAGAATATAATAATCTGTCTTTGCGGCAATAACGTCATAATCTATCACGAATTCCCATGCGTGTTTCAAATTTAATATTTTCTGCACGTCGCTTGCGGAAACGCCGCTCACTCGACCGTTATCGATAATATCTTCCGTCTGTGGAAAAGAAGTCGCAACGCCTTCAAGCACCGCTTGATCATAGATATTCGCTTTCATGTTGGCTCTGGCAAAGTCGATATTTAAAATCACTTTGGCGGGCAACCCCTCGGAAACGTAGCCGAGTTGCGCCAGCCGTTTCTCAATATGACGAATATCCTTTTTAAGTTCCCTCGCTTCCCTTGCATACCTTAGTAGCGCCTCATAAAGTTCGTCAGAATAACGATCGACGTAAGTACTTGTAAGTTTTCCGGCCATGCGCTTTCGGATATAAAGATATTTTGCGTCGCCTCGTTCTTTGATTTCGGGAGATCCGTCGTAAGGGAGCAATCTAAGGCGCGCTTGCAAATCTGCGCGCTTATGAAGAAGTTCCCGAACGTCCATATATTGATAATCCATATATTCTCTCCTTGTAGGGAAATTATATTGGTGTAATTATAGCATAAAGTTCCCCAAATTTCAAGTCTTTTAACGAAAAAATATTCGATTTTTAACCTTTGATATATTTTAGATATTAAAAAATTTGCCGATTTCGGCAAATTTTTGGAAAATTTAAATATTTTTTCCGAGGTCGGCAAATTTTTGAAAATTTTGAAAGTTTTTGCTGAAAACGTAAAACTTTTTCGTTATTCGAAAATCTCAATGGAGTAAGTGTTTCTATACTCCTTTGCAGGCTGTAAAATCAGCATATCTCGTTTTGTTTTAAAATCGTCCGTGATGCCGTCGTCGGCAGGGATTCCGTGCCACGGCTCTATGCACACGAACGGAGCGTCGGTTTTGGGTTTATGCCATATACCTACCGAAGTCATATCGTCGTATTTAACTTCTATACACTTATCGTTTTTCATAGATTTTAGTTTTACGCTACCCTTTTCCGTTTTAAAGAAAAGAGCGTCGTTATCGAACAAATCGTGCGTAAGGTGCAATCTTCTATCTTTAAGTAAAAATTCTTCGGTGTTTCCGAGATAGAGTCCTCTCTCCGATAAACGTATCTTTTCAAGCGTATCCGATCCGAATTCCAAATAATAGTCCTCGAATTGTTCATCGCCACCGAAAGGCACGTTGAACGCAGGGTGCGCACCGAATGAAAACGGCATATCCGCTTTGCCCTTATTCTTTACCGAATAAGTAATTTCAAGTCTATTGTTTTTAAGCGTAAATATTACCTTAAATTCGAAGTCGAAAGGATAAATCTTTTTCGTGTTTTCGTCAGAGCAAAGCGTAAACTCCGCCGAGTTTTGGGCGATACTTTGCGAGGAAAACTGCGCTCGTCTTGCTATTCCGTGAATATTCATTTCGTAAGTTTTGCCTTCGAAAATATATTTACCCTCGAAAAGCCTACCGCATATCGGGAAAAGTACGGGCGCTCTACCCGACCAATATTTCTCGTCGCCCTGCCACAGGTATTCTATGCCCGTTTTATTGCTTTTTACAGAATAAAGTTCCGCCCCGACCTCGTTTATTTCTACCGTCAAAAATTCATTTTTTATAGTTCGTATCATATTTATCTCCTCAATATTCTTTATAATTTCATTTCAAATTGAAGTTGTTCTTTTCCTCGGCTGTTTATTATAGTTTCCTTATGAATAAAACCGAACTTTTTACAAAATTCAATACTTGCCTTATTATCCGCTCTTACACCGGCAGACAACACACTAAAACCTTTTTGTTTAGCAAGTTTCATTAGTTCTTTACATCCAAACGTGCAATATCCCATCCTATAATATTTGCTGTCAATTATAACGCCGCAACTTGCTATAATATCCGAGTGTTCACATAATGAACAAAGTCCCACGGGAACACCATCTTCGATTATAAACTGCTCAAAATATTTACCGTTGTATGTACAAGTGTTCCATTTTGCAATCAGTTCTTTATACTCTGCTTTTCCTATTGGGAAAGATATCCCCACCATTCTTGCATTGTCTGTCCAATTTTTACTGATATATTCAAAATCTTCTTCCGTAAAATGTCTTAATCTCATCATAGTATAATTCCTGTTGTTTTTGCGCTTTATTTAGTAGTTTAAATGATTATTCAAATTCCGTTCGTAAAGTAAAACTCTCCGGAAGATTATATATTTCGGTTTTGAGAAAAACCGGATAAAAGTATTCGTTTTTCAGTCTTTCAAAAGGCAACCACTCAAAATCGTGGGTATGACTTTCTTCATGTATTGTAAACTTTTCTCCTTTTTCAAGGAGCGTTGTTCCGTTTACATCGAGCAAAAAGTAAATGCAAAGTTCGTGGTAGTGTAACTTATCTACATCTTCGTCAAAGAAACCTTGGTTAAGCCAAAGCGGACGAATAATGCGAGGTATAACACTCAATTCTTCGTTGATTTCTCTCACAATTGCGTTTTCTGCCGTTTCGCCCATTTTAACTCTGCCGCCGGGCAGATAATAGTATGGCGAGCGTTCGTCTTTCATAGCGAGAATTTTGCCTTCGTTGATAATTATTCCGCAAACCCTATAATTAAACTTGCTGCTACCTAAAACATGAGTTATATCAGACATCAAAAAATCATTTTTGTTAGTTCGCATTATTTTTAACTCACTTGATTATTGCATTCAGAATATTAAACAATGCTCATTTCGTCGCTTGCGCATATCTACAAAACACCCAAAACAGTATCATATAACACACGGTTTTGGGGAGCATCAGCATACCGAGTATCGGGAGCAAACTTGCAAAAACCGCTACCGGAATATAGAATAAGAACGAAAGAGTTACAAGCAGCCAAACAAAACTTAAACTCGGAACTTGCTTTCTGTCTTTAAAAAACAGCGCTATAATAAGCGCACCGAGCGCAACGAACGGAATATTGCGGATAATTCCCCAAGCAACCGACGATTCGTTTTCCAGCCAGCCGTTTTGCGGAAACAGGCAAAGCGCTATTCTGATAGCCGCTAATGCGTAGACGGAAAAGGTCAATGTTTTGTTTTCCGATTTACCGTAAGCGCCCAACCATATGTAATACATAAAGACGTAAAACACGGTCATAGTTATCGAGGTTACGAACTTTCCTATTCCGAGCCACATATTAAAATCGCCGTCGACGAAATAATTGAGAACTCTCGGCACGAGATGAAAAGCGTCTCCGCCGCCCAAAATCAATATAGCAACACCCATCAGTTTACCGACTTTGTCTTTACTGTTTTTCAGTATCGATATGCCCATTACAGCGGCAAATAATAGGTAAATAATATCAAACGTACTTTCTCCGTATTTCATATTAACTCCATTTTCCACATTTGTATGTTTATAATTGTTTTATCTAATTATACTAAAAACCGCTTAAAAAGTCTATCGATTTGACCGGCGTTTGACTTTTTAGAGGTTTTGTGCTAATATAAATAAAATGATAACGGAATTAAGTGATAAAATTAAAAGGTTAAAAGACATAATAGATAACTCGGATAATATAGTGTTTTTCGGCGGCGCGGGAGTATCTACGGAGAGCGGAGTTCCCGACTTTCGCAGTAAAGACGGACTATATAATAACAGAGGCGTAGAATTTGAAAAATATCCACCCGAATATCTTCTAAGCCATAGTTGTTTAGTGAGCGAGCCGAAAGTTTTCTTCGAGTTTTACCGTCAAAAAATGGACGCAAGGAACGTTATGCCAAACGCTGCGCATATTTTTCTTGCCGAACTCGAAAAAAGAGGAAAACTCAAAGCCGTAATCACGCAAAATATCGACGGACTTCATCAAAAGGCAGGAAGCAAAACCGTATACGAAATCCACGGCACGACGATGAAAAATTACTGCGTTAAATGCGGAAAGACGTATTCGGAAAACTTTATCTTTGATTCGCCCGATACTATTCCCGTCTGCCCCGTTTGCGGCGGCATGGTAAGATGCGACGTAACGCTTTACGAAGAATCTTTACCGGAAAGAGCCGTCGAAAACGCAATTAACGCAATAATAAATGCAGAAGTTTTAATAATAGGCGGAACTTCTTTAACCGTCTACCCTGCGGCGTCGTTTGTAAGATATTTTAGAGGTAAACACCTTGTCGTAATAAACAAAGAGCCTTTGTCTTTGCCGCTTGATAAGCAAAAGGACTTGGAAATAAACGCCCCTATCGGCGAAGTGTTCTCCCAACTGAAAATTTAAAACAATCTCTATATGATCCGAGCGGAAACAGTTATCCTGTTTCCGCTCGGATATTTTATTCGCTCGAAAGCGTCTTTTCGTATTGAGTTTTGTTAAGCACAAGCCGCATAGTTCCCGTTGTTAAAACTATTTTCCCGATAATGTTCCTCATTATCTTCTGTTTCTCGCCGTCCGACATCTTTTGCCAAGTCGCAGGTAAACTCTTTATCACGTTGTTGTCCTTATCGATTTTTTCGAGTATCGTCTGCTTTTGTCGCTCTTCCAAAATGTCTCGCTCGACCTTTTTATACTCTCTGTCCACGTCCGCCGCCTGCTCTAAAATATTCTCGTCGCCTATTTTGCGGTATGCGTTCAGACACCTTTGGTATTCGGTCTTTAAAGTTTCGAGCCGCTTATTCAGTATCGAGATAATATCCCCTTCTATAAGTTGTTTATCGCCCAAATCTTCCGAATACTTAACGGCAAATTCCATAAGTTTTGCCGCCGCTATCTCTTCCACTTGCTCGGCGTCGTAGACAAAGTTAGGACAATCTGCGTTTTTTACAAGTTGCTCTTTTGAAGATGGAAATCTCGAATAGCAAAGAATTTTCAGTTTAGCGTTCTTCCCCTTTCCCCATTTCATATACCGCATCTTTGCGCCGCAATTGCCGCAGAAAAGCAAAGACGACAATAAATACTTCGACGGACCGTGAGAATTGCCGTTCTTTTTAATCAGCGCTTGCGCTTCCTTAAACGTCTCTTCGGTAATCAGCGGCGTATGTTTTCCCTTATACTGTTTTCCCCTGAAAGTTATCTCGCCGAGATAGGTTCTGTTTTTCAATATATTAAAGACGGTCGTATCTCCGCTTAATCCCAAAATTTCGGCGATTTGTCTCGGCGAATATCCGCCGCCGACGTACATATCGAAAATTCGCTTGATGTTCTTTGCCGCAACTTCGTCTACGACTAAATTATCCGCTTCTTTTGAATAAGTATATCCGTAAGGCGGTATACCGCCGCCTTTCCAATGTCCCTCGCTCGCGCGTTGTTCTCTGCCGAGCGTGAGTTTTGCGACAATCGAGTCGTGGTCGAGTTCGGCAAACATCGAAAGTATGGATATGAGTATCATGTACGTCTGCTTGTTCCTTGAATCTACGTTTTCTTTAACGGCTAAAAAATCACACCCAGCCTTTACGCAGTCTTCTTTCAAAAAACGTAAGATAAGCATTTGAGTTCTGCCTACCCTATCCAAGGAATACGCTATTACGAATTTTATTCTCCCGACTTTCATCAGCGCAAGCATCTTTTTAAACGCCGGTCTTTCGTCGTTTACACCGGTATAACCGTCGTCTATAAAGATTATAGGGTTAGGTATATCGAACGCCTTGACGTATCGCTCTATGGCGTTATACTGCACGTCAAGTCCGTATCCTTCCTGCGCCTGCATATCGGTAGACACCCGAAGATAGACAGCCGTAATATTTGCGAGGCTATCGTCTATCTCGTCATACAGCGGAAACGCAAATTTTATCGCTTTGCTCTTCTCTTTCATTCGCCCCTTTAACTTTTACCGACGCAGCGCTTGTAAACGGCGCTCACTATTTCGTCCACCAATTTACTCGTGCAAATATACTCTTTATATTCGTCGGGTGCAAGTTCTCTCCCGTCTATTTCAACAATTACTTCCTTTATCATATTTCGTTTCTCCCAATTTGATTTTGTCCATTTAAAATAAATCTAACCGAGAGAACGCTCGCCATTAAATTTTTACGATTATATTTTTATTTGCGCCGCAAGGCGCAGTTTGCGCCCTCTTTGAGTTGCAAAGTATCGGCAATCCCTCCTTGAAATTTTATTTTGTATAAACGCTTCATGCTACCACCTCCACAGCGTAAAAATTCAAATGGTAAGTTATTGTAGCTCGAAAACACCGCTTCTGTCAAGCCAATTTTAAAAAATTTTTTATGAAATTTTTGTAAGATAAGCGTGAAAAGTTTTTCACAGAAATGCGTATCGTATTAACGTTTTTTATGCTTTTAAGGCGAAAAAGAGCGCAAAAAAAATAGCGCTCACCCCGAGAAAGTGAATCACTATTTGGGCAGGATAAGAAAAGTGAGTTAAAACCCACTTTTGGAGCGATTTTCAAGCGGGATACCCGCCTTTCGCCCCAATTTCCGCAATTGTGTTCGATTTGTGAAAAATTTATCGCTATCGTCTAATTTTCGCTGTAAATTTTAATAGCCGTCTCAACGTCTCCGTCAAAAATAATTT
>ODAI013747643.1_pt1 | contig 10787 bp, 14 predicted proteins | sample 1539321 | NCBI WGS metagenome assembly ODAI01 (sample SAMN02144231, study PRJEB22623) | gut metagenome | biome: sheep rumen | host: Ovis aries | place: New Zealand | reverse complement strand
TTTTGGATTGAATACGAATACGGAAATTTTGATGAAGAGGGTAATAGAAAAGAACCTTGGAAACAATTCGTAGCAAAAGTAAGACAGGAGATGATAAAAAATGAAAAATAAACTGTATATTATGATCGGCATTCCAGGTTCAGGGAAAAGTACGTATGCAAAAAAGAATTTTCCTAATGCCATTTATGTATCAAGAGATGAAATTAGATTTAAACTCGTCACGGAAAATGAAGAATATTTTTCAAGAGAAGAAGAAGTATTTGATGAATTTATTAATGCCATTAATCTTGGTTTGGCTTTTGGAAATGATGTTGTGGCGGACGCCACTCATCTCAATCCTAAATCTAGATTAAAACTTCTTTCTCACCTGGATCTTGATAAAAATAGAACTGAAATTATTGCTGTCGTAATGCGGATACCACTTAAAACCTGTCTTGAGCGCAATGAAAACAGAATTGGAACTAGGTCATATGTACCGCCGCAGGTAATTAAAAGAATGAGTCGTTCTCTTAGAGAACCGACTCCAGAAGAGTTTGATACTGTTATTGATTTTGCACGAATTATTTCCCCAAAGGAGGAGTAAATATGGATTTCTTCACAAGTGATCTTCATATCGGACATGATAAAGATTTTATCTGGAAAGCTCGCGGGTTCAGTTCTATAGAAGAGCATGATACCCAGATTCTTCTCAGATGGAACGCCGCAGTCTCTCCAGAAGATACGGTTTATATCCTAGGTGATCTAGGCATGGGCGGAAATCTTTCCGAATGGAATAGAATTTTTAAAGCCCTAAATGGCCATATTAAATTTATTCACGGTAATCATGATACCATTACAAAAATTGATTTATATACAAGTGATTACGAAATGGAAGATTTAGGGCTAACTGCTATGTATAGATATAGCAAAAAAAGAAATTTTTATCTATCTCATTATCCTACTCTTGTTGGGAATCATGAAGAAGATAAATTCTTTTATAATCTTAGTGGACATACCCACTCCCCTGATAAATTTCAATATGGATGGGGAAAAGTATACAATGTAGCAATGGATGCACATAATTGTACACCAGTATCTATTGAACAAATAATTAAAAATATTGAAAAAGAAAGAGAGAATAATAAATAATGTTAAAAATAATCGGTTTAATCGCATTAATAGTAGGCTTATGTTTTTTATATCCTTTACTTAGCTTTATAGTAGGGTGGATTGTAGGATGTATTATTAAAGTAACAATGGGAGCATCTATTATTTCAGGTTTAGCTATTGTTGGTATTAATTTACCTCTTGAAAAGATCCCTTTGTTCTTTGGGACTCTTGCTGTTATTGCCTCTTTCTTTCATTCTCCAGAAATAAATAAAAAGAAAGAATGAGGATATAATATGAAATTTTTATATGGATATTTTGATTAGGAAACTGGAAAATCATAGGTAGGTTTAGCTGATAAATATGGAAAATATGTGGGGTATGCTTATTTACACCCAGACGATAAAAATAATGCTAGTAAATTTATGGGATGTAGATTAGCATAGCAACGAGCCTGGATTAAAGGATTACAAACCAGACGCCGCATTTTTAAAATAAAAATACAAACTATAATTGAAGTATATAAAGATCTTCAAAAAAATTGTGATATTTCTGGAGAAATAACACAAAGGTTTTATTATAGAATAAAATGTTATGATAATGAAATAAAAGAGTTAGAACAACAAATTCAAGATATAAAAGATGATATAAAAAAAAGAATTTAGATTAGAGAAAAAATTATTAAAAAAAATACCCCTCAAGATATTTAATCTTGAGGGGTATTTTTTAGCTTTTAAAATTAATATATTAAAAATATCTATTATAAATTAATATTTTTCTTGTAAACTGTATCAATGGTGTTAACTACACTCCATGCCAATCTTCATCCATAATATACGCATACCACTACATACTAAGAAGATCCGAAAAATGGTTTATAAGAAGAATAACTAGAGTGAAATTATTTTTATCTGCACCATAAGCAAGATCAAAATTGTAGTCTTGTAAAACGCTTTATTCATTAAGAACATCTACATTATATCTAGCATAAATCAATTTTATACTATTTAAAGTATTATTTAAGTTAGAAGCACTTATCTATCAACAATCTTCATACCAAGGAAATTGATTCCTCCAGCAGGAGCAGTAACAACAATATGATGCAACCCAATTTCTAGATTACATATATCCTTTTCTGAAGCGTTTACATTGTAATTTGTACCATTAACTGTAACCGTCTGCCCATTTGCGGTAGAGCAGAACGACTTCAATTTTTTCGGTATTTTATCGTATACAAACACGTAAAAATCCATTATTTTTGTGGCAGATTCTTTTGTGCAATTCGCTTCAAGCTTGAAACCATTTGTAATAGTAATAGGTTTTACGTCTTTCCAGACATATCCAGAGAAAGAAGAAAACTAGAGATCTGTTTTGATTCGTTGGTCATCAAATCCCAAAATTGTTTCTCCGTTCTCTGCCCATACTGTATACGGGACAAGTTTAGCAAACATATATCCAGCAATGAAAAGATGCCCAGCGTCTCCATAATGACATCCATCTGGGATAATTTGTTGAATTGGAATACTGGAATATACATTAAAAAATGCTGTAGCCATATTTTTGTCAATCAATTCAAGATTATATTCTTTTGCGAGTTCTTTTGTGATTCCATCTGCAATAGACATTTGTTGCCAGCCAAATCGTGAATGATTTTCTGTCCCCGCTTGGGTTGTCATCAATACAGGCTGAATCCCTGCATCATATAAGATATTAATAAGCTGTGCGAGATGATCTTTATACCAACGTTCACCGTTGTAACTATTGACATAATCATTGATACCGTGAGATATAATGGCAATCTTTGAGTCTTTATAATATTCATTTTCTAATAGCATAGCATCAATATTTTGTAATGCCCAAGATACGTTTTTTCCGGAAAAGCCAGCATTATAAATACGAAGTGCGTTATTATTCAAACTGTTCCGTAAAAATTCCTGCAACTTGGTTGTATATGTGTTAGGATCGACATGATCAGTTCCAAGCGTGTTGGGTGTTGCTCCCGTTGTTGTATCTCCGTCGGTTGTGCTATCACCAATAATACAGATCGGAAATTTATCGCCCCATAGCCATTTTGTATATGCATCTTGCAAAGTATATAATTTTTCTCTCCGCTGATATTTCAACGCCTCGTCATTCTTATAATTCGCTTTAATTCCAAACATAATAGGAGACAATGCTCCACCATCATCCCACGAATTAAATAGTATTTCTCCCTCAGTCTTGTAACCATAAGTTCCCCAATTACCATGCCAAATTGCATGTTTTTCTCCTTGTATACTTCCATTATCTCTCCATATCAACCCAAATGCACGAACAAAAATATAAAATGGTTCAATTGCATAGTAATTTACTAAAAAAGTATGTTCGCCTGTTGTTCCATCATTAAAGCCAAATACCTTTTTAAGTATCTTCTTATTCGAATCAGTAATATATATACCTACATCCGAAGTGTTTCTGCTTCCGATCATTAGTGAAATACTCTTTATAAAACCGGCAGGATATAACAGCTTTGATCCCCATATAATGTCTTCTGTTGAGTTTCCTGATATAAAATTTTCCCAATTACTTGTCGGAAAGAAAGAAAACTCATTTCTATTGTGTTCAATACGTTCGACAATTGGCTCAATGATAACGCGTACATTAAATTCGTGATAGTCAGTTGATTCATTTAGAGATATTATATCTCCGGGAATTGAATATTTAATTCTATCGAAACCCATAGAAAGCGTTTTCGCGGGGAAGCTAGTGTTTCTTGAGTCTCCATAAAGTTGTCCGGGTACTCTGACAAGAACATAAAACGGAACAGAAGCATAATAATTAACTATTATTTCAACTTAACCAGCACCAACTTGTTTCCATACTTTCTTTAGAACTTTATAATTTTTATCACAGATTATTACACTGCACTAATCACTTGTGCTATTTGCACTTCTCTCAATAATAATGGATTTGATATAACATGGATTAAATAACCTTTTTTTCCCCCAGTAGTCATCGCCAGTAGTTGGATAAGTATACGTTGCCGGGTCTACATCTGACGGATAAGTAGATTTAATACCGTTATATAAATCCTGATTTAAAACGTTCTTTAAATCACGAATCTCGCCGCCAGTTATTTTTGCATCCGCTGCGGAGCCTTGTATAGATAAACTAGAGTCTACTGTAACCGCACTACCTACAGGATTAACATTAGTATTTAACCAATTGGTAACATCAGTTGCAAGAGTTGTATCAATATAATTAGATAAATCAGTATGATTAACTTTTTGTTGATTAAGTGAATTAACACTTGAATGTAAAGAAGATAATTGGGTCGTTACATCATCAGCATTTGTAACGTTTAAGTCTCCCAATGTTTCTTGTAAATCGTGTCCATTTAGCATCGTTACATTTTCCGCATCAACCGCAAGCGGGATATCAGAAGAATAAGTTCCGCTTTCTTCTTGGACACGTATATATTTTAATTTATCCATAAAAAGATTTCTCCTTTCATATTTTTAAAATATTAAATCTTATTTTTTCTTTATATGGTATATAAAAAAATATATAATTTTATAAAAAGAATTTGTCCATTGAATTTTTAATTATTTAATTTTATTAACATAAAATAATTTAAAATTTTAATAATAAACTATAAGTTAATTAACTCACGGCTTTTCCCGTTATAAGGTCAAATATTAATAAAAAATCTATTTATCTTTTATATATATTTAGATAAAATTTTTTGAAAGGCGGATTTTATGAAAAAATTTTTATCAGGTATACTATTTGCTTTATTTGGATTATCTTTAATAGATAATATTAATGCTATTCTTACCAATTTAACTTAGTTTTATTGCTATAAAATAGCTAAACAAACTTATCAAATTAAAAAATAGTTAGCACTTACATAGGATGAAAATCAATAGGGATCTCATAAAGTGATGGGGTTCCAAACAGATTGTATTGGATTCCAGGTAGAGTCTCCATTATAGGAGGAGGATTAGTAATTATATGATTAATTTTTATGACACTAATGCATTATTATCTAACTCTTTTAAAAAGAATATTAATAATATTTTTATTATTAGCAATTTAACTTTAAAAGAACTAGAAAATATAAAAACTGATCCAAAAAAGGATTTAGATATTAAATATAAAGCACGAAAAGTAATTAATTGGTTAATGTAGAATGAATAGCGATATCGTATAGTTCAATATAATTATAAATGGGATCGTTTACTTAAAAAATATCCTACTTTATCTGATAATACGGATTCAAGAATTATTTTAACAGCTTTAACTTTATTAAAAAAATATCCGAATCTTAAATTTATAACCTATGATTCTAATTGCGCTTGTTTAGCTAAAAATTTAGGAATTAATACTTAGTATCAAATTACTAAAAAACAATAGTAGTATACAGGTTATAAATAGATTATATGTAAAAATGATGCGGAACTTGCTAATTTTTATACAGATTTTAAAGATTTAAAAAATCCATATAATTTATTATAGAATCAATATATTATTATTAAAGATAGCAATAATAAAATAATCAGTACTCATAAATATACATCAACAGGATACAAAGATGTCACTAATATGACATTTAATAGTAAAATGTTTGGTAAAATTAAAGCTAAAGATATATATCAACAATTTGCTATGGATAGTATGTTAAATAATACTTTAACTGTAGTGCGGGGACCTGCAGGCGCTGGTAAATCCTTACTATCCCTGGGTTACTTATTTGAAAAACTAGAAAAAGGAAAAATCGACAAAATCGTTATTTTCTGCAATACCGTTGCTACTTAGGGTTCAGCTAAACTTGGGTAAACAAATTGGATAATGCTCAAGTAAAACCATGTGAACTGCTGGAAACTCCTTAGAGCTTCTTAGACTACAACATAAGAATGAAATATATCTAAATGTGAACGTTTAAAAACTAAGAAGATTGGACAATCAGCAGCCAAGCCTCGAAGAGAGGAAGGTTCAACGACTATCCCGTAGGGGAGTACATCTTTTATAAAAAGATGGAAGCGCATGGGTTTTAAACTTAAAAATTTAGGACAAAAGAATAAAAATTTGGTTTTCAAATTTTAAAAATATATAGTATATAAAAAATATATCTTTAAAAGGAGAAATAGCCATGGAACAAGAAATTATAAAAAAATATTTAGAAGGTAAATCAATCACTCAATTAAGTAAAGAATATCCAATCACATATGGAAAAATTCAAAAAATATTAAAAGAAAATAATATTACAATTAGAGGAGGTAGAAAAAAGAAATAGCTCACTTTAGAACAAAAAGAATAGCTAAAAAAACAATTTTTTGAAAATATTCCTTTAAAATAGATTGGGAAAAATTTAGGATATAATGTTGAAATTATCAGAAGAACTGTTGAAGAATTATAGCTGACTCGATCAAATAATAGAGTAAATTTTAGAATAAAAAGTAATTACTTTTCTATTATTGACGATCCTATAAAAGCATATTGGTTAGGTTTTTTATTTACAGATGGATGTGTAGACAAGCAAAAAAGTAAAAATGCATCAGGTAGAATTAGATTACAACTTCAAGAAGCTGATCTATAGATTTTAGAAAAATATAAATAGGATTTAGGAATAGATGGAAAAATTATATATGATCGCAGATCTAATCGTACATGCTGCTCAGTAGAATTTGTAGACAATCAAATTTTTGAAGATTTAGGAAAATATGGAATTGTCCCAAATAAAACCTATGAATGTCATCACATCCCTTATGAATTAATTCCAAAACAATATTTACCTGCTTTCGCATTAGGATTATTTGATGGAGATGGTAGTTTAAGTTGCTCTCAAGATTTATCTAAAGATGTAACTATTAATTTCACATCTTATTATGAAAGTGTAGTAGAAGATTTTCAAACAATAATAGATTCATTAATAAATAAAACAGATCATTCTAAAAATTTCTTTACCAGTGCTTGGCACACTCAATGGAGAGGTAAAAAACAAGTACTATTAATTTTAGATATTTTATATTCAAATTGTCCTAGGTATTTAAATCGTAAATATCAAAAATATTTACAATTAAAAAATAGTTTAAAATAAGATATAGTCTAGTTTATATTGAAAGATATAATGTTAATTGATTATCCTGGATCACGCGATTAGAAGCTACTCGATTCTCAAATCGGTAACTTCTTAGTAAGTAAACTTGGTGATAAAATTGCAGTATAGCAATTAATTGAAAAAAATCAATTAGTATTATTACCAATGTCAGATATTAGAGGCTTCGATACATCTGGAATACATGCTGGTATATATATTACATAGGCGCAAAATATGAGTATTGATTTAATGAAATTAGCTTTACAAAGAGTTGGTTAGGATTCTATCGTTATTTTGGATGGCGATACAGAGGCACAAGTTGATTTAGGAATTTACTCTGGAAATAATAATGGTCTTCGCAGAGTATCTGAAATTTTTAAAGGAACAGATGTTTATGGAGAATGCACTCTAGTAAACATATACAGATCAAAAATTGCAAATATAGCACAACAAATGTAACAATAGGAGGATAATGCTTATGATTACGAAACAATGGTTTAAAGCTGCGGGAATCAGAGCTATTAAAACAATGGCCCAAACCGCAATTGCAACAATCGGATCTAGCGCAGTTCTATCTGCGGTAGATTGGAAAGTAGTAGCATCTGCATCTATTTTAGCTGGTATCTTATCTCTGCTAACCAGCACCGCAGGATTGCCAGAACTAGAAGAAGAGTGAAATAGGGGGTGAAAATCCCCCTATTTTATTTTTAAGGAGAAAATAATTATGTCAAAGTATTTTAGTGATTAGAATTTACACATTATTACGAACATAATCTCCGGCATTGAAACATATGGACAACGTTATTCAGACGAACGTAATTGGGGAGATTTTACTTAGGCTTATGCAAATACTAAAAACTAGGTTAGTATCACTATAGGATGGGGCGCGCATTATGGAGATTAGGCAAGAAAATTACTTCAAATGATCCAAACTGACTACCCTGAAGATTTTAAAAAGAATGACACAGCAAATATCGCCGCAGATATTAAAAAATCTTTTGTTAAGAAACCTTATTATCAACCAAAAAAAACAAGTAATAAAGCAAAAAGTATTATAGCAATTATAACTAGCTAGGGGGGCAAAAAAAGCCAAGACAAATTATTTGGAGAACTTATTGAAAAATATTTAACTCATGCTATTGATTTTGGAATTAATAAAGATAATATAAAAGCTCTTATGATGTGGTGCTAGATTTAGCATGTTGGTGGATTGGGACCAGTAAAAAGAATTTTCAAAAGATGCGGAAATAATCCTACATTAGACTAGATCATGGCCGCATTAAAAAAAGATCAATAGAATGGAAATACTGCGGAAGTCGGTGATAAAATTTATAACTCTAGGCATAAATGTTGTTATGACTGGATTAATAAATATGTTAAAGACCAGACTCCCGCAGTTTAGCAAAAGGAGGAAACAAAGATGAGCATAGATTTTTCTAAATACTATGGGAAAATTTCTAATTGCAGCTCGGATGAAAGAAAAAAATATTCTGGAGGAAAAGCAGGCGATCAAACTGGGTCTGAATGGACAATTCGCTCTTGGTATAATAGACCTTGGTCTTGTGTATTAAGACATCCAGATCAAACAGTTAGATAGACTATTGCTGAATTAGGTATCAAAGCTGCAAATAATAATAATATTGGATATGATCAAGGGCAAAGAGATACTTATTGGAGTCAATTAAAAAAATATTTATATGATCCTTCTAATATTAAAACTAAATGTGAGGCAGACTGTAGCGCAGGTGTTATTGCAAACACCAGGGCCGCAGGTTATATTTTAAATATTCCCGCCTTAAAGAATTTATCTGCTTCATATACAGGGGATATGAAATCTGGATTTAAAAAAGCTGGATTTGAAGTATTAACCGCGAAGAAATATTTAACAGGATATGATTATTTAATGCCTGGTGATATTCTTTTATATGAAAATCATCATACTGCAACCAATTTAGGAATTGGAAATAAAATTAAATATGCTACGACAAAAGTAGAAAAAGAAGAATAGGCTAGAGAAGTTACATTAAATAAGACAAAACAAGCTGATGGTATAGTTACTGCGGAAGCCTTATATGTAAGACAATGGGCTGGATCTGAAAATAATCCGCTAGTTTCTGTTCCTGTTGTTAATAAAGGGAAAAAAGTAGAAATTTATGATACTATCAAAGATAGTAAAGGAAATGATTGGTATTATATTAAAGTAAATGGGAAATTTGGCTTCTCAAGTGCAAAATATATAGATAAAATATAATACAAATAAAGGGATAAGTAGATACTTAATCTATTTATCCCCTTTTTCTTTTGCCTTTTTATTATTATATAATATTTTTTAAATGTTGTCAAATTTGCAAAAAAGAACGCGGCAGCAGGAAAATTAAAAATTTTTTTATGAACGTATAAAATATTATGCGTTAGCATTTTACTTGCAAATTTTAAAAAATTATGCTATAATTTTATTATGAAGAAAATAAAGAAGAGAGGAGATTTTTATGGGAAAGCTATATGATGAAAATTCTATTGAGTCACTTTCTCCGTTAGAATTTACACGATTACGTCCAGGAGTATATGCCGGAGACACGACGTATTCAACACAGCTTCTTATAGAAATTGTTTCAAATGCTGTAGATGAATATCGTCTTGGAAACGGTAATCAAATTGATGTAAAAATTGATAAAGATATTATAACAGTTAGAGATTATGGACAGGGATTTATCCCTAATAGCTTTAGAGAAGATGGAAAAACTATTCTTGAAGCAGCTTTTAGTGTACTTAATACTTCTGGTAAATATCGTGAAGATGGTACATATGAAGGAACTTCTCTTGGATCATTTGGTATCGGAAGTAAAATTACTACATTTTTAAGTCATTGGCTTGCAGTTACTACTATTAGAGATAATCATTTTGAAAATTGTAGATTTCTCGAAGGTGTTTTTGACAAAAGAGAAGCAGGAGTTTGTAATGAATTAACTGGAAATAAAACAGGTACTAGAGTAAGTTGGAGGCCTTCTGAAGAGTTTTTTACACATACTGAAGTTGAATTAGATAAAATTAAAAAACTTTTTCAGACTATAGTTTGTCTTTGTCCTGGACTCACTATCAATCTTTATGTTGCAGATTGGAATAAAGATGGAATAAAATGTGAAAAATATACTCGATATTATTCTGAAAAAGGATTAAATGATTTAGTTGATGATGCAGTCGCTGGGAAAGAACTGATTGATACCAGATTTAATATGAATTATATCGAGGACCGCGGCAAGAATAAAATGGATATGGTATTAACATATACTTCCAACTACTCATCTACTATTGTTCCATATGTAAATACTGGTCTTACTGAGAATGGTCAGCATATTACTCAAATTAAAACAATTATTACACGAGAATTTAATAAATTCTTTAAAGAAAAAAAATGGCTTAAATCTACAGATGAAAATTTAAGTGGCGATGATATTCAAGAAGGAATGTATATTGTTTTTAATATTACGGCTCCAAATGTATCTTATGATGCGCAAGTAAAGAGCAGAATTACTAAAATTGATATGAAACCATTCACTACTGCTCTTACGGAGAATCTTGAATATTGGTTAAATAATAATGAAAAAGAAATTAAAATAATTGC
>ODAI013725639.1_pt1 | contig 10787 bp, 8 predicted proteins | sample 1539321 | NCBI WGS metagenome assembly ODAI01 (sample SAMN02144231, study PRJEB22623) | gut metagenome | biome: sheep rumen | host: Ovis aries | place: New Zealand | reverse complement strand
TGCAATAATTATAATAAACAGGTTACAGTTTAGTAAATAAACAATTTTGCTCTGCAAGACTTATTCAAATCTGTATTTGCGAAAGGAAAAGAAACGAGTATTACAAGGCAAAATTTGACTTAAAAACCGGAATGTACATATAGTACCTGAGGATTTTTAAGTCAAATTTTAACACAGTAAGACGAAGTTTATTTTTCTTTTGTTTTATATTTTTTCATGGATTGTTCTATTAATAACATCTAACTGCTGTTCTCTTGTTAATGAAGTAAACTTAACAGCATATCCTGAAACACGAATTGTAAGTTGCGGATATTTTTCTGGATGCTCCATTGCATCTTCTAGCAATTTTCTGTCAAAGACATTTACATTAATATGATGTCCTGTATTTGCGAAAAATCCATCTAGCATATTAACTAAATTTGTTATTTGTATTTCTTGAGTTCTTCCTAATGTAGAAGGGGTTATAGCAAATGTGTAAGAAATACCATCTTCTGCAGCTTCAAAAGGAAGCTTAGCAATTGAATTCATTACTGCTAATGCACCATGAGTATCTCTTCCATGAAGCGGATTAGCTCCTGGTCCAAATGGAGCTCCTGCTCTACGACCATCTGGAGTATTTCCTGTTGCTTTTCCATATACTACATTTGAAGTTATTGTAAGGATTGATAAAGTATGTTTTGAGTTTTTATAAGTTGGATGTCTACGTATTTTTTCAATAAATGTTTTTACAATTTCAACTGCAATTTTGTCAACTCTATCATCATCATTTCCAAATTTTGGATAATCTCCTTCAACTTCGTAATCAACAACAAGACCATTTTCATCACGTATTGTTTTTACTTTAGCATATTTAATAGCAGAAAGAGAGTCTGCTGCTACAGAAAGACCAGCTATCCCACATGCCATAGTTTGATAAATATCTTTATCATGTAGAGCCATTTCTATTGCTTCATAAGAATATTTATCATGCATAAAGTGAATGCAATTTAATGCTTTAATATATATTTTCGCAACATAGTCCATCATTTGATCATATTTTTCAACAACTTCTGCAAAATCCAAATATTCAGAAGTAATTGGAGCAAATTTTGGAGCAACTTGCTTTTTACTTATTTCATCTACACCACCATTAATAGCATAAAGCAATGTCTTAGCAAGATTTGCACGAGCTCCAAAGAATTGCATTTGTTTACCAATTTTCATTGGTGATACGCAACATGCAATACCATAGTCATCACCTAAAGTAATTCTCATAACATCATCATTTTCATATTGGATTGCAGATGTTTTAATTGAAAGCATTGAAGTAAAACGTTTAAAGCCTTCTGGTAATCTTGTAGACCATAAAACTGTTAAATTTGGCTCTGGTGCTGGACCTAAATTTTGAAGAGTATGAAGAACTCTAAAAGAATTTTTTGTAACTAAAGTTCTTCCATCAATTCCCATACCACCAATGCTTTCTGTTACCCAAACAGGATCTCCTGAAAATAGCTCATTATATTCTGGAGTACGTAAAAATCTAACAAGTCTTAATTTCATAATAAAATGATCTACTAATTCTTGAGCTTGTTCTTCTGTAAGTGTTCCGTTATCTAAGTCTCTTTGTATATAAATATCTAAGAATGTAGATGTTCTACCTAAGCTCATTGCTGCACCATTTTGGTCTTTTACAGCTGCTAAATATCCAAAATATAGCCATTGAATGGCTTCTTTTGCATTTGTTGCAGGCATAGAAATATCATATCCGTATTTTTCTGCCATCACTTTAAGTTGTAGTAAAGCTTTTATTTGTTCTGAAATTTCTTCACGATGACGTATAATATTTTCTGTTAAATCATCACAATCTAATTCTTCTAATTCGTGTCTTTTTTCTTCAATTATAAAATCTACTCCATAAAGAGCAACTCTTCTATAATCTCCAATAATTCTTCCACGACCATATCCATCTGGTAGACCAGTTAAAAGTTTATTAGAACGAGCCCTTCTAACATCAGGAGTATATACATCAAATACTCCATCATTATGAGTTTTTCTAATTGAATGGAAAATTTTATCAACTTCTGGGTCAACTTCTCTTCCATAAGCTTCACATGATTTTTCTACAATTTTAATACCTCCAAAAGGCATAATTGCTCTTTTTAGAGGGGCATCTGTCTGTAAACCTACTATTTCTTCTAGGTTTTTATCAATATAGCCAGCATCATGACTAGAAACTGTTGAAACAGTTTTTGTATCAATATCTAAAACACTACCAGGTGCTTCTTTTTCTTTTTTATAAAGGTCTAAAACTTCATCCCATAATTTTTTTGTTTTATCTGTTGGTCCTTTTAAAAAACTTGAATCTCCTTCATAAGGTGTATAGTTACGTTGAATAAAGTCACGCACATTTATTTCATCTTGCCATTCTCCTTTTTCAAAACCTTTCCATGCATCAAAATTCATTTTATATCATCCTTCTTTCTAATATTAGTATTTACAATTTGATCACGAAATATAATACCATAGAAAAAGTTTTATATCAAGAATATTTGGAAATATTTAAAAATTTATTGAAAAATGGGATATATTTTAGTATAATAGAGAAAATGCGGGTATAGTTTAATGGCAGAATCCCATGCTTCCGACCTGGTGATGCGAGTTCGATTCTCGCTACCCGCTCCAGTAACATGAAATTCGAACTCTAGTGTAATCGCTAGAGTTCTTTTTGAAAATCTTATGTCTAAATTTGAATGCGTTAATACGCAGGAGTAGAAAAAATGGCAAAAGAAGATCCTTTTAAGACTCACAGCTGTTACATTGAAGAATTTCCCATACTATGCTATGGATGAGGAACATAAACTTAACATTAAGAACTAGGGACTACACCTTTGACAAGGTTTATAACCTCTATTAATAACAGAATCTCTTGAACCAGTGTATTCTTCCTTATTATAATCTTTCATTTTTGAAACAGAACTACAATCTACTTCATGGAATACTTTTGTGTTTTTATTTAATATATATGTATGAGAAACATCTTCACTAGTAGATTTAGCATTATTATCAGGAGATGTATCATCTTGTGCAGATTGAGTTTGAGTTTCAGTAGAAACCTCTTTAACTTCATTGACTTGCTTTTGCTTTGTAATTTCTGATTGCTGTTTTTCTTGTTTTAATTTAGATTTTTCTTCTTGTAATCCTTTTAAATTATTCTCTAATTCAACATTTTTGCTATTACTGTCTTCAAGTTGTGATTTTAATGAATTATTATTTGATGATAATTCTTCGATTTGACTTTTTAATTCATTAATTTCATTAGTAGATGTAGTAGAGTTAGGAGAAGAGCCAAAAGAAATTAATAAAAGAAATGCTAAAATTGCAATAGCTATATTTTTCTTATCTTTAAATAGTTTTTTTAATTTTAGAACAAAGTCTTGTTTTTTATCTTTATTATCATTATCCATTTTTTTCTCCGTTTTTATATTTTATTTATTAAATAAATTTCAAAAACTAAATATATTTTTTATAAATTTTATTTTTTATTAATTTTTTTGCAAATCCTGCACCTTTTTTACCTATAAATATCCATCTTTCAAAAGCATTATAGCATAAGTGAAAAATAAAATCAAAAAATTGCAACATTATTTCTAAATAATGAATAATATGTTGAAGGGGATTATATGTATAACAGAGAAGCTGTATATGAATACGCGAAAAAATGGGCATATGGGAGAAATCCAAAGTATTATAATTTTGATCCAGTAGGAGGAGATTGCACAAACTTTGTTTCACAATGTATTTATGCAGGTTGTGGTCAGATGAATTATAATAGAAATAATGGATGGTATTATATAAATGGAAATAATAAATCTCCATCTTGGACTAGTGTAGAATTTTTGTATAAATTTTTAATAACAAATAAAGGCACAGGTCCAAGAGGTAAAGAAGCATCAATAAATACTTTAAAAGTTGGTGATGTAATTCAACTTAGTTTTGATGGGACTAATTATTCACATTCTTTAATAGTTGTTAAAAATGGAGATAGTATTTATAATACATTTATTGCTGCACATACTTTTGATACTTTCGATAAAATTGTAGCTGAATATGGATTTGAAAAATACAGATGTATTCATATTATATAAATAAATATAATGTAACCAAATTAAACTTAAATTAATATATTAATATAGAATATATTAATGGAGGAAACATTATGTTTGGAATAGATGTAAGTTATCACAAAGGAAATATAAATTGGAATAAAGTAAAACCAAATATAGATTTTGTAATTTTAAGATTAGGATGGATTGGAAATAAGAAAAATCATTCTTTAGATTCGAAATTTGAAGAATACTATAAAAATTGTAAAAAATTAAATATACCAATAGGAGTATATGTTTATAACTATGCTAATTCAGAGGAAAGCGCAAGAGATGGAGCAAAATGGGTAATTGATAGATTAAAAAATAAAGTTTTAGAAATGCCTGTATATTTGGATATGGAAGATGACTCTATAAAAGATTTAGGCAAAGACAAGCTAACTAATATATGTATTGCATTTAATACAGAGATAGAAAAGACGGGACTATGGGCTGGAGTATATTCCAATTTATATTGGTATAATAATTATTTAAATAAAGAAGAAATAAAAAAGCGTTATACAACTTGGATTGCACACTATACAGATGGAATAGATAAATATAAAGGAGAATATGATATGTGGCAAAATTCATCAACAGGAAAAATAAATGGAATTTCTAGTGATGTTGATACAGATTATTTATATAGAGATTTAATTTCACAAATTGGGGACATTAAGCCTACGGATCCAGATAATGAGATATTAAGGTTGGCAAATGAAGTTATTTCTGGAAAATATGGCAATGGAGAGGCAAGACGAAAGGCTTTAGGAGACAAATACGACGAAGTTCAAAAAAAGGTAAATGAATTAATGGCTGAAAGAAACGAAATAAGATATGTTATAAAAAAGGGAGATACTTTATCGGGTATTGCTAAAAAGTTTAATACAACAGTAAAAGAATTAGCAAGAAAAAATAATATAAAAGATGTTAACAAAATTTATGCAGGAGATGTGCTAAAGATATAAAAAGGGGCAAAATTAATTTTTCACATTGATGAAAAAATTAACTCCGTCCCATTTTTTTATCAAAAATTAAATACAACTATAGCAAATAAACACTTGACATAAAAAATTCATTTTGATATAATTGATGAAGCAAAAAGAGAAAGGAAAAAAGAAAAAAATGAATAAAGAAATTAGAGAAAATAAAAGAAGATATTTAATAAGCAGGGGGGTTGAATTACCTTTGGAGCATTCATCCAAATATATAGAGTATGAAAATGGAGAAGGAGACTTTAAGGATGCATGGATAGATCTTGCTTGTGCTTTGAAAGATATATATCTAGAACAAGAGACTGAAGATACAATTTTTGGACAAATGTTATTATTAGAAATTGAATTAGAAATATTAGAAGAAAGTAAAAAACAAGAAAAAAGTGAAGAAGAGTTAAATAGAATTGATTCTGAAATAAAAGAAAAAAAAGCTAGTTTTAAAATCAGAGAAGAATATTTATGTGAAAAAATAGGTATTAATTTTGTGGATTGGTGTAATGCAAAGAGAAAATCATTAATTATAAAATTTTGGAAAGATCAAAAACAACATTGTATTAGCAGAATTAATGAATTACAAAGCTCAATTGATAAAAATAAAAAATACTCTGGTAAATTACAAGATAAAAGGGACGATAATCCTACTGATTCATATTATAGAGATTCTTTTGATGAAATAGAATATGAAATAGGATATTCCGAAAACGAAATTGATAAAGAAAGAAATAGATTGAGAACTATAAGACAAGCAGCAATGGATGAAGGAGTAATGCTATGAAAATAACACAAAAACATTTTAGCATCTTAAAAGACTTTTTAGATAGAAAAATAAATCCAGAAGATATAGCTACAGAAGATCAGAAGATTATCTTAGAGCTTTGTAAAGCAAGAAAAAAACAGATTCAAAATAAAATTGATGATACAGAGAAAGAATTAGAAGAATTAAATAAAAAACTAAATAATATATAAAAAGAACGGAGATTTTTATATCCGTTCTTTTGTTTTACCTGGCTCCGTTGGCGTAGTTATTTACAACTTTTTTCCGAAGCCTTAACGATTGATACAAATATCAATCTGTTTATTAACTATAATTTAATATATTTTTATAGTTCTGTCAATAGAAAATTTGTAATTTCTTTAAGATGCACAAGTTTTCCTTTAACCTTAATTATTTTATTTATATTATCATTTATCTTAAACAATAAGCACTACATAATTGTATTTTCCTGGTAAATATTTAACTTTCAATTTTGTACCTTTAGAAAAATGTGCTCTACAATTTAAAAGTGCTTCATGTTTTTGATTGTCGTCACCAACATACTCTACACTGGTAGTATATTCAATTCTACATTTAGCAGTTTTTTCATATGTTTTCCATCGAACCACATTAGTTACAACAGCCTCTACTTCAATACCATACTTATAAATCTTTTTCTCTCTTCTTATTGCGTATATCATTATTATAAAAGAAAAGATTGCCATTATAATAACCCAATATAACACTATATTACTTCCATCCATATTATTATATCTCCATTAACTTAAAGTATTAGATAATAATTTCAATATTAAGTTCATAATTTTTCTAACCATTTATAAATTCTTTATTTAGTTTCTATAATTTTTTAATTTACAACATCTTCATATTGAAAATCTGTAGCTAAAGTATTAGCAAACCATTTTCTATCATATTAATGTTCTTTTAATAAAATCTACTGTAACATAAAATTAGTTATGATATAAATGTAAATTTCTAAATTCAAATACCTTTATATTTTTTTATCTTAACTCCAAATGCTATACTTAAAATTAAAGCTATAGCGATTAAAATAATTATTATTCTCTTATTACCTCCTGTTTTAGGTAATGTAGTTTTTGCTGTTGTACTAGCTGTATCTTTTCCACTTGTTTTACTCAAGTCATCAAAGCTATTAGCCTTATTTGAATTGTTGTTTGATGTATCATTTTTTTGTCCTGTTTGTTTTGTTTCATTCATATTATTATCTTGCTTTGAATTATCTTTTTCTACATCAATATTTGAATTCGTATTTTCTCCTGTCTTATTTGTATTATTATTTGTTTTTGTATTTTCCGTATTATCATTTTTATTTATATTATTAGGTTCTTTTGTATTATCATTTTTACTTGTATCATTTGGTTTATTTGTATATTCTGTATTGTCATCTTGTTTTGTATCACTAGGTTTATTTGTATTTCCTGTGTTATCATCTTTGTTTGAATCGTTAGGTTTATTGGTATCGTCATTTGTTCCATTGTTTTCTGTATCTTGTTTTTCTATTTTTTGATAATAGTATGTTACAGCTTGTTGCTCCGATGTCATTGTTCCTGATTTATTTCCCTCTATTTCTTTCAGTTCATATTTATCAAAAGTCTTTTCTTCGGTAGTATATTCTTTTCCTATATATCCATCTATGGTTACATCATCTGTCAAGGTTATACCATCTTTTGTTTGATAATGCACTACAACTTTCGCCATCTTACTGTAATAATAATTTACTGTTTGTTCTTGTTCTGTTACAGTATATATTTCTTTTTCTGGTTTTTCAACCAAAACAAAACCTGCAATTTCTTTGGCTAATGTTGTTTTAGTTGTCCCTATTTCACTTGTTAGATTGTCTGTTGCTAAAATATTTCCTGTTATTTTGTCTATATAATTTACTGTTATTTTGCCATCTAAAGACCATTTGTCTAAGCTTATATTATTCATTTTTATTTTGGCATTCTCATCATCTGCTAGAATCATTTTACATTGAATATAATGCTTGTTATCTTCATTTGAAGATTTACCTTTTAAATAAAGCTTCTTGTTTCCATCTCTTTCTGCATTCATACTACCTAATTTAGTTTCTTCTGAAAGTGGGTTAGCTTGCATTGCACCGAATTCATAATCTTCTATATCGGAATCAATCATAAATTTAAGTGTCTTATTATTAGATGTAATATATGCTGTATGTTTGTCTTCAATGTTTATCTCAGCATTTTCTACAACATGCATAAACCAATAAATCTCACTATTTTTTTCTTTAAAAGTAATTTCATCTCGTACAATACCACTCCTACGATTATCAGAAAGCATATAGCCTCTTTTAGCATCAATTACATTTTCTTCATATGCTTGGCTAAGGTCAAGAATTGAAAATGCACTATTTTCTCCAGTTTCAAACCTTGTTACTTTTGCAAAATGGTCAGTTGTTTGTCCGAAATTTCCTATATCATCTGATGGATTTATAACATAAAGATTATGTCCTTCTGGACGAAGTTTATAAAAATTAAATTTTTCTTGTTGACTATTATAGTAGCTGTATGCTTCTTTTCCTAAGTCTATAGCCCATCTGACTCCTCCAACTTCAAATAGAAATGTACCTGTATCTAAATGTGAATGGCTTGTCGTTCCTTTTCCTCCATGAAAAGAAAGCCACGCACCTGTATTATCTAAAGCTTTTCCATCTTTCATTGTAACTAACTCAACATTTTCAAAGTAATAATCATTATCAAAGCTAAAATCTGTTGTCTTAATTTCAGTATTATACCAAATCATATCAAATGGATTAGCATCATGAATTTTATTTCTCAAATTATATAATCGTAACTTTGTTAAATCTTGCACATTAAATGCATTTGACATCCAAAAGAATGTATCTGACTGTATTTCGCTATACCTTGGTGTATCGTGAAAATTATTTACATTATCATTTCCTTGACATGCCAAACGAAACTTATATGTATCGGCAAATCCTGGTGCTTTTGAAAGATTAAAATCTGTTGCAAAACATGATTCAAGGGTTGAAAGCATATTTGCAGTATAAGAAAGTGCATAATCCCAATAACTTATTCCTTCTTCCCATCCACCACTTGGATTAAATCCTTGCATTGTATATTCAGCACTTCTAACAGCTAAAGCAATATTTTCCGCACATAAATCTGGATATTTGTCACATACTGCAACAGCTCCCATTAAGTTTCCGCCATTACATACAGCATTCCAGTTTGATACTCTTGTTACCCAATGGTCGCTACTATCAATGTAATATTCCCATCTTGTATTTAAAAGACTTCTATTTTTTATTGTTTCTTCTAAATAAGCCTTTTGTTCATCAGACCAATAATCATATAACCAATCATATCCTATAGCATAAGCTGCACACATTTCACTTACATCTAAATAGTGACTTGGGTGCCAATCTGGGAAACTTCCATCTGTAGCTCCTGCTATTTCATATATTCTGTAAAGCCCATCTGCATATTTTGAATCTTTAGTAAGTATATATGCCATTGAAAGATATTTAGCTCTTTCATATATAGCTCTACTTGTATCAAGTAATTGTCCACCTTTTATTGTATATGCAAGAAGTCCCTTACTTTTATCTCTCTCGAAACTATTTAAGTAGTTATCAGCTTGTGCTATAATTTGATTTCCCCATTCTTTTGCATCATCATCTGTATTATATTTTTGGACAACCTTGTTGTATGTTTCTTGGTTCATCATGACACGAGGATGTGCATTTTCTTGTTCGTATTTAGTTATAAGCTCTCTTATCTGTGTTTGTGTTGGTCTCTCATAAATCGTATTTCCATCATCACTTAACCAATCTATTATAGGTGTAGCTTCACTTTCAGCATTAGACACATCTCGAGGTGCTGTTCCTTCATATATTTTCAAATTATCTATCATTATGTTTGTTCCAACTTCTGCCTCTTTTGAAGAATTAAAATGAAATCTAAGGCTAGAAATTGGCAATTTATATCTTCCAATGGAAATATTCTGTTCGTTTTGTTGTAATTCTCCATTTATATATGCTGTTATAGTAGAATTTAAGAAATCACAAACTAAAGCAATATTATTCCATGTTCCACTTGTAATATTATAGGTCGTTCCATTCTTAAATTTTACTTTATCTTTTTCAAATGTCATTATATTGCCTTCACTATCAGAATTTGTATTTTTGTATGTTACTAAACCAACTGGAATTTCAGAATTTGTTTTTATATCAAAATCAAAAACCATATAACGCGTTGGATTTTTTAGACTCAAATCCCAATGGTAATCACTTGAAGCATCAAGTGTTTCAAATAGAAGATAGTGATTATTATTGTCATTTTCATCTATACCAATTTCAATTTTATTTTTCTTAGGATATCCTCCTGCTTTTGTTGCCTTTTCAAATCCTCCACTATTATAATGAATTTTTGTACCTACTGGATCTGTCTCTGAAAACATTGCGTCTTCTTGCGTATTATTAGCTAATACTCCTGATATTAACAAAAAATTAAAAATCATAATAATTATAATAATAGCGATAAAAATAGCTCTTTTGTATTTCATATTTTACCTCTTTCTTAACAATAAAGTAATCTAAAAATATTATACTATAAAAGCCTCAAATATTCAATAGATTTATTTGGTTTTTGAATGTAATTATATTTAAACTAAAACAAGGCGTTAGTCAATACAATCGCCTTATTCTAGTTTAATTGTTTTATTTTTATATTTGCTCAATTTTGCCACTAATGGTGGCAAATTTTACTTATATACAAAAAAGGTTCTATAATAAATGTTGGGGTGGTTAAAAACTACTTCAACATTTTTTTGTAAAAATATAGCACTTATCAAAAATACCTGATAAAATGTAATTGCTAAAAAACTATTTTAAGG
>ODAI013191587.1_pt1 | contig 10787 bp, 17 predicted proteins | sample 1539321 | NCBI WGS metagenome assembly ODAI01 (sample SAMN02144231, study PRJEB22623) | gut metagenome | biome: sheep rumen | host: Ovis aries | place: New Zealand | reverse complement strand
GCCATGACGGTCTCCTATATGGTACACAAAACGATTTCGATTACCAGTGCTAGAATCAGAGGCAAAATCCATGTAAACTCAACTCCGATAAACATACATCCAATTTTTAGCACAAAGCTCAACGCACAGGTTATAACAACGTATGCAACAAGAAGTAGAAACCCAGATGCAATGACATCGACAGCGGAAAACCCGTCCTGACTATCATTTTCAACACGAAACGAAATAATAGGTTTACTAGACATAAAACCCCAAATGTAAATTTTCGTTTACTAACATTTTTCTTGATATTAACATTTCGAAATGTTAGAATCAGAAAAATGTTAATAATAAAATTTTCCGCAACTATTGAGCGAGTCTGATGACTCTGAACACTGCGTTTCGTAATAGATTTCAGTACCAGAGCCCGAATCGTGGTTGCAACCATACAGCATCGCAAACACTGCAAGGAACAGTACCAGCAGAACCAGGCAGATGTAGTCTCTGTGAATCCACTTCATGGTTAATCCTTTTCAGAACAGACTTCGACAACAAAGTTTTTCGCCTTACGTTCAATCAATACGACAACGACGGCAGTAGCGATGTAGATGAGTGCGGCAATTATTTTCTTTTTCATGAGGAATCCTCCATTTATTGTTTGGTTTGACGACAGAAATATACATATTTATCTAACTATTGTCAATGGAATTTGGATAAATAATCGTTATTTTTACCCGAGTTGACAGGAATTTGATTTTATGCTATATTTTTTACAAAAAAGAGGTGCAATATGGCTAACGAAACCGACGAATGCAGCCTGAAACGGCTGTTTGACTACCTTTATCCTACCGATGTGACCTTCGAATACCACTCGACTTCTGCAGAGGGTGCTTATATCAAGGTAATTCTGTACATCGACCTATGGCTGGAAATTTACGCATACAGCAAAGAGAACTTCCAGATTGTCAAGCACGACAACAACTCGAAAAAGAAGGAAACCGTTCTCTTCTGGTCATATAAAGACCTGATTGAGTACCTTTGTATCAATTACGAGGGCTAGTATGAATCCGAACGACATTCCCGCAAACAAGTTGGACAAGCTCCGCACATACTACATCAACACGAAACGTGGATTTATCGGAAAGGACTCAACCGATGAAAAACTACAATTCGTGATGGAAGGATACAAGGCACTCACTTTCGACAAGGCGGAGGCCGCAGTAAAATTTGCTCACAACCTCGTCGCATCAATGGGCATCCCGCTTGCACGAGTGTTCTGTTGCAGCAACCAGCAGCAAAATCACGGTATCGCATTGCTTCGTCGTGAAGGTGACCAAATAAAGTATATGTACATCGGTCAATCCGATACGCCTATGCAGTTACATGGAGGGCTTCCAGCATTGTTGCATCGAATTTCTCAATCAAGGAGATGAATTATGGACCAATATATCGACTTCAAATCAGGCGTTCAACATCACATTCGCAATAAGTTCCTAGAAGCTAATGGCAATAACCTGCCAGAGGCGGTAGAAGGTGCCACATATTTGGCCGACGAGCTCAACGATTTCATTAGATATTGCTTCGACAACTTCGGTGATACCTTAAAAGAAAGATATCGCTGTTCAATCGGAGTATTGGCTAAAATTGATTCTATAGACCACCCAGAACGATACAAGAACTATAACATGAGCTCCATGTTCGATGTACACCTTTGTGCAGGACGAATTATGGCAAAACACGCCATACAACAGGAAGATGTGCCGCTTGCTCAAATCGAAAATGATGTTATGACATCATTGAAATCAACACAAGGTATGTCGCATACAGTTCAAGGAACATAATAATCGTCATGGTCGGTGATTGCCTCGAACACCCACGAAAGCAGTCCTATCACCAATAGGAAAGCGACAAACAGTATTGCCGAAACGACTCCTGGAGCCATCATTCCGTACAGGAACCCAGCTCCGTCACATCCAGCGTTCTGTGCGGCAAGAAGTGTGAAAGTTGTAGATAATTCGGTATTCATATACAAATTGTTTATTGGAAATATATGAGAATTTATTCAAAAAACGCAGTGACAATGGTCACTGCGTGTTCTATATCACTCTGATGAAAGCTCACAACATGTCGATTACATCATCCAGCATGGACGGCTGTTCGTCAAACGTCCTTTCAGAAATGTCTGCACCATGTTGCCTCAACCAGTTTGCAACAAGGTGCCTATGGCAAAAGTCACTTGGCTTCTCGTAGCAAATGAGGGTGAGACGGTCGATTGAATCGGGCCCGTATATCCCAGAGAGTTCCTGCATGACTTCCTTGAAATCAAGTGTGTCAAGGTATTTCAGGAACTCGGCGGTATAGAACTCGGTATCACCCTTGTGGGCACCATACTTGAAGTCGAACAGCAGTTCCTTTGAAGGCGCCAGCTTAGGGTATGACGGCTTGTCGTACCACTCGGGGTTAATCCTTGCGATAGACAGCGGATACTCAATCTGCGGCACCTTGGCAAAGTAGGACGTGAACACCTAGTAGTCCTCGTGCTTGAACTGGCGGAAATATGTATCGACAGTATTCTTGAGGAGTGCAACAGTCTGTTCATCCATGTGGAAACGGCCCTTGTTGATTTCAAGAGACTTGTCGATGTTGCCATCGTCATGTCGCATCGTTGCTGCGAACCAGTCGCAAATCAACTCAATCATATCGACAAGGTTCATCCCGTTCACTCCGTTGGCGAAATGTTCTGGGTGATGCCTGTTTTCTGCATAGTGATGTTCAAGCGCCTTTTTCAACCCTGCCAGAAACTCCTGATATTCAGGAGAACCGTAGGTGCAGTTTTTTAGCTTCGGTGTGTACTCGTCAAACAATTCCTTCTCGGGAGGAAGCAACTTGGAGTCATCATGATGGTCAGCCCTGTCCATGATATCCTTTGCAACACTATACATCAGCATGCGAACGAAATCACGATGCTTGTTGGTATCAGCGGTGGAATCGTATGCCGTTGCCATTATTTCGTTTCCTCGTTTCCGCTCGGTTCAAGCAGATTGGTAATTTCGCCGAAGTTGAGCGCATCCCAGATACCTGCCTCAATCATTTCCTTCTTGAAACGTTCACGCTGCTCATGGGAGAACTTTTTCATGCGTTCGACCAGTTCGAAATACTTAATCTCGTTAGGGCATGCATCTGCACGATACTTGGGCACTTCCCCGCCAAACAGATAACCCGCCTGGTTTGTGATGTTTCGGAGAATGATGCCAGCAAAACGTACATACACGTGACGGGTGAACGTCATTTCGGGATTCTGCCTTGCAGCATGTTTCGGCGGAAGGTTGTCAAGTTCTTCCTGCGTAAGCTTTCGGACAGCGAGCTTTCTGACGATAAAGGTTCCCTGCATGTCCATGGCCTCCTGAGAGAAGAACATGTCGCTGTCCCAGGCCTTCGGGTTCCAGGTCATGGTGTACCCAGCCTTTTTAATCATCTCGAGTTTCTCGTCGCTGTTCTTGCTGAGCAGTTCCTTGTGTGGATAAAGGGTCTGTGCAATCATGCTGATAGCGTTCTTGATTGAGTCGGCCTGTCGCCAACTGAGAACTAGGGCGGCAAAATCCATGTGCGGAACATTCCATGCACGGCAATCGAAGTAAGCCGTGCGGTTTCCGATGCGAGATTCAAGCTTGGTAAACTCTACCTCATGCACGAGGTAGTTGAACTTCACGCTTGCAACAGCGGAAAGCATGCTGCAAATCTTCTGGATTCGTCCACCGAAGTAGTAGTCGCTGATATGGGGCATCGGCTTAAGAACAAGGGTGATTTCGTCGGACTGGGTATATCCGATTACGGCGTTGCATTCTTCGATGAGGGCGGTGGTTACACGGCACATCACCTCTCGGAGTTCGTGGTCGAACGGACGCAAGCAATTCTTGGTCACGTTGTGGAATGCACGGCCATCAAGACGGATGCACACGGGAAGTCCAGGGACGAGGGTCCTTTTAGCTTCGATACCCTCGTATTCCTTCATGAAGATGTCAAGGTTTGAATATGACATTGTCTACCTCTTTATGTTTCTTTCGATAATTTCTGCAAGTTTAGCCTCTACCTCGTCATTCTGGCGGGCTGCGTTAAAAGTCTTCGACATACAACGGGGAAGATGGCATTCCTTGTTGATGACATCCAACAGGGACACTCCCTCGTCAGCCCTCTCAATGATGGAACCATCTTCGTCAAGAACCACGTCGAACATCTCGGCGGTCAACACCATGAAGATATCCCCCTTTCCAGAAACACAGTATTCAACTGTGATTAAGGGAACTTCCTGCCTGCCGTCAGTTGCCAAATGGTATTCGTACGATACCTTAGTGCAACAAAGGTCTTCATCGTCGAATTTACCCTTCTTGATAGGGACTATGCCGTTATCGGAAAGGGCTTTATCCAGCTTTTCAAATGTATTTATCTTTCCCAGCATATTACGTCCATGAGAGGATGAGGAGTACTATGATAATGATGATTGCGACGAGGGTTTCCCTCCAAGGGAACTCGTCTTCCTGATTTTCTGTTTTGTTGTTCAAATTCTGTTTCATACTATAAAATATAGGATAATTTATTCACTTTGGCAAGAGTTTACTCTTGACAATACCCACTTTTTTATGTACGTTTTACCAAAAATCAACCGAGAGGTTACCATGAAACGAGACGAAGTTATCAAAACGCTTATAGAACTCCTAAACGATGAGACAGGTGACTTGGGATATGACGGCTATATCGAGCCTTCTGAAACAGGAAATTCATTCAAACTCGTCATCATTCCAGCCCCAGGAAGGCATACTGTCCCTAGACAGTCCGTGATAGATTCCGTACTCCATGTTGTAAAGTCGCATTTCCCGTCAGAATGCGTAACAACTATGGAAGGCACACGCGATTACCCGTACGGAGCGTATGTCATCACGGTTTCCGACTACACACGGTTCCACAAGTAAGGCATGAGGGTTATGGAAAAAACGGTGTACAGTTTCGAAACAATGGTATGCATCTCGACAATCCTCGATAAATGGTTTGGATTGCCAACCGCAAGAGACTATTATGACGGGGAGTCCTACTCAAAGAAGCTTTCCACTACGAACACATCAGGTTATAACAATGACCGATACACGTTCGGCTCACTGCCCCACAACACGGCTGTTTACGGTGACTGCAACCTGGTCACATTGTTGGGAGAGGAATCCGACGCCAAGGACATGCATCTTGTGGAAAAGATTGAGAACGGGGTATACGCCATAGAGAGCAAATCTGTGGACGATTACGGTTGGAAATACACGTTCGCTAACGGGGTTGGCAACAGAGTGTCAGCCCGTGTATTCTTCGACTCACTGTATACTATACATATCAAGGCGACATGTCCCTGCGACGGGGACCCGACAATATGCCTGAGTCTAAGCCATGCCATAGAGGATAGCATCTTGGCGGACATACTCGAATTTCTTCCTGAACTAGATATCGCCTTGATTAGAGAGGTGATGAAGCGTTCTGGGCTAAGCGGTCGCCACCCAAGAATCGCAATCGAGCGACTGATTGCGTTCGGTGCGTACCGTACACGTCTTTTGCTGGACATCCTCAAGCATTCGGACGAGAGAATAAGGATAATCGTCAAACGGCTTTCAATCAACTGCCGCAGGGACAGATGCGAGAAATGCGGACGGTGCCACGGCAAGCTGTACACATTGGCGGATGACGCACTCTTGCTTTCCAAGGGACGGTACAAAGTAGGCGAAGACGCACCGCCAGCATGGGAAAATGAGAGCCATCTCCCTCTGGACGCTATGGAATACGCCTCGTGCGAGATGTTCAGGGTCATCAACAAGGACTTCCAGCGATTAGATGTTCCAGACCAACCGTATTTGCCAGACATAGGCAACAAGAAGGAAGTGTATTTCCCTGAACGCACAGACCGCCCCAAGGTTGACTACGAAGACGATAACGAAGACAGGGCGTATGACCCCGATGGGTTCGACCCAACAATCGATTCTGGTGGCACCAATAGTTACACCAAAGCCATGCTAAACATTATTTTGTCACGCACGGTAGACGACGGAGATACTGATTTCATCAGCGAGTACGTGGAAACACGGTTCTATCAGACCAGTTTACTTCCATTAATCGGCCTGGCATTCGACCCTCGCGGTCCCAAGAGGCTGTCCGACAGAAAGATGTCCTGCGGGGAGGCAATCACGTATGTCACCGACAGCGAAAAGATATACGAGAAGCTCAAAGATGGAGGATATCCAGTCAAGAGCTGCATCAAAGAACGATGCAAGACATGGAAGCACGCATTTAGCATATGCGACAGAAACCACGCCATCTTCAACGATATCGACTGGGAAAATTTTCCAAACATGGAACCGATGAAATGCGACATCAAGTTGCCGCGTTGGATGGAACGGTTACGCATCAAGAGCAAGGAAGCCATGGTCGCTATAGGGGAGAACATGCACAACTGTCTCCGAGCCAGGACCGAAAGCAACAACCTGTTCTTCCATTGGCACAACTGCGCCCTCGAACTTTCATACGGGAAAAATCCCCATGTAGTTCAGTGCTACGACAAGTTCAACCACACGACACCCGACTCTACCAAGATGAAGGATGTGTTCACCAAATACGTACGCCGTCACATCAATATGTTCTTGACATACCGCATTGAACCTGATGAAAAAACACGTTACGTGCGCAACGCATTGGGGCATGTACAGTTCAATGAAGGCGAATACGAGATGGAAACGTGCAAAGTCCATGAAGGTAAAAAGAGGCACAATAACGAATTTCAAATCAACATTTATCTAGTGAAAAAGAAAATCAACCTGCGGACGTTTTTCGCCGCATAATTAAAGGAGGCAACCATGTCCTGGTTTCACCGTCTAAGCGAAGCAGACAGAAAATCTATCGACGAGACATACCTCAAGAAATCCGATTTCAAGGATATCATGGGGAAGGTTCTCACAACCATAATCAACGAGGCAGGAAACACTCCGTCAAAGGGTGTTTCGTCAACCGAGGCACCGACAGCGCCTACCCAAGCAAAAACACAGGCCGAACCGCCAAAACTGAGCTGGGAAGACTGCGTCAGCAAGTTTTACGAAGCGATGAAAACTTCGTTGAAGGCCCAGGGAGGCCGTTTCACGGACGAAGCTGCCGCATTGAAGAAAGTAAAGGAATTGATGCCGCCAGTGGATTCGATGCCAATCCTCGCAAAGTTTACCAGCGAAGAAATCAATGCAATCTGCAACGTCATGGACATGATGCAGGCGGCAGTACTCCCGCTTGTAACCAGGGCGTAGGCTGGATATAGATGACACAGAGCACAAGGAAAGAAGACAACAGGCTAGTCGAAGTAGTAAACAGTTATCTTGATACAGTCGCTTACCCGCAGACCAATCACCTGCGGGTCACATCCCGTGTTACGGACGCTGACCAGCAGCAGTCTGGAAGCGACCTCATTGTGAACATAAATGGATTGAAACTGACTTGCGACGAGAAGGCTGCGGTGAAGTACATCGGGAAGCCGCTAACGACATTCGCACTTGAACTCGGTTTCATGGACAACCGTTACCACCAGCAGCACCAGCTCGGATGGCTCATCGACCCGAAGCATACGAACGACCTGTTTTCGTTCATCTGGTTGCCTCAGGCTACTCGACCCGATATTCAAACCCCATCTGATATAATCCAGTGCGATATAGCCCTTGTCCGAAAACTGGACATAATGAACTATCTCGAATCATTGGGGTGGAACCCGAAGAACCTCGCCAAGAAGGAATGGTGCATCAGGAACGGAATTGGAAAGACTGAATTGGGCAACTTCCGTGAGCACGGACTGAAGTTCGCTATCAGCCGTTTCCTGCACGAGCAGCCCGTCAATGTCCTCCTTATGAAGGAAACCTACATGGAGATGGCCATTGGTCGATACTCGATAATAAACAACCAGCTATCGTATATTTTCGAAAGGGATATCGATTCGTTCATAGAACCTCCACGCCCAAGATTATAAACTAGAGTTGAATGAGATTGCTTTGATGCAATCTAATAAAGAAGGTTTGTATTATGGGTGAATGGCTAGAAAGAACAACAAAACTAACTATCCCTGGGGAAAGTTTCTTCAAGCTTAGGTTTGAAACACCAGATGAAGGTGGGAAGATTGGATTGGCAATCGAAGATGGCCTCATGCGAATTTACGAAGCTCAGAAGTCAACTAACTTGTTCGCTATACCAAAGCTTATACTGATGGACACTAGCGTGCCAGAATTCGCTGGTGGTATGCTTGGTCTTGGAGCAAGTACATGCACACCAGAAAAACCCGTTATACATATACCTCCATCACAGACAGGCAAAATGTGGACTACTCCACCAGTCCCGAGCGAGCCCATGAAGAAGACTGTACTCATTAAAATCAACTTGGAGCAGGCAGCTATTATTCTACATGAGGTGAACCACGGAACACACAGATGCGTAAACAAAGGTGTCTACAAGCAACCTTATTCAAGCGTAACAGTTAAAAAGGTTGACCAAAACCTTAAGTTGGGCAGCATGAGTGAGTCTCAATCTCCAATATACAAGTTCGCAAACGAAGTTGAAACCTATTGGCTCTCATGCTGCGATGCTGCAAAGTATCAGATGGACAAAACCGCTATCATGGCAATCAAAACGGTAAATAACCAAAACCTGGTTGCTGCTGGTTACGCATACCTCGGTCCAGAGCAAGCTAAATATCTTCAAGAACTCATGAACAATCCGAACGCATCTGACGAGGACAAAATGAAAGCCTGGTCAAAAGTGTTTAATGTCAAAGATATTGACGTAACGCAGCTAACGATAGGGCAAAATCCGCTGGACGGACCTGACGACGAAGACGAACCGCAATCCGACATGTCAAATGGGTTATAAACTATACATGAAAAAGGACAGGTTTAGCCATGAATAATCAAGAACTCGACACGCAAGACATCAACGCTGAATTCAGCGAGTATTTCGCCAATGCACCAAAATCAAGTTTGGTAGAAATCGCTAAAAGACGTTTAGGCCCCAAAAATGATAAGGTTACGGACGATGATTATCAAAATGAAGTAACCAACTTCATCAAGGGTATGCCAAATACTTTACACAACCCTGATGCAGACAGCACGGTGCTTCCTGTCTGGAAGAAGGCCCTTGCAGACCTTCAACAGCTTATAGAACCAATGCCAGACACTGTTTGGCAACTGGCCTACAAGTACTTCCCTGATGTAGTCGAATTCTGTGAAACTGACAAGGACAAGCAGGGTGCAATTTCTGACACATTTAGACTTCCAAAGAATAACATCGACGCTACAAACCAGCTGAAAGACATTGTCAAGGAAAAGATTTGCGAAACACCATTCACAATACGCAAGAACAAAATGACCCTGTTCAGTCCTGCTGAAGCACAGAGCAAAACCCCTAAGGAACTATGTGACAAGATTCAGGAAAACATAAACCAAATGACCTCATACCTAGACGAGTATGAGTCTGACTTTAAAACATACAGAGAAGCTAGGCAAACCAATACGTTCGCCGACTATTTCATTGCGTTGGCTGAGTTCCTTAACAAGAAGTTCGCAGAAATCCTTAAAGATAAAGACGGAAACCGAATATACAATGTTTTGTATGACGAAAAAAACAATCGAGTAGTATGCAATCATATAGTTCGACAACTAGAAGTAATTACCGTTATGCCAAATATATCTGATGAGGACGATACTGGTAATCCAGAAGACCTAATATGTGACATTAATGTTGCAGGCCTTGGACTTCCAGAAGTCAACCCAAGCGTACACGATGCCAGAGACATGATGGAAGTTCAAACGTATATCATGGAACATGGTAAATACTCACCAGGAAAGGATGGACAGTACTCCATCGCATATGTAAAAGGCTCCGAAGTTCCATCGATTGTATACAATGCTTTACAAGACTGGCAGGCAACGTCAACCGCATGCACCACAATTGCCAAAGGATGGGAAAATGCAAGAATTACCATGGGCGGTGCTGAAAATTTGGACGACCTTAAACGTGCGTTCAGCGCAAACAAAGTTCTGCGAGATTTAGGTAATTCGACAAGCAAAATTTCAACAAAATATCCTAAGGCATTTTCTGATGAAATCGATAAACTTAATAAACAGGCAAATGTTGTCAAGAAACGTATCGGTAAAAAAGAAGACGTAAGCCAAGCAATCAGTGAGTTGCAAGCAGCACTCCGTGATGGACTTGGTTGGAACTAATTGTAAACTAAATTGAATTTAAAGCCCCTTCGGGGGCTTTTTTTATATTTTTGTCAAACATCCCCTTGACAAGTCGTTTTTAATTAGTTATATTTATGGTATCAACATAAGGATATAATCATGAGTAGAATATTTGACGAATTGCCTCGCAAGGATTACATGGGAACCATCTCTTGGAGCCGCCCGTATTTTGGTGCTCCCCAACCGATGTTCGGTTCCTCCATCAAGACAAGCCACCCAGTCTGCATCCGCATCGACAGGGCTAATGTGATTTGTCACGGAGGGGACGCTTCCGACACGAGCATCCTGCCAGACAATCACCCGTACATCGAACTGGAAATGACCCCGTTGCAGTGGGCAGAATTCCTGACGTGCGGAGGACAGGCGGAAGGTGTTCCTTGCACAATTACCAAGGTGGACGGCAAGATTATGTCTCGCCCAGAAGAAGATACCACTGCGGACAAGTATATCCAGTCCACGAACGAGCATTTCGACGAGTTTTCCAACGGCATCAAGCGTTTCGAGAAAGAACTG
>ODAI011262279.1_pt1 | contig 10787 bp, 3 predicted proteins | sample 1539321 | NCBI WGS metagenome assembly ODAI01 (sample SAMN02144231, study PRJEB22623) | gut metagenome | biome: sheep rumen | host: Ovis aries | place: New Zealand | reverse complement strand
TGATATTTTGGGTGTCGAGGCGGTTTGCGAACAGTTGGACGTATTGGAAGTAAGTGAGAAATGATATTATGGCAGATGAATTTACACATTTAACAGACAGTGGAGTGCACATGGTTGAAGTCGGGCAAAAACCTGATCAAAAAAGACGAGCGATAGCAAGAGGCAGCATATTTCTGGACAAACATACCATTGAACTCATTCAAAATGAGGAAATCAAAAAGGGAAATGTCTTAACCACTGCCCAGATTGCAGGAATTCAGGCCGTTAAAAACACATCTTCAATAATACCTCTATGCCATCCGTTGGCCTTAACAGGAATAGAACTTGATTTTGAAGTCAGGGAAGATGAAATCATTGCAAAGTGTGCGGTAAACACTTTGGGAAAGACTGGTGTTGAGATGGAAGCAATAACTGGTGTAAGTGTTGCTTTGCTTACTGTATGGGATATGGTAAAGGCTGTTGAAAAGGATGATGACGGTCAGTATCCGGATACCAGAATAAGTGACATTAAGGTCATAAGAAAAGAGAAAATATAATTTTCTTAATTAATGGCCTTGAATTTAGAATATTTCCATTTTTAATGTAATATTTTTTTACATTATTCATTTATTTTTAAAATTTATAGTATTGTATACAATTTTTATAATTTTTTATCAATCTGGTTATTTTTATAAAATTTTTTTGTTTTAAAGAAATATTTATATATGATGTTATGCAATATATGTATAATCATATAATATTACATATGTTATATTTTTCAGAATAAGATAATATATGTGATATTTCAATAATTTTAAGACTATTTCTTGATAAATATTTTAAAATTTTTCATGATTTCTAATTAAAAATTTTCGGATGAAATACTATGGCTATAAATATTGGATTTAATATAAAAATTCTGACGATTCTATCGATATTGCTGCTTCTGTTAGTTTCAATCAATTCAGTTAATGCATTGGATGATGCTAACCAAACATTAGCAATAAATGATGAAGAAATTGTCAGTGAAGTTGATGAATCAACAGCGACGAAGCTCGAAGATGAAATTCTAGGCACTGATGAAAATCAGGAGATCTTGTCTGCAGATGGGGATGTTTCTGATCTGGCAACTGAAATAAACAATGCTGCAGCAACTCTTGAGCTAAACAAAAATTACACCTTTACTGCAAGCAGTGGTGAAGGCATTACTATTTCTAAAAACCTTGAAATCGATGGAAAGGGCAATTACATCGATGCAAACAAACAGGGAAGAATATTTAAAATAAACAATGGGTATAATTTAACCCTTAAGAACATAATCATTAAGAACGGATATCATTCCAATGGTGATGGGGGAGCTATTTTATGTTATGGCACCTTAAATCTGATAAACTCCCAGTTTATTGACAATCATGCAAACGTAACTGGGGGTGCCGTTTATTCAAAGTTTGGCACTGTTGAAAATTGCAGTTTTACCGATAATTATGCAGGCAATGGTGGTGCCATTAAATGGACCAATAATTTAAATTTGCTGAATTCTAATTTCACAGACAATGTGGCAGAATGGAATGGTGGAGCTATTCATTCCTCATATGTAATAGTTGATAATTGTAAGTTTATAGACAATCGTGCTCTAACAAGTGTTGCTGGAGCAATTTATTCCCAATCTTCCGGCATCATTTCCAATTCTAATTTTACCGATAACACCGGTAACCGAGGATTGAGATTTGCATATGACTTTGAGTTATACAATTCTACTTTAAGAAATACCTCTCTTGTTGTTGGCGGCAATGCCCATATTGAAAATTCTAGTTTTATAAATTGTGAGGGGGCAGGTATAGTTACAATTGAGAAATTAGGAAATGTGGTAAACTGTAACTTTACTAATAATTCTGCAGGTTCATTTGGTGGTGGACTTACTATTTCCAGAGGCACCGTATCAAATTGTATTTTTACTAATAATACTTCAAAAGCTTGGGGTGGTGCTATTTACTTTGGCCAGGCCGGCTCATTTACAAATATAGTTGAAAACTGCACATTCAATAATAACACTGCTAATGGACATGGAGGTGCCATTTACTTTTTTACAGGAGTTAGTGAAATTGTTAACTGTAAGTTCAATAACAATTCCGCAAACGGTACTGGCGGTGCAGTATCTTATTATGGCGTTGGGGGAAGCATATTTAATTCTACCTTTGTAAATAACACTTGTGGAAACAGTAATAGTGGTGGTGCCATCTATTGCGGTTCTTCACTTCACTTATCATATTGTAATTTCACAAAAAATAATGCCGGTGCTTCTGGTGGAGCTTTTAGGATTCAGGGAAATTCTAATATATTAAACTGTAATTTTATAGACAATACTGCTAAATCTGCTTCTGCTTTTTTACTTTATGATGGTATTGTTGAAAACTGTAATGTTGTGGGTAATGGTGCTAGTAGTACAGGTAGTACCGCTCCAGGTGCAGTATCTATTTCCCAAGAAGGAAGTGTTTTGAACTGTAATTTCACCAACAACACTGCAACATTTGGAAGTGGCGGAGCTCTCCACATTAACTCAGGAATCGTATTCAATTGTCTTTTTATTAATAATTCTATAGGCTTAAGGGGTGGTGCTGTATCAACCAACAGAGGTACAATATCTGATTGTAATTTTACAAATAATTCTGCCCAGCTGGGTGGTGCAATATTTATTAACAATTTTGGCACAGTTGAAAATTGTATTTTCTTCAATAACACTGCTCTAACCAGTTCTGGAGGTGCAATATATGTCAACAGTCCGGGTGAAACAATTATCAACTGTAACTTCACAAACAACAATGCATATATAAATGGAGGTTCAATTTATTCTAGATCCGGCACTATTGAATATTGTAATTTTATAAACAGCAGTGTTGGATCTTCCGAAGCTGCTGGTGGCGCAATATATTCCGAGTCAAGCACTATTGGATATTGTAACTTTACAAACAATACTGTAAAAAACACAAGATATGGTGGAGGTGCTGTATATTTAAAATCAGGTGAAATTGCATATTGTGATTTTACAAAAAACACTGCAGATATTGGAAATGGTGGAGCTATTTTAATGAGTTCCGTTACAGTCATGTACTGTAATTTTACAGATAACGTTGCAACCAATGGAAACGGTGGTGCAATTAGTTCAAGCACAGGTAACATTCAGTATTGTAATTTCTTAAACAACACTGCTCTTTTACAAGGCGGTGGGGCTATATATACATCATCCAAGGGTGCTGTTGGCGATTGTAACTTTACAAATAACTCCGCAGCATTCGGTGGAGCAATAAGATTCACTGATACAAGTACTGTGGAAAATTGTAATTTCATAAATAATACTGCAATAGGGAATATAAATTCAAATGTTGGAGGTGGAGCTATCCACTTCAATAATGGAGGTACCGTTTCAGGTTCTAATTTCATCAATAACTCTAAATTAAACGCCGGTTCAAACACTGGAGGGGGTGCAATCTTTTTCAGATGTGCAGCCAATGGAGCAACTGTTATGGTGGATAATTGTAATTTCACCAACAACTATGCTTACTATAATGATTTTGGTGGAGGAGCAATATGTATATTGGGTGCTGGATCTGTAAATGATTGTAATTTCATAAATAACTCTGTATATTCACGTAATTCTCAAGTTTCTGGTGGCGGAGCAGTTTATTTCTATAATGGAGGTTCTGTTTCAAATTCCAATTTTGTTAATAACTCAAGATTTGGTGTAACATTAACTCCTGGTGGTGGAGCAGTATTCTTTAGGAGTAATGTGGCTGGAAGTACTGGATTGGTTGAATATTGTAATTTCACTGATAATTTTGCAGATGGGCACGGGGGTGCTGTAGCCTTCATTCGTTCAGGAATTGTTGACAATTCAAATTTCACAAATAACAGTGTAAAGGAGGGGAATGGTGGAGCAGTATACTTCCATGCCTCTGTTGGTGAGGTTTCAAACAGTATTTTCATTAACAATGCCGCAAAAGACGGTAGCGGTGCTGGAATTTATATTAACTCCGGGGCAAGTGCAATTGTTGAAAATTGTAAGTTCATAAATAACCGTGTAGGATATTATGGGGGAGCCGTTTCCGGTTCTGCCTGTGTGGTGACCAATTCCAGTTTTGACAATAATTATGCTCGCATGGGCGGGGGAGCCATTTCATTATCTTCTGGAAACGTATTATATTGTAATTTTATAAAGAACACTGCTGGTGCAGGTAGTTTTACTGCAGGAGCAATAAGATTCGTCTCTGATGGTAGGGTTGAATATTGTAATTTCACTAATAATCATGCGGGAAGTTCAGAATATAGTGCTGGAACAATATCTTTTCAATCTAAAGGTACATTGTCCAATTGTAATTTCAACAATAGCTATGTGATGGGGGATACCTCTTTATGGGCTGCTGGAGCGGTCATGTTTGCATCAACAGGTACTGTAACAAACTGTACATTTACTAATTGCAGTTCAAAATCCAACAGAAGGGATGCTTCCGGAGCAATACTGTTCCTGTCTGATGGTAAGGTGTATTATAGCAGCTTTGTAAACAACAGTGCTACTGCTGAGATTTCCACACCTGGGTCATATGGTAGTGGAGCAATCTGCTTTAGCGGCACTTCATCAGTAGGTGAGGTTTACCATTGTAATTTCACAAATAATGCTCTGTATAGCTATAATGGAGGAGGAGCCATAAGATTTGCAGGCACAGGTAATGTGGTTAATTCCACTTTTACCAATAACTCCGCTAATTATTATGGAGGTGCAATATATTTCGCCGCCAAAGGTACCGTTGACAGTTCCAACTTCACATACAATCGTGCAAAAATAGGTTCCGCTATTTATTACTACAATCCGGGTGAAAGTAAAATTACCAATACAGTTTTATTAAAAAATAAGGCGGATGCCAAATCATTATCAGTTGAGCAGAACGTAAACATATTCACCATATCATTTGCCGGTAACGACAATCACCTGAATGCGATTTATACAAGAAATGATGAGGCTTTAGAATTTGAAAACGTTACCTATTGGGGAGCTAAAGGAATTTCAAACACAGGATCAAAGATATCCTCTGCAAATTCAAATGAACCGGGTCAAAACATTACCGTATCAATTTCCCATGATGATATTTCTGTGGTGGATGGTGTTTTAGTAACTGATGAAAACGGTCAGATAGTCCTCACCATGCACACTGCAGGCATTTTCAACATCAATGTCAAACACGATGATGATGAATATTACACTGCCTCAATCCACAGGACAACCCTTGAAATTTCAGGAAATGAGACTACCACCAAGTTAAATGTGGAAAAAACAGCCATTGGAATTAAATTGATAGCGAAAGTCGATGCCAAGGTAAATCCTGCAATGGGCAACGTGACATTCACCTTAACCGACAGTGAAGGAAGAATGGTGTACGTCCGTAATGTTTATTTAACAAATGGTGTGGCTGAATGCAATGTCATTCATTTGCAGGCCGGAGTATACAATATTACAGCAGTTTATAATGGTAACCGCACCAACTGGCCTTCAAAAGACAGTTTAATCTACTCATACAAGTATGATCCTATAATTGTAATCGAAACCGAATCCATCAAGCAGGGGCAGGTGGAGATAATAAACGTCACACTCAATGGAAACAAACCTGATTCAATCAATGCAACCCTAATTAAAGATGGTTACAGTCAAACTTACACAATCAAAAAAGGTCAATTGATATTGGAAAACCTGGAAACAGGTGTTTATACCATTATTGTATCATACGAAGGGGATGATGAATATGAAGCCAGTTCAAACTCATCAACATTCCATGTTGTTAAAAATATGGATTATATCATTAATATTAAAAGCATAGTCACAACAAATGGTGTTGTAAACATCACTGCCGTAGGCGATTTCAACAATTCCGAGATTGGCGGAAGATTTGAATTCCTCCTTCCAGGCAACCAAGTCCTTCGTCCATTTTTAAATAAAGACAATAAAACCTGGTGGTTCATGTACTACTTCGGAGGAGAAGGAGTATACGATGTTAAAGGACAATACATTGGATTCAATCAAATTACAGTCAATAATGGAACTGTAACAATCAAAGCGATTAACAGCACTTATGAAATCAAATTGGATGTCACTGTCGCAAGTTACGCAAGCAACACCACCATAAAGGTGACAGTTCCGGGCGAACTTAAGGATAATGTGAACCTGACAATTGACGGCATTTCATACACAATCAAGATTGCTGATAACGGCACAGGAGTGCTGAACATATCCACATTATCAGCAGGCAATCATTATATTCAGGCCACCTCTGGAAATGAGTTTTATGCAACTAAAACCAATTCCACTATGATTGTTGTTCCAAAAGCCACTCCAAGCGTTATTGTTGATGCACCTGCCACAATTGCACCGGGAAATAATGTAACAATCACTGTCAGTGTCCTGAATGTTAGCGAAGGTTATGTGACAGTCATCATCAACAGCAAGGAAACTACATTGGCAGTTGGAAGCGAGGGCAATGCAACATTAAACATTACCGATGTCCAGCCGGGTCAGTACAATATCTCAGCCAAATTCTTTGGAAACGATAACTTTACAGAAGCACAAACAAAAGAAAACGTTACTTTGAATGTTCCTCTTTTCGATGCATCAATAAGTGTCATAAACATCACAGTCAGTGATAACAACAATGTAACAATCACTGTTAAGGTAAATAAAGCGGATGCAACAGGCACTGTCAACATAACCTTGCCGGACGGTAAAAACGTCACCGCCAAGGTCATTGATTCTATTGCAGTTGTCAATCTTGGAATTTTACAGAACAATGTTGAAAATTACACTTTGCTGGTCTGCTATTCCGGTGATGAAAAATATTGCGCAAACGCTACAACAGCCAACTTTAAGGTGGGCAAGTTAAACAACGCCACAGTCATTATCCATATACATCCCGGACATGTTAGCGAATACACTACAATAACAGTATTCGTTCCAGGGGGTGCTGATGGCAACGTTACAATCAGTGTTGATGGAAATAATATCGCTCCGGTTATCAAAAATCCCGACGGATCATTTACTGTTGATGTGATGACAACCTTAGGTGTTCATGAAGTCGTCGCCAAGCTAGTGAATGATACAGGATACAGGGATACAACAAACACTTCAAGCTTCACAGGAAGGGATGTTGTGGACCATGTCGTTGAAATCACAGTGATTCCACGTCAATACGGTGAAAATACAACAATCATAGTCGATGTTCTTCCGGAACTTAAAGATAATGTTAATTTAACCATCGACGGTGTGGAGTACAGTATTGCTATTAATGAACATGGAAGTGGTGTTTTAAACATTTCCTCATTGGCTGCAGGCAATCATTTGGTTGAAGTGACTGCGGGCAATTATAAATACATTACAAAAAGCAATTACACAAGTTTCAAAATAGATAAGGCCCATCCGATAATCAATATTCTTGTTGATGCCAATGGTCCTGGAGAAAATGTCACAGTCACGGTTGGAATTGATGAGAAAGCCACAGGAAGAATGGTCATTACAGTTGACGGTGCAGATCATGTTGTCGATGTCATCGGTGGAAAAGCCACCTATACTGTTGTGAACGCCCAACCGGGTAAACACAATGTTTCTGCAATGTATCTTGGAGACAATAACCATACAGAATCCGAAACTGTCAAATCAGAATTTGTCATTCCTGTTTTCAACACATCAGTTAATGTTATCCATGTGATAGTGGATAAAGATAATAATGTGACAGTTGTTGTCGCCATTAACTATGCTGACGCAACAGGCACTGTCAATATAACCTTGCCAAATGGCCAAAATCTAACAGCTGATGTTGCCGGCGGTGTTGCAGCCATTAACCTGGGAGTATTGGTGAAAGCGGATTATGCTTTGGATGTCACATACTCAGGCAATGATAAGTATGCAGGCAATTCAACAGTTGCAAAATTCACTATCGGCAAATTAAACAATCTCACAGCGAATATCAATATCGTGGCCGGCAGGTATGGTGAAAATACCACTATTACAGTCACAGTTTCAGATGATTTCACTGGAAACGTGACAATTAGTGTCGATGATGTTGAATATCAGGGTGTGAAAGTTCAAAACGGCATCTATGCAGTTAATGTAACAACTGCTGTGGGAAGGCATAATGTAACAGCCAATCTTGTAAACGACACAAAATATAATGATGCAACCTTAAAAGATTCATTCATAGGTCTTCCTGTCGATGATTATGACATTAATGTCACTATCGCTAAGGATACAGTTGAAATCAATGTTCCTTCTCAACTCAAGGACAATGTAACAGTAATCCTGGATGGTGTCAAACGTGATGTGGCATTTAATGATAACGGCACTGGAATTTTGGACATCTCTGATTTGCCAAGTGGGACTCATCAGATAACAGTTTCCACAGGCAATGAGAACTACACAGCAAAAACATATCATGCCACATTCATAAAAGAGCATGATGATCCGGACTACAATGATGCGGATATAGTAATCGATTTGGACAACAGAACATTAAACATCATATTGGATAAAAATGCCACAGGAAATGTGACAATTATCATTGATAATGGCACATATGCTGCTAATGTTGCAGATGGCGTTGCTAAATTTGACTTGTCCAACTTGTCATCTGGAGAATATCCTCTTAGGGTTGAATACTCTGGAGATTCAAATAACTATCCAATTTCCGTGAATACCACAATCACCCTTCCAAAACTGGATACTCCAATGAACATTACTGTAGGCAACAATATTGTCATCACTGTTCCGGCAAATGCAACTGGAAACATAACAATCTATGCTAATGGCAATATCTACACCTCAGAAATTAAAAATGGAAATGCAACATTTGCCTCTGGATTGACCGGCACAATAGTTGCAGTTTACAATGGAGACAATAATTACCTGGCCAATAATACGGTATTCAATATTCCTGAACCTGTGGTTACCTATAGGATTGTTGCTAAAAATCTGGTAATGTTCTATCTTGACGGTTCCCAATACACTGCCCGTGTTGTTGACAGCAATAACAATCCTGTTTCAAAAGCCACTGTAAAGATATCAGTCAACGGTGTAACATATCACCGCACCACTAATGCCAACGGTTATGCTTACCTTAAAATTAAACTAAAACCTAAGACATACAAGGTAACTTCGGAGTTTAATGGAATAAAAGTCACCAAAAAGATTAAGGTAAAACGTGTGGTTTGGGCTATTAAAACTAAAAAAATCAAGAAATCCGCCAAAAAGGCTTCCATTACGATTCTTGTAAGCGGTCCTAAAAAGAAAACCCTAACCAAAAATGTGAAGTTCAAGTACAAAGGCAAAAGAAAGGTTAAGGTTAACTTCGGAATCGAGATGAAAAAGCAGAAAGTTAAAGTCAGATTCAAAGGCAAAACCTACAAGGTCAAGGTGAAATCCAATGGTAAGGGTACCTTTAAACTCAAAAAGAAGACTGCCAAAAAACTTAAAAAGGGCAAAAAATACAAGACCAAAGTCAAATTCAAGGGATCAAAGATTTACAGCAAGGTTAAAGTTAAAGTCAAGTTCCTTAAAAAGACTTATAAGGTAAAAACCAACAAGTTTGGTGTCGGCAAGTTCAAAATAAACAAAAAAATGATGAAAAAGCTTAAGAAATACAAGAAATTCAAGAAGGGCAAAAAAATAAAATACACAATAGCCTATAAACACGATAAGATAAAAAGATATGTGAAAGCACGAAAATAGGGGATTTCACAATTCCCTTTTTAAATTTTTTTTTTGGAATAAAATTTTAACACTATTTTTATATATGATGAAAAAAATAATTATATTCAGTTATTTTATATAATTAAATATTAGGAGATTAATCATGGCAAAAAAAGATAATAAGATTTCTATGCCTCAAACCGGTGCAGGTTTAGTAAGATACTTTGATGAAGAAAGTTTAGGTCCAAAACTTTCACCTGAACACGTTATTGTTGCTGTTGTTATTTTAGCAATCTTATGTTTCGTTTTAAGATATTCTGCTTAAGAATATTTTAAACATTTTACTACTTTTTTTTATGGATTTTCATGTTGACAAAAAGAATTATTCCATGTCTAGACTGTGACCTGCAGGTTCCGGAAGGCCGTGTGGTTAAGGGTGTTGAGTTTAAGGAAATCAAATATGCAGGAAACCCTGTTGACCTTGCAACACGCTACTATGAGGAAGGGGCAGATGAAGTTGTAGTTTTGGACATCACCGCTTCACATGAACGCAGAGCCACAATGGCAGATGTCATTGACAGACTCACCGAGAATGTTTTCATGCCAATCTGTGTAGGGGGAGGAATAAGGAAAGTTGACGATTACATTAAAATGCTTAAGGCCGGAGCGGACAAGTGCTCAACCAACACCGCAGCCATCAAGAACCCTGAACTTCTCACCGAAGCATCCAAGGTTGTAGGATCACAGGCTGTTGTAATTGGAATCGATGCAAAAAGAAGGTATGTCGACCATCCCGATGACGCCAAGGACAAGACTGTAATCGAAACCGAAAAGGGCTACTGCTGGTTTGACACAAGCATCTACGGCGGACGCGAATTCACAGGCATTGACGCTGTCCAGTGGGCGGTGGAATGTCAGGAGCGCGGAGCCGGAGAAGTGCTTTTGACCAGTATGGACGGGGATGGAACCCAGAACGGCTATGACATCGAACTCAACAAGACAATCAACGATGCGGTAGACATTCCGGTGATTGCAAGCGGTGGTGTCGGCGAGCCAAAACATATATTGGACGTGTTTGAAAAAACCGATG
>ODAI014646012.1_pt1 | contig 10788 bp, 4 predicted proteins | sample 1539321 | NCBI WGS metagenome assembly ODAI01 (sample SAMN02144231, study PRJEB22623) | gut metagenome | biome: sheep rumen | host: Ovis aries | place: New Zealand | reverse complement strand
TCTCGAATGATTTTTCTACGAATGATTTCATCCTTATCGAATTCGCTCATCATCTCCCAGTCCTTTTCCATTTCCAAGTTATTGCTGAAGGAACGAGCAACTAATTGAACGGCGTATGGTTCACCAAGCAAAGCGTCAGCGATTATCGCCACCAACTCATTTTCCTTCAAAGCGGAAGTTTTAGGCGAATTGCTTTCCGGCTGAATTACTCGATACACGCGTTTTTGTTTCAGGCTCCTATAGCCTTCATCGAAAGCCTTGAAGCGTTTTTTCGCTTCTTGTAATTTCTCCGATAAATCTGAGACAATCTTTTTTGCTTTCTCATACTCTTGCTCTATTTCTAGATTTTTGAAAAGAATCTCAGCTGCGATAAGAGCAATTTTTTCTTGCGCGTCCTCTGTTTGACATAATTTTTCTAAGCGGGTTAATTCGCTCTCCAGCTGATTTTTCGTTTCTGCCAGTTTTCGTCCAGTCATCTCCAACCGGATTTTTTCTTTCGTCAGATAATACTGTTCGCGAAGTTTATCGCCAGCGGAAGTCCATTTTTTGTCGTTGAATGTCTGTTTCCAATGAAAATATTGAGATTTATCATGCCCGAACTGTTCCAATTTTTTTTCGTATTCTTCAAGCTTCGCATTGAGTTTATCAAAATCTCCATGTACGAAAATATTCTTAGCGCGGCTTAAAGCGTTAATGGGACTTACTTGGCTAAGCATTAAAGCATTGCGATTATCCACCGCCTTTTCATATTGTTTTTTCAATGACCGATATTGCCGAAGTAAATTTTCCAGAATTTCAGACGCTGTAAAAATTGTTTTTGGCTTTTCTCGTTCTTTAATCTGTTCTTTCAAGGCATCAATATTTTTCAAGACGGCAATACTTGTTTTCTTTAAGTCCTTCAATACATTAAGGTCATTTTGCAAAAGTCCATGTACAACCAATTCAACATTTTTGCGCCGATAGGAACCTTTCAATTTATCCTGTATCGACCAGTACTTCGGATTATTTTGCGCAAGGAAAGAACGCAAATCAGATATTTTTTTCTCCACTTCGCTCTTAATGATTTGAAAGGCTTTTTGATTTTCCGGATATAAATAAGTCGAAGTGGGAACCAATTCAGTTAAAAATCGCTCCAAAGCTTCCCGCTGTTTTACTTTACTTTCGTAGTCGCGAATGAATTGATGCTCTGTAGCTGGCAAATATTCTTTCTGCGCTCGTTCTCTGGCAGACAAGTAGCCGACTATTTTTCTTTTCTGCTTTTGGATTCTTGTCAGTCCTGATAGAATTCGCTGATTCAAATCATGTAATGATTCGTCGTTCATATTCGCCGACTTATAAGCCTGAGAGGAAGAGAGAGCAAGCCAAGAGCATTCGGCTTGTTTTACCAATAACTTTGTTTCCCCTTCTGCAGTCGATTTTTGCTTGAGGTCGTCAAGAAACAAAGCATGTTGCTTTTCTTGATTCCTCTGGCGGTATCTCTTGACTTCTGTCGCAAACTCGTCTCCCTCGTGCGCCGACACTATGCCAATATACGATTCGGGCATTCTCTTGTAGACCTGCGATAAAAACTCGTCGCCGTGTTTTTCCGCTTCCGCTCGCTGGGTTTTTAAAGTTCTATGGTCGACGCGAATGGAAAAGCCATATTTCGCCAACACTTCATTTTGTATCCTTGCGAAATCCGCTCTCATTTCACACAAATATTTTTTGTTGTGCCATTTCTTATCTTTAGGAGCCCCGTGCTCACGCCGACGTTCAAAGCTGACAACTTGCTCGCCTTTTAACGGTTTTGCCGCTCGGCGAAAATATTTGCAAGCTGGGCGTTCCTTCATTTTTTCTACGTCATCGATAAGACGCTCTGAAAACATGATATGCACGTGCGGATGTTTTTCACCAGATAACGCGCCTGCTTTCTCGTGTATCGCGTAGGCGTAATAGTGATTTGACACATGATTAACAATAAATCTCTCCACTATTTCCCTATTCTGTTCCAACGTCAATTCGTTCGGAAGAGACAATTCGATTTCTCTGTACCGCACATTTCCCTTATCCTCGTAACGAGTCGCCGCTGAGAAAAACTTTTGTGCAGAACCTTTTGCCCATTTCGGTAGCTGATTTCCTTTGAAAACGCAATCATTGCAGTCGCTTTGCGCTCCTTCTCGATTGATATAATCTGCATGAGCCTCGCCTTCTTCGCGCAGAATATAATCAACATGCTTTTTCGCCGAAATTCTTTTGCCAGTGGACTTAGTATCGTCCTTAACCCTCAAATGATATGTTGCCATGAAAAGACCTCCTTTATCCTATTGTGGCACAAAAGAGGGCTTCCAGATTCTTATTTTTTTGCTTTTTATTAGTCGTAAAAAAATGTGCCCATTGCGGGCACGTTTGAAGTTTATATTTCTGTTGACTTGTGATATAATTTAAATGAGGAGTGATAGAGTGTCAGGTAAAGATGGGAATAAAAAATATCGCGATTCGGTATTTCGAGACTATTTTAATGAGCCGGTTCGATTGCTGTCGTTGTGCAATGCGATTCTGGGTACCAAATACTCTAATGTTTATGAGTTAAATGTAAATACACTAGAAGGGATTTTCTTCGATAATCAGAAGAATGATATATCGTGTACAATCGGTAATAATTTCTTGGTGTTGGTGGAACATCAGACCACTGTCAACAGCAATATGCCGTTCCGATGCTTGTCCTATGTTGCTGAACTACTAAATAATCTAATTGAGAACAAAGATAAACTTTATCACAAAGCCTTAATTCGTTTTCCTGTACCGAAATTTTTTGTGCTTTATGACGGCGACGCCAAAGAACCGTTACAAAGGACAATGCGTTTATCTGAGGCTTTCGACGACGATAACTCTTCGCTAGAATTAGTCGTCACTGCCTACAATATAAATCACGACTTAGAACAACCATTGCTCTCAAAGTGTCGATACCTGCGCGAGTATTCGATACTTGTCGGAAAAGTCAAAGAAGGACTTCGTTCTGGACTTACACGGAAAGAAGCCATTAGTCGCGCCGTCAAATTTTGTCTCGACAATGGACTGATGAAAGGGTATTTGGAAAAGAAATCGCAGGAGGTGTTCAATATGTTGGCTCTGCAATGGGAACAAGAAAAGGCAATTCAAGCAAGCTATGAAGACGGGCGCGATGACGGTATTAGCGAGGGTATCGAAAAAGTCGCCCTGAAAATGATTCGGCTCGGTAAACCTTTGGAAGATATCCTCCAAATTACTGACCTGCCACTTGAGAAAATTAAAAAACTTGCTGATGGTTTAAGGAACTGAAAGGGGATGATTTTATGGCTGTAATAAACAATGATAAGTCTAATACTCTTTTATCTGGCACAAGTCACGATGATGATATCTACAATGGCGGATGGTGGGACGGTTATTTTCACTATGGCGAATCACGTGTAACGATAAAAAGCTACGATGGAAATGATTACATTTGGAATTATGGCTCAGAAGTTAATATAAACGGAAATTCTGGTAAAGATTCTATTTGGAATGGCGGATCATCGTATTATCTTGGTCATCCTTTTTTCCATGAAGGTGGTCAGAATGTTAAAATAAACGGTGGTAACGGCGATGATTACATAAGTAACAATGGCACAAGCGTCACAATAAACGGCGACGACGGTAACGACAGAATTAGTAACAATAATTCAAAAGTTACTATAATTAGCGGAGAAGGAAATAATATCATTTCAAATGGTGGTGAAAACACATCAATATCTTGTGGAAAAGGTAATGATCAAATCGGTAACGATGGTACAAATGTTATAATAAATAGCGGAGCTGGTAACGATAAAATTAGTAACTATGGTATAAACGTGACAATTAACGGAGGTTCTGGCAACGACCAAATCAATCTTAGTACAATTCAATATGAAGCTAGAAAGAATTTAATAAAATATGCAAATGGCGATGGCAACGACACGATTTATGGTGTCAAATCAGATACTACAGTTCAAATAGCAACAAACAGCGGCTATACGACTCAAAAAAGCGACAACGACCTTATAATAAAAGTCGGTAGTGGAAAGATGACCTTCAAAGATGGTGCAAATACTTCGTTTCAAATTATAACAGAGACTCTAAAAGCAGACCCTTCAGATAACACTTCGACAAATAAGCCAAACAAGAAAAAAGCGGCGAAAGAACTTCGTACAGCTAGTGCCAGCGAATTAAATAATTTCATTGCGATAGGTAAGGGTACGGACACAACTCCCTCCTATAAATCAAAAAACAGCGAGATAAACAAACTCGTCGACCAAGTTTCCAAAAGTTCAATGGATGTCGTGCGGATGATGGGCAAAATATTCGGCACAATGACAAAATACAAACTAAACGCTGATGGCACGCCTCAACTCGACCAAAAAGGCAACAAGATTAAAGATAACTCACCAAGCAAGACCATAATCAAAGCAGGATACAGCGCACTTTTAAACATCGATTCGATTTTAACTTCGGCGAAAAAAATCGCTACCGGAAAATTGAGCAAAGAAAAGTTGCTTAAAGAAGAATTGAATATCAGCACGCAAACCGCCACGCTTGTCGACAACATAGCCAAACTCGGCGGCGACCCAAAAGCCGGATTTATTACGCCAATCGGTTCAGCAACAATCGGTTTGGCAACAAATGTAATCAATGGCTTCGCGGGCGGAATAGACAAAAGCATAATCACGAGCTTTACAAATAATACAAAAACTCTCTTAACAGAGACCCTAAAAAATGAGAAGTTTGGCACATGGCTAAAAGGAAAAACAGCAGGCACTAAAATCGAAAATTTCGCGAACAAAATACTCAAAGAAGATACTATCAACCATATCGGAGGAAACATAAGCTCTTTATTAGGCATTTATTCAGCGGTTACAACATACCTCGATAGCACCGAGAAATATAATATTGACGGACTGCCAGATTCTTCATCGGTGGTAAACAAAACAATAGACGTTATCGCTGACGGAATACACTCTTTCGCTAACGCTTTCACATTAGCTACGATTGGAGTGGATGCCGATACCATTTTCAAGGGCGTTTACACAATAGGCTCGGCAATAAAATATAGTTTCCAACACGGCTGGACAATGGCAACAGGTGGCGACGTGAGCAAAGTCAAATTCCAGACCGAAGATAGAAACTTTACCGAGATAATCGCCGACTTTGTAAAAGAGCTTGTAACTGGAACAACTAATGCCAATGATGTTTTCAACGAAAAGAAAAAGAAAATCTATACGCAAAATAACGGCGACAATCATATTACAAACTTGGTCTCCTATTGCACAATAAATTCGGGTATCGGTAACGATTTAATAATCAATGATTCCAGCACTCACTCAAACCAAATAGACGCTGGAAACGATGATGATACTATAATAGCTTACGGCACAAGCAACAACATCAAGGGCGGACACGGCAACGATAAAATCATGCTCTACAGCGACGGCAAAACTCCAGCTGGCGGCAATATTATTGACGGCGGCGCAGGGAGTGATAACATTATGATTAACGACACCGCTTATCCGAAATTGCCGCGAAAGAGCAATAACACGATAATAGGCGGTCAGGGCAATGACCTTATCGCCATAGATAACACAAAAATCCCAGTCGTAATTCGTTACAATTCGGGAGACGGCAACGATTATGTTTTCGGTTACGATAAAAACGACACGATTCAGATAGTCAATAGTGAGTACACAACGAAAAAAAGCGGACAAGATGTCGTTGTTACAATAGGAAAAGGTTCTGTGACTTTAATGGGCGCGAAAGGCAAAAAAATCAACATAGAAAAAGTAACAGATAACTCACTGCCTAAGGGATTAAGTTACGACAAAAAGAAAACGACAATCACGGCAAGCACAAAATTTGTTGATGAGCAAATCGACTTGGCAAATTTTGCTACAACGGTCACAAAAGTTAAAGCGTCCGACCTAGTTAATGGAGTAAATATTATCGGTAACAATTTGTCTAACAACATAATCGGTGGAAAAGGCAACGACACTCTTGACGGCGAAGCTGGTAAAGATACTTTGACTGGCGGAAAAGGTAATGATTCGCTAATTGGTGGAGCGGATGCTGATATTCTAAAAGGTGAAGACGGTAATGATAAACTTTATGGAGAAGATGGCAAAGACACACTTGAGGGAGGAAACGGTAACGACGAACTAATAGGTGGCTCTGGGAATGATTCACTTGTGGGAGGTAAGGGTTCCGATATACTCAAAGGTGGCAATGACAATGATAAACTCTATGGCGGCGTAGGAAACGATGAGCTAACAGGTGGTAAGGGTAATGACTCACTGTGGGGCAATGCTGGCGCAGATACTTTCCTTTACGCCAAAGGAGACGGACAAGATATAATTTACGGTTTCGACAAGACCGATTTGTTACAAATTACAGGGAAATTTTCTGCGTCTTACGATAAGAAGACAAAAGAAATATACTTTGATGTCGGCTCGACTGCCAACGCTATTACGCTGAAAGATTTCGGTTCAACTTCAACTTTCAACGTAAACGGCACGAATTACAAAATAAGCGGCTCAAAACTCGTCAAAAAATAAATTTTGAAATTTAATATCAAAAAGACCTCTGGCACGATGTCGGAGGTTTTTTCATTTGAACTTGAGAACCATCTGCCACTAAACAATAAGAACATCCGAAAAAATTTGTGTCATCGTTATGCGTCTATAACTTCCATGAAAAAACGGCGAATGATATATTACCGTCCTTTTTGAAAGATGGTAACAGTCATGGTAACAGGGGGTTGCCTTGACTATTACCAAACTGTTACCTTGAAAATGGCGTCAAAACGCCAAAAATAGCTCTGGCAACAAAAGAGGTAACACTAAAAGGTAACACCAAACGTACTCGGTGTTACTTCGGTGTTACCTTGAAAATGGCGTCACGACGCCAAAAAATGGCAAAAGTAACACGGTAACACCGGTAACACCATTTTTTTTAGCTAGTATAGGAAAAAAAAGACGCGCGCGCAAAAAAAAGTGACTTCTGCAACCTGCGCGCGTCTACTTTTTTTTCTCATACGCGAGAAACATGATTTTCGGTGTTACCAGTGTTACCTTTAGGTAAATATATATATAAAGCTAGCTATGACGCCATTTTTTTAGGTAACACTATAGGTAACATTTTGGTAACACCCAAGCCTTCGGTGTTACCTTTTTTAGGAGAATGGCGTCAGAATAACAACAAAAAAAAGCCCCCTCCTTCATGTTTCTAATTTGCGTAGAAATTTTTGAGGGCGGCGACCGAAAAAATTTCACGCAACTAAGTGAAGGCAAGCGAAGGGCATTACGCCCGTAGCGTAAGCCTGAACGCTTTGTGAGTTGGAGGGCACGGGGGAAGGGCGAGCGTTGCAAGCGACGTGGACGAGCGTCGTTGTTGATTCCTCGAAAAACTTCCGGATTTTATTCGCCGTCGCTCAGGCTATCATTGCTAATTCTGTAGCAACGAGTATTCACTTTACCGATTTTCTTCTGAACAGTTGCAAGCGTGGACTTTTTACCTTTTTCGATTGTATCAGCAAGAATGAAAAAGCCGTTTTCAACTAAATCCGAAATGAGTTTGGAATAATCAAAGCCATTATGCGCACACTCGTCTTGCAAAAATTTTGCCGCAATGTAAGTGTATCCGTCATGGTCTTTAAGTTTACCGCAAATCATTTGCATTCGGTCGAGTGGAACGTTCCCACCAATGAACCGGTTTTGGTTCTGCGCAATGATGCTGATGACAAAATTTCTTTCTCTTGCTGTATCAGAAATTTCAGAGGTAGTGGGAATAAGTTTGAAAATCGCGTTCGAGTTTTGAATAGCGTCGTTGAGATTAAGCGCGTCGGTTTTGGCTAAAACGGCATTTAACAAAGCATCGGCGAGGGTTAAAACAGCCATGTAGCGACAATATTCGTTGAGCAATTCGGGATGTTTCTTGGTAAAAAGGTCGACAAGTTCTTGATAGTTTTGGCGAAGGGTTTCAAATCCGAGCTGAAAGATTTCATCGATAACGAGAGGGAGAACAAGTCCGTGATTGTCTTTGATTGTGTCATGAATCAGCCGACAGGTTTCGGCAGGCAAAATTTCTTTGGCAACGTTGATAGAAAGTAAGCGAGTATTCGCGCCGCCTGTGACATTGTCGGCAAGCAGTTGAGTTTCGCCAGTCATGATAGCAATCGTTCGCCAATTTTGCAGTTTTTTCAAAGTGGAATCCTTGTTGAGTTTAGTACGTCCTAAACCATTGGCAAGCGCGTAAACAAGGGTGTTGAGTTGTTCTTTGAGTTTGGAATCAGCAACTTGTTTCTCGTCAATGAGGAAAGCAAAATCGTTGACATCATTTGCGGCACCTGCAAGCCCGTTTTTGGTGGCGTCGAAGGAACGGATAATTTTTTCGTCGCCGATGGCGGAGGCGGCAAAATATAAAGCAGTGGTTTTGCCAGCGCGAGTGGGAGCGCAGATGTACAGCAGGAAATTACGTTCGCCTAAAATCTTGAGCAAAATGGGAGCAATGGCGGCAGCGATTATAATTCTTGCGACAGGGGATTTTTTAGCCAAGAGGTAGATTTTTTTCCAATCTTCAAGTTTGCCTTTCCGACGTAAAGAGTTAGCGAATTGGCTGAAGGAATCGACGACTATGCTAATGTTTTTGTTTTTGTTAGTTGTAGAACATTTTCTGCGCGGGTCAATGAAAAAGTCTTTGTCGTTGAAAGTGTACCAGCCACAGCGGGGCACAGTGTAGGTTAGAGGAATGTTTTTTTCGTTATCAGCATTGAAAGCGTCGAGATAGTCGACGAGGAGATTGGCGTTGGAACTGGTGACGGGCAAGCCGTTGTTAGATAAATCGACAAGCTTGTTGCGATTAAAAACGGTAGCGGCTTCAGTAGGAGGTAGAGCTTCAAGTTTTCCGTCTTGAGTCATGTAAGCCAGAATTAGCTTAAAGATTTTTTCGTCGACGCTGAAGGTTTTAGCTTTAATAATGACGGGACGCCTACAAACGGAAATCATGGACTCACCGGCAACTTTTTCAATGCCGTTATTACTTACGCTGTAACCAGGAGGAATGGAGAAGTTTTGTAAATCGTCATTGGTAGAGACGAAAGACAAGGAATGAATTTGAGCAAGGATTTCGTTGTGACGAGTCAGGAGGTCATTTTTTCTGGATGTAATGTCGGAGACTTTGTCTCGAACTGCGGCAGACCACTCATTGACGCTAGCTTTTTTCTCTTTCGTCTTGCGATTGAAAAGAGTAATCGCGCCTTTGAAGTCGGAGAAAACCTTTTTGTCGAAGAGTTTAGCAAAAGCAGCGGCGGTTAAAACGTCATCAGAAAATATAGAGTCGCTGTCGAATGTTTCAACGTTTTTCAAGCGTTCCAGAGCTGAATTCTTCTCGACGTCAAAGTCGGCAAGAGCTTTAGCATTTTCGCGCAATTCGGCTTTAAGTTCATCAATCGACGAGGTGGAAAATTTCTTTTTTTCTAATGTTTCAGGATTAAGTTCGTACCACTCGTTTCGGATTTCTTTTTCGTTGTAACCACCTTCAGTAGCCCACTGATACAATGAGCCGATGGTTATGCCTTTGGAATCGTGATGAAAGCCATTCCATTTACGTTCGCACTCACCTTCTTTGAAATCAGGCTGAGTCCTGCTCCATTGTTCCCAGAGACTACGTTCCATGCCTTCGTTGAATAAGGCAAAACCGACGGAAAGCCATTTATCGTACTCGCCGTCGACGACGTTAATATAGTCGAGCATCCGGCGAATGCGAAATTCTTTAAAGTAAGGGTTGTCATCGCCATAATCAATAAAATTTTTTTGAGTTAATTTCGTTTGTACTTCTTGAGGTGGAGTTATAATAGTCAAAACCTTCAATTTTTCGTCGATTTGGTCGGGAGAGAAGCGCAAACCAGAATCTTCAACGATGTGACAGAGCGGCGCATTGTCTGCACCGAGTTTAAAATTGAAGGTGCTGGGAGTGCGAAGAACACGAGGCAAATCCCCAACGCCGTCAATTTTTTTGCCATTAGCGCGTGCCCGAATGGCGTCAAGCAAAAGATTGTTACGGCGTTTAAGTTCCTCACGATTGTCGTCGGAAATTTTAATCGGAGAGTCGAAGATATAGTAAGCATGAATCCCGTAACCGGAAAAGATAATCAAGCTGGGAGTAAAGGGCAGGAAGGATTTGGCTTCGTCGAAGTCAGCGGCAAGAAGTGATTGGTCGGACAGTGTCAAGAGTTTTGTGTAATTAGGATTGGGTAGTGTAAGATGGATTGTGTAATAAGGAATAAGCAAGCACAATCCATTTTTTGATATGGGAGAAATGAAAGATGAAAAGAAAGAATCGAGACACACCCGGCAGAAGAATTGCCAAAGCCATTATCGCCGAGTATAAGCCCCAAAGTGTCGCCGAAATGCAGGCGGCTCTAAAAGAGGTCTTTGGTCCGATGTTCGAGGCTATGCTTAATGGCGAAATGGAAAGTCATCTTGGCTACGAACCAAATTCCCGCGAGGAAAAAGAGACGACGAACCGGCGTAACGGCTACTTCGACAAGACTATCAAGACCTCAATGGGCGAGACAGCGATTGAGATGCCCCGTGATCGTCAAGCCTCATTCGACTCGATAATCCTGCCCAAGCACAAGCGCGACGTGTCTGACATCGAAAATAAAGTTCTGGCAATGTATGCTCGCGGTATGAGTCAGCGCGATATTTCTGGGTAGTGTAAGATGGATTGTGTAATAAGGAATAAGCAAGCACAATCCATTTTTTGATA
>ODAI013723412.1_pt1 | contig 10789 bp, 7 predicted proteins | sample 1539321 | NCBI WGS metagenome assembly ODAI01 (sample SAMN02144231, study PRJEB22623) | gut metagenome | biome: sheep rumen | host: Ovis aries | place: New Zealand | reverse complement strand
TCTATGAAGACGAATCGATTTATAATTATCTGCGGGTGAGGGAAGATTCGGAGAGCGTGATCCTCTCGACGAACGTCCTTGAGGGCGTTCAGTCGATTTACAGGAAGAGCGGCGGACTGACCGGAATGTACTATGATTACGCGCTGGCTGCCCCGCTCATGGCTGATACGGGAAATGAAGAGCTGCATCTCCTCATTCTCGGAATGGGGACCGGTACGTACGCGAAACAGTGCAGGAGTTATTTCCCGGAAATCGTTTCAGAGGGCGTGGAGATCGATCAGAAAATAGTAGATCTCTCGCGGAAGTATTTTGATCTTCCGGAGGATATTTCGGTTGAAGTCGGGGATGGAAGGGCGTATCTGAGAACTGCGGGGACCTATGATGTGATCATGGTCGACGCATATCAGGACATCACGATCCCTTTCCATATGTCCACCACGGAGTTCTTTGAAATGGTGAATGAGCACCTGTGTCCGGGCGGCGTCATGGTAGTGAACATGAATATGATGACGGACCAGGAAGGCGGGATCAATGATTATCTGATTGATACGATCTGCAGCGTCTTTCCGGATGTCGCCACTGTCACGGTGGGGAACAACACGAACCAGGAGCTTTTTGCTTCGGCGGAGCCCGGGCTTGCGGAAAGGCTTGCCGGGAAAATTTCGCAGATGGATGAAGACGATCCTCTGAAATACCAGATGGAGACAGTGCAGAAAAAGCTTGTTCAGGAAAAAGGCGGAAATTATATTCTGACGGATGATAAAGCGCCGGTCGAGATTCTCGGAATGCAGGCGCTTGACAGTCTGATTTCCAACACGCTCGAAGCCTACGGAGGAATCGAAAACCTTCTGTAAGCGACCTTCTTCGCAGCGCAGATAAATAGAAATTTAACACAGGACACAGATCATTTGAGCGAGAGAAAGAAGCGGGATGGCAGATACTATGGATGACAGAACGATATACAGACGGTCCGGAAAACAGGCGGAGCATGAGGGCGCCCGCATTCTGATCGCTGAGGACAGCCCGCTCCACCGGGCTTTGATCACGATCCAGCTCACAATGGCGGGATATGTGGTCGAAGAGGTGTATAACGGGATCGAGGCGGTCAGCCGTATAGAGAAATCCGCGCCCGGGTACTATGACGCGGTCATCATGGATGTCTATATGCCTGTGATCGACGGGATCGAGGCAACAAAAAGGATCCGTGCCCTCCCGGATCCGGTCAGAGCGTCTGTGCCGATCACCGCACTCTCATCCGATTCCACGGAGGCAGAGAAAGAGCTTGCCCTCCTTTCGGGGATGGACGAGTATCTTGTGAAGCCGCCGGATCAGGATGTACTGGTCGATGCGATCGAACTGATCATAAGCAGACATGAAGCCGGAAAAGGAAAGATATGAGGCGGCATTCAACTGAACAAAATAATTCACGTACCGTGCGTATGCGGGCCCCGGCAGATGCCGGGGCCTTTTTATTCTTCATCGTGAGTACAGTCTCGCGATGAAGAATAAAGCCTCCGGCGGATTGCAGCCGCGTCGAGAGGATGCGCAGGGATCCCATACGCAGTTTGACAGCAGTTTGCCATACTGATATAATTGAAAGGCATATGTCCGGATGTGAAAGAACGTGTCTGATTTTTCTTTGCAGGAACTTTCCCTGCTGATCAGGATGTTCGGATGCGTATCAGATCCGGGATGTAAGCGGACTCGTTAATGAAAAGCCGATTTTCCGCCTGACCAGAGGCGGAGCCGCATGAAGAGCGACACGATCTGCTGAGGCAGATTAATATTTGTACGCGGATATTTACGGAACCGGGGATTTCCTTAAATATCTGCGATTTAGGGAGAACTGGATGAAACTACTATCTGTGGTCGTGCCATGCTACAACGAGGAAGCGGCACTGCCGTATTTTTATGAGGCGATCACTAAGGTCGCTCGGGATTTTGCCGGGAGGGATGTGGAATTTGAATTCCGCTTTGTAAATGACGGTTCCAAAGACGGGACGCTTAAGGTCCTGAAGGCGCTCCGGGAGAAGGATCAACGGGTGCATTACATTTCATTTTCCAGGAATTTCGGAAAAGAAGCCGCGCTCTATGCGGGACTTACCGCGGCAGAGGGTGATTATATCACTCTGATGGATGCCGACCTGCAGGATCCGCCTGAGAAGTTATATGAAATGTACAGCGCAGTGACGGAGGAAGGCTATGACTGCTGCGGCCTCCGCCGGGTGACGAGGAAGGGAGAGCCCCCTGTGAGGTCTTTTTTTGCCAGGCAGTATTATCAGATCTTCAATAAGATCTCGGATGTCGAGCTGGTCGACGGTGCGAGGGATTTCCGCCTGATGACCCGTCAGATGCTTGATGCAGTGCTGAGCCTTAAGGAGGTGAACCGGTATTCAAAGGGAATCTTCAGCTGGGTAGGATTCAATGTCAAGTGGCTTGAGTATGAAAATGTAGAGCGTGTCGCAGGCGAAACAAAATGGAATTTCTGGAAGCTCCTCGCCTACTCTGTAGAGAGTTTTGTGGATTTTTCCGTTGCGCCTCTGCACTTTGTTTCGGTCATGGGAATCCTTACGACCTTTATCGCAGTCCTCGCGATCATCTTCGTCATCGTCCGTCAGCTCGCGTTCGGAGGATCGGCCTACGGATGGCCTTCTCTTGTCTGTATCATCCTTCTGCTCGGGGGGCTTCTGATCTTCAGCATCGGTATAGTCGGAGAGTATCTGGCGAAAATGTATCTGGAAATCAAAGACCGGCCGGTCTATATCGTAAAAGAGGAAGAGTGACATATGCTTTTTTCTGTTAAGGGTTTCAGGAATTTCCTGAAAAGGTGTCCATGGATCTGTCCGCTCGTGCTTGCGGTGCTGGTCCTTGCCTACGGCGGGAAAGTCATCTATCAGACCGTCTCTCTGGATCTTGAGATCATGATGGACAGTCCAAACTCTCTTTATCGGGCCTGGTCTGCCTTCGGAAGATGGGGCCTGATCCTTTATAAGTGGATTTTTGGCATGTGGAATTACAACGCCGGGATCGAGACCGGTCTGCTCCTTCTGAATCTGGCGGCAGCGATGTTTTCATTTGCCTATCTGCTGGATACACTGACTGAAGGAAAAAACCCGCTCGGCGTAGCGGCCTTCACAGCGCTTTATCTCACGCATCCTGTCTGGGGTGAGCAGTTCCTCTACATGCTGCAGGGAGCAGCAATCTCTTTTGCCGTCTTCCTTATGCCTGTCGCACTCATGCTGTATACAGATGGGCTCAGGGGGAAAAAACCGGTCAGGATCATCGCAGGTATCCTTCTTGGCGGCTTTGTTTTTGGCTGTTATCAGTCTTTCGTCATCATGACGGCCGTCGGGCTGGCAGGGATCTTTCTCTTTGAGATGCACCGCACAAGACCGAAATTTGTCCGGGGATTTCTGACAGGAGTCCTCTATGTTCTGCATGTGCCGCTTGCCTTCCTTGTGAGTAAAGCCGGATCTTACGTGCAGAAAATGCTTTACGCGAATAATTCCACGTCCAATTATCTCACGGACCAGATCCGCTGGGGAAAAGATTCTGCGGACGAGTGTCTGAAGGTCATCCGCGGCTTTTTTGACACGGTATTTCTTCTGAAGGACTCCTACTTCAATATTCTTCTGCCGGCCGTATGCATACTTGTCCTTGTGCTGATCATCTTAAAATTCAGGGAGTTCGGTAATCCGGTCCCTGCGCTCATTGCAGCTCTTGCAGTCGCTCTCGGACCGATGTATCTTGTGTCGTTTACAGCGACGACGCCCCAGTACCGCTCGGAACTCACGCTGCCGCTTACGGCGGCGCTGCTTTCCTTTGCGTGCCTGATGCTGATCAAAATAAAACCGGTCAGGATCCTTTTCTTTATTTTCTGTATGTATATTGCGTTTTTGCAGGCGAATACTTTTGCCCGTATAAATTATACGGAATATATTCGCTATCAGCAGGATGTTTCTCTCTCGGAGGAGATCATTCAGGAGTCAAAGGATTTAGGCGTCACAGACTTTGAAAATACGAGACTGGTCATTATCGGAAACCGCATTGCGCCGCTCAACAGTGCGTGCGAACCGCGGCATCCGAATTCCGCAGTGGGGGCTTCAGTTTATGAGCTTGAAATGATTTCGATGAATAAGGCCAACTGCTTCATACGGGATTTGGGAGTCAGGTATAAAATGTGCTCAAAAGGGGATTTAAAGACTGCCAGGGATTATGCGAATGCCAATAATATGCCGATTTATCCCGCAAAAGGCTTTGTCGCTCTGGATCCGGAGTCCGGTCTGCTCATCGTACGTCTCTCCTGATGACCTGTTTTGAGGAGGTATTGTAATATGATGAGAGAAAAGAAACGATCATCGGGGAGCAGTCTTGCCGGTGATTTTTATGAGTACTGTCGGGAGAGGACGCTGTATATCGTTCTCCTGGCTGCTGTCTTCCTCGCAGTCTACGGAGTCTGGACGACACAGGATATCATGACGTTTGATGCTGAGGGATTCTACGTTGAGGATCTGGTGGGAGGCTGGCTGAAAGGCTGGATCGGTGTCGGAAGATGGGGCTTCTTCCTTTTGAAGAAGGTCCTCCGCGTCGTGATCATTAACCCGTACTTCTCGATGGCGGTCTTTCTCGTTGCATTTCCGCTCTCATCGGTCGTCTGGTCCTTTTTTATCTTTCGTGCGCAGGGGAACAGGGCAGATACGAAAGCCGATGTCCTGATTTTCGGACTTGTCTATCTCACCCACCCGATCTGGACCTATCAGTATGTTTTCCGGAACCAGATAGAGGTCTTTTCCATAGCGCTTGTCATCCTGGCTTTTGCCATGGTTTTTTTCGCGGAGTGGATGGAAACAGGGCAGATTCTTCCCATGGTCTTTTCTTTTGCTGCGACAACATTTGTCTTCGGATGTTATCAGGGGCTCACACTCCTGTATGGGGAGGCAGTCATTGTCTATTTTTTTCTGCTCCTGTCCTCGAATGAGGACAGCGGAAAGAATCTGAGAATATTCTGGGTCAGGCTTCTTCGGGGATTTCTCTTTTCTGCGGCGGCCTACGGTCTCGCAAGTGTGCTCACGATGATCTCAAGAACAATCACGGGTACGGGAAATGCGAACAAGTACCTGACAAAGGGCATACGGTGGGGAAAAGATCCGGTCGGCGTGTGCCTTCGGAATATTTTCGTTTTTGTGAAAGAGGCGGTGTTCGGAAATGCCTCGATTTTTACACCGATCTTTGCAGTGCTCATCCTTCTGCTGATTCCGTGGATGTTCAGCCGGGTCGTACGGCGGAAGAAGGGGGCTGTTCTCCTGTTCCCGGTCGCACTTGTCATGATCCTTTTCTGCTTTATACTGGACTTTCTGTCCGGTACCAGGGTCATAATGAGAACCCAGTTCCTGATTGCCTTCTGCATCGCTTTTCTGGCAGAATTCCTGTTCGTCAGGATCTGCGGATCTCTCCGGGAGAGATCCTCGCTCGTCTCTGCGGTCGGCCTTGGCCTTGCGCTTTGCATTGCGGTCCTGCCTGCTGCCCAGCAGACGGACAGATGTCTCTATGTTATGACCAAAGTGCTGGAAAAGGATGAGGAGACGCTCCTGGGGTTCTATGGTGAAGCCCTGAAGCAGGGAGCTGTCCCCGATATGCCGATTTACATTTTCGGGGCAAAAGACTTTCAGGGCACAGATGCCGCGAAGGTGATCGATTCGGAAGGGTACGAGAGGATCGTTGTGTCTTATCTCTCCCTGATCGGGACCGCTCATGAGACCAAGGTGATCACGGCGATGCGTGCACTCGGGTGCCCGGTCGATTATCCGGATAAAGAATTTAAGGAAACCGCCAAGTCGATCGCTGCCGATCTTCCCACATGGCCGCGCGAAGGCTCTGTTTATGTTGGAGACGGTGTAATAATCGTCCATTATGCGTGAGGATACAGAATGGAAAAAAAGAGGCTGTTCTATCTGGATTTTATCCGGACAATAGCACTGTTCATTATACTGGTCGTGCATTTTAACGCGACGATCACCAATATGTTCACGCTGCCCTCAAAGTTCACCGGAAGTGTTCTGCCGGGCGGCATCTACCTTGGTGAGCTCGGATCCGGACTTTTTTTCATGATTTCCGGTGCGGCACTCGGGCTCACACTGGACCGGCCGTTTCGTACCGGACAGTTCTATCAAAAAAGGGTAAAGGCAATTTATCCGATGTTCTACATTGCCTTTCTCGTAAGCTTCGGCATCCGGTTTACGGAGAATCCGGCTTATTACACAGCGGTTCCCTCGGCTTCCATTCTTTACACAGTGTTCGGGATCGATATGTTCGCAATGTCAGTCGGCTGGAGCGGATTGAATTTCGCCTGTGTGGGGGAGTGGTTCACAGGGGTGATCCTCATTTTATACCTGATGTTTCCGGTTTTCCGAAAGGGCGTTTCGAAGGTGCCTTTTGTCACTGCGGTCCTTGCAGCCGCGCTTTTCATCCCGCTCCATCTGTCGGGGATCGACAGAGGGCTTGTTTTCCTAAATGCGCTGAAATTCCTGTTCGGCATTTACTTTACGAAATACAGACTGTACGAGAAGAAGCTTACCGCGCCGGCCGGTGTGATCCTTTCTCTTTTTGCGGTCCTTCTGTTTCCGCCGCTTGGAATCCCCGCCGGTTTTGGCGCTCTGTTCCTGTCAGCCGGAATGTTCATGATCCTCTCTGTGCTCGCACCGTTCCTTGAGCTCGGAGGCGTGAAGGAATTCTGCGGGCTGGCGAGCCGTTATTCTTACGCCGCTTTTCTGGTCCATCATGTACTGATCCAGAGAATGGTCCGGAATTTCGATCTGGAAACGCTCCGCAGACGGGATGCGTTCCTTTTATTCGGGATCTACTTGACTTTTACGGCAATTTGCTCAGTCCTTCTTTATACGGCAAATGAAAAGCTGAACGCAGCCCTGAAGCCCCGGGAAGACCGGGCATGACCGTTCTTTCGACCGTCGATTATTTACGATTTGGCCCAAATGGTGTATCATGTTAGCGGGAATAAGACTGCATGCGGCAGTCTGCCCCTCTGTGAGAGCATAAAGCGCAGTCCGGAAAAGCGCTTGGGCATTTTCGGCCGGACTGTGCATTAAGCGATAAATAATTTTTAGGCAATTGCGAAAGTCTGTGCTTCATGGAAATTGTATGAACATTCAAACAACAATTCCATTTTGCACAGAGTTTCGCAAGAGCCTGATAAATAATGTTAGGAGAAGAGTGATGAGAAAAAGTGGTATCTTATGTCCGATTTCCTCTCTGGCTTCAAAGTACGGGATCGGAAGCTTTTCGCAGGAGGCATATGATTTTGTCGACTTCCTTGTCGAGTCGGGGCAGAGCTACTGGCAGGTGCTTCCCTTCGGACCGACCGGTTTCGGCGACTCTCCGTACCAGAGCTTTTCGACCTTCGCCGGAAATCCGTACTTTATAAGCCCTGATCTGCTGATCAAGGACGGCCTGCTCTCTGTACATGAGGTGAGGGAATACGATTTCGGCTCTTTTGTCGATACTGTCGATTATGGCGCTCTCTATAATAACCGCTTCAAAATGCTGCAGAAGGCCTGCGACAGGTTCCTTGAGAATCCGGATCCGGAATATGAGGACTTCAAGAAGGAAAACGCCTACTGGCTGGACGATTACTGCCTGTATATGGCAATCAAGCTTGCAAACGGCGGGAAGCCCTGGTCTGAGTGGGATGAGGATCTCCGCACCAGATATCCGGATGCTCTGGTCGAAGCCACCGCGAAGCATCTCGACGTGATCGAGTTCTTCTCCTTCCAGCAGTATGAGTTCCAGAAGCAGTGGAAAAAGCTTCACAGCTATGCGAATGAAAAAGGCGTGGAGATCATCGGGGATATTCCGTTCTACACCGCTGTCGACAGCGCGGATTCCTGGGCGAACCCGAAGATGTTCCTCCTCGATGAGGAAAATATGCCGACGAAGGTCGCAGGATGCCCGCCGGATGCATTTTCCGCGGACGGTCAGCTCTGGGGCAATCCGATTTATGACTGGAAATATCTGAAAAAGACAAATTACGAGTGGTGGATCCGCAGGATCAGGCGCAGCCTTGAGTTCTGTGATGTACTCCGCGTCGATCATTTCCGCGCGTTCGATGAGTATTACGAGATCCCGTACGGCGAGAAGACCGCAAAGAACGGCAAATGGGTCAAAGGCCCCGGCATGGGCCTCTTCAGGCAGGTAAAAAAGGAGCTCGGCGATATTCATATCATCGCGGAGGATCTCGGCTATATCACTCCGTCTGTCCGCAAGCTGGTAAAGGACACGGGCTTCCCGGGAATGAAAGTCCTTCAGTTTGCCTTCGACTCCCGCGAGGAGAGCGATTATCTCCCGTACAATTATGATCATAACTGTGTCATCTATACGGGAACGCATGATAATGAGACGACCCGGGGATGGATCGAGAATATCAACGATCATGACAGGGATTTTGCCCGCCGCTATATCAATTCTCTCTACACGGATTACGGCGCTTTCACGTGGGATTTCATCCGCGCTGCGCAGGCCTGCACGGCGGATACCTGTATTGTTCCTCTCACGGATTATCTGGTCAAGGGCAATGAAGCGAGGATCAACCATCCCTCCACGCTCGGAACGAACTGGCAGTGGCGTCTCCGTCCGAATGAGCTGTCTCACGAGCTTGCAAAGAGCATTTACGAGATGACGAAGCTCTACGGCCGTCTCCCGAAAAAGAAGAAGGAGAAGGAAGAGGAAGAGAAAGAGGAGAGCACAAAAGAATAAAGACAGCGATCATGCGATCGCCTTCTTAGGCTGTGCTTTTGAAAAGCAGCTGAAGAATGAGGCATAAGCGGCCGTCGGCAGGGTTTTGGGCCGGCGGCCCTTTACGTGATACCGCAGCGTTTCGCAATTGCCTGTTTAGCTAATAAAGTGTGGAGGAGAAAAGAGCATGAGTCTTGCCGATCAGATTTTCAAGGAAACGTGCAGGGATATTCTGAATAACGGGACGGACACGAGAGGGGAGAAAGTACGCCCTCACTGGGAGGACGGGACTCCGGCCTACACGATCAAGCAGTTCGGAGTTGCGAACCGCTACGATCTCCGCAGGGAGTTCCCGGCGCTCACACTGAGAAGGACAGCTCTGAAGAGCGCCATGGATGAGATCCTCTGGATCTGGCAGAGAAAGTCGAACAACATAGGGGACCTGCATTCCCATATCTGGGACGAGTGGGCGGATGAGAACGGGTCCATCGGAAAGGCTTACGGCTACCAGCTCGGGATCAAACACGTTTATAAAGAAGGCATGTTCGACCAGGTGGACCGTGTCCTCTACGACCTTAAAAATAACCCGTTCAGCCGCCGGATCATAACATCGCTCTATAACCACGAGGACCTTCACGAGATGAATCTGTATCCGTGTGCCTGGTCCGTCACGTTCAATGTCACACAGACGAAAGGAGAGGAGAAGCTCACGCTGAATGCGGTGCTCACGCAGAGATCGCAGGACATGCTGGCGGCCAACAACTGGAATGTCTGTCAGTACTCGATCCTGCTCATGATGATCGCCCAGGTCTGTGACATGATCCCGGGCCAGCTCGTTCATATGATCGCGGATGCCCATATTTATGACAGGCACGTTCCGATCATTGAGGAGCTGATCAGCCGCCCCGAATATCCTGCCCCGAAGGTCTCTCTGAATCCGGAGATAAAGGATTTCTACGCATTTACCACGGATGATCTGATCGTTACAGACTATCAGCACGGGGAGCAGGTCAAAAATATCCCCATTGCGATCTGAGTAGTTCCACTGCTCAGATTATGGGAATTCTGCATCAGAACCGGGTATCACTTTGCGCATTTATCTCACGATTGAAATCACGGGAATTCTGCGTCAGAGATTAAAATTTTAGCCCCATAAATTGCCTGAATGAGAAAAATAGATTAAGATGAAAAGGCAGAGAACCGGCCGGAAAGCAGATGTTTTCAAAGAGCGTAAATACGGATCCGGCCTTACGGAGGCAGACGAAAGAACAATGTACAGAGATCATACAAAAGAAATACAGATAGGCTCCCGCGTGATCGGCGGTGGAAATCCGATTGCGGTCCAGTCTATGACCAATACCAGGACAGAGAATGCAGCCGCAACGATCGCGCAGATCCTTCAGCTTGAGGAAGCCGGCTGTGAGATCATCCGATCGACGGTCCCGACGATGGAAGCTGCGGAAGCATTTCGCACGATCAAAAATGCTATCCACATTCCGATCGTCGCGGATATTCATTTTGATTACAGGCTCGCGATTGCCGCGATGGAGAACGGTGCGGATGCGATCAGGATCAATCCCGGCAATATTGGAAGTCCCGACCGGATCAAGGCGGTCGTCGACTGTGCGAAGGAACGGAATATTCCGATCCGTGTCGGCGTCAACTCGGGATCTCTGGAGAAGGAGATTGTTGAGAAATACGGAAGGGTCACAGCGGAAGGACTTGTCGAGAGCGCGCTCGACAAGACACGGATCATAGAGGAGATGGGCTATGACCGCATGGTCATCAGCATCAAGTCCTCGGACGTACTGATGTGCGTGAAGGCGCACGAGATCATCGCGGAGAAAACGGATTATCCGCTCCACGTGGGCATCACGGAAGCCGGTACAGTGTTCTCAGGTACCGTAAAGTCTTCTGTGGGACTTGGCATGATTCTCGGTCAGGGGATCGGAGACACGATCCGGGTCTCGCTTACAGGCGACCCGATCGAGGAAGTGCGGGTCGGAAAGAGGATCCTGCAGACGCTCGGACTGCGCCGGGGCTA
>ODAI014616710.1_pt1 | contig 10790 bp, 15 predicted proteins | sample 1539321 | NCBI WGS metagenome assembly ODAI01 (sample SAMN02144231, study PRJEB22623) | gut metagenome | biome: sheep rumen | host: Ovis aries | place: New Zealand | reverse complement strand
GAAGGAGAAGGAAAACGAGGAAGCTCGTTTACAGTACCTCTCCACGCAGTATCAGCACATCAGGGATTGGGCTGAAGTGTTTGACGATGCAAGCATCGAAGAAAAGAAGATGATAATATCCCGGATAATCGAGCGGATCGACGTTGACAGGAATTATCATCTGACGATTCATTTCTTTGTGACAACGGAGGACTTTGAATCGTCGCCCGATCCCACAAGTGCAACGATATCGGGAAAACTCAATCATGCGTCCTGTTGCGCTTCCCACCACGAAAACGCAGCGCGTATTGGCAATGATCGATCTGCGCGACACCACGCGAGCACTCTTGCAGACCCGGATCGAAGATGGCAGCGATGCACAGATCGAAAGTCTGCAACGGCTGCTCAATGAGAAGTACGACAGCTTCACACGGAAATACGGTTTGATTTGTAGCTCCGCGAATCGTCGGGGGTCCAAGATGACAACAGCTATAGTGCCCTGCGTTCTATGCGTGAACACAGGGCATTTATTTCATTCTATGAAGCCTGGATGATTCTGCTCTCCATGAGAAGAGTCAGAAAATCAAACTCATCCATATTGGCAATTTCGCGTCTGTCATTATCTGAGGGCTCGTTGATGATGCCAAATGTTTCGGTATCGTTCATACTTGACCCTCCAGAAAAGGTATTAGGCAACAATACCATTATAATGGTTACAACATGAACTGTCCAGAAATAAGCAAAATCGAAAAGTGCTTAATAGCTTTGTAATAGCAAGCAGGAGGAAGCTATCGACCTCTCAGACTACAAATATCGCCAATGTCAACATTGAGTGCATCACACAGTCGTTCAAGTACGTCTATACGAACCGCCTCGTTGTGAACAAGCTTCCTGAAAGTGCTTTTGCTGATTCCTGATAGCCGTATGATGTCTCGCTGTGAGTAGCCGCGTTTATTAAGGAGTCTCCAAAGACGAGAATAGCTGATCATGACAGAGCTCTCCTTGTACGTAGTAATAATAAGTATAACACGTTGATTCTTCTCGTGAAGTGACATGAATCGGGCTTTCTAGTGAAGAGTTAAACGTAGAGGCTTCATCTTGATTTCGTGGTGGTGTCCTTTCAAGAAATGTGTATGGACAATGACGACATCACCAACGGCGGCATGGTGGACGCAGACGACCCCGAGAACACCAACGGCGGCAGCCAGAACTTCAAACCGTATCACACCGAGGCAGCCGGCTTCAACACCGGATTGGCGACCGCGGGCAATACTGAACAGACCTTCACCTTTACCAGCGGCGACTACACGGGCAACATCTACAACGCCTCCGGATCTGATGGCCTGGCGGGCACGACGCTGAATGTGACATTCGGCGAAGGCGCGAATTGCAGCGGCGCGATCGCCTCCACCGCCGCCATCCATGTGACCTACGACGGCTCCGTGGCGGTGAAGGCCAACGGCGGCTATGCCTTCGACGATGCGGAAGAGGCGGCGGATTTTGCCCAGCAGTACCAGACACCTCCTTCACCATCGAGGAATACTGGTCCATCGGGCAGGTGGCGAACCTGCTGAACGACAACGGCGCGAACACCATAGACGTAACACTGAGCGGCGATGTGGTGTGGAACGTGACCGGGACCTCTGTGATCGCCACGCTGACCATTGCGGGCGACGCTCAGGTGATTGTGTCGGAAGAGATTACCCTGACGGTGAATGGCGTGGCCTATACGAACTGCACGCTGGATGCCGACAGCCAGTAATCGAACAAAACCAACTCATAACGAACAGGAAAGGATGGCCTCTTGTTTTTTTCTATCCACTCGCCCTTTATGAGGGCGAGACAACATATCTACGTTCCCGCACCAGGGTACTCCGGCTTATGCCGGTCATGCGCTCTACCTGCGTATAGCTGTTTCCCTGCTCCAGCAGCGCCATGGCGTGCCTGCACTGCTCCCTGGAATACTTCGGCGGCCTGCCGTCCACACGGACCCCGTTGGCCCTCGCGGCAGCACGGCTCGACTGTGTGCGCTCGTGGATCAAGTCGCGCTCAAATTCCGCAAACGACAGCAGCATCGTCACCATTAGCTTTCCCATCGGGGTATCATCTGCAACGCCCATGTTGAGGATGTTGATGGTAACACCGCGCTCATGGAGATCCCTAACAATGGCCCCGCCGTCCACGGCTGTACGCGCCAGCCGGTCCAGCTTGGTAACGATCAACGTATCCCCGCCTTCAGCTCGCCCAGGAGCTTCGCAAAAGACGGACGATCCATGCTCGTACCCGTGTAGGTGTCAGAAACGATCTTCTCGGCCCCAGCAGCCTTCAGTTGGGCAGCCTGCTCCTCCAGACTGGTTCCTTTAACCGCCTGCCGCAGAGTGCTAACACGCGCGTATCCTACGATCATGTGTTCTTATCACCTCACTTTCACACGCCTCCATGCCAGCTCGTGAAACATCTCGTCAAACTGGAATTTGTTGGGTTCTTAACAACGGCTATGGACGGTATGCTTTGATGATCTCAAGAATATCCGTTTTATAAACATTTCCATTCAGGACGTCACCGTTTGCGTCAACGGATATTGTTTTGATATCCTCCGGGTTTTCCTCATATGGAGAAAACGGCACGGCGTTGTCATCAAAGTATTCCCGAAGATATTTGAGCGCGTTCCCTGAAGGAAATATCACATTTCCCTGATTCAACGGGATATGCAAAGGCTCAAATGCCCGGATGATCTCTTTTGTTTTTACATTGTATGCGTTTTGATTTTCGGTGCTTACCAACCATGCGGGTTGGAGTTTGACTGGGATCCCAGAATGAATGGCACATTCAGCAAAAAACATAACAGTGTCGAGAGGAATGGTTTCCTGATGAAACGCGTCCACAGCTAAACAAAACATGTAGAAATTTCCGACATCCATTTGACCTATCATTGCGGAAGTTTCATCTGATCCAATGAACAGTGATAAGTATTCCTTGATTAGCAGCGCCCATTCAGTATAATGAGTTTCGAAAAAATCACCACTCCTTAAAGCCAAAGATGCCAGAGAGGGTTCTTTAGCATTCTCTTCTCCATATAGTTTTTCCATTAATTCTGAGGATCGATTAAGATAATACTCTGATGTTTGCCCACGAAAAACGAGCCCATAACATTCCATTGTACAGAGCAAATCAAATAACTCTTGCGCATTTTTAACACGTACACGTGGAACTGTATAGAAAGGCACGCGCAGATAATCCCACTTATACCGACTTGCAATCTCTTCATAGAGAGTGATTCTTGCATCTGATGGACCGTACAAAGCTCTCCCATCTTGAAATAGTTAATGTCAAAAGAATAGCCATAGCAGGAGTCAATATATACCATTCTGGTTGCCACAGTCTCGTGAGGTACGGGCGCGTAAACTCCGACGCGATTACGCCAAGCATACAATCGATTATTGACTCCAGAACGTACTTCCTCGCTTTGTGAATCCTTTAGCAGGATTGAATTGTCAAGTAATTGCCCACCGTTTTCTGGCTCAGGGAACTGCTTTTCAACAACGGTTTTCAACACAACTGCCGGAGTAGGGAAATCATCACATTGATAAACATCCGAAAGACGAGAGCAGTTACCTGCGACTTCTCCAAAAACATCTTTGAATGCAGTATCGAAAATCTCTTCTAGCCAGGGACTGCAACAGCCTGATTGGTGGTAAAAGGAGACTTTCTCTGATGCGGTAGCAGCTCTGATAAAGTGTACTAAAGCGTCATAATATGTATTAATTAGGGCGGTAATACAAGGATCTAACACAACATACAGTATCCGCGGCATGGTGATTTCACATAACTGTATCAACATACCATATTCATCTTGTATAGTATTGAAAAGGAACGACACGTTCACATCTTCCCTTTGCTCGTTTAACTGTTTTAGTTTCTCTCTTGATATTCCAAAACAATACTCCAATGATTCTACTAAGTTTTCGGGTCAATGCAAAATCGTGGGGGTTAGTCGAGTAAGCGCTTGAAAAACAAAGGGATCTCAACCATAATTGAGAGACATCGTAGCAGATGAATATCATCTCAATCAGGAGAGATCCCGAATGGATTATACACCCGCGAAGGTCAGGAATGCAAGCGCAGATTTTGTGAATATGCTGTGCATTCCCAGTCGGTTGCCTGGATTCATAAACAGTGGTACTGAGTTGGTCAGAGTTGAGAGTGGTCGGGAGGCATATGTTTTCCATGGCGATATCATCTACGATCAGCCTTGGTGCCAAGCCTGCGGAATGAAGATGGAGGTACACCAGCACCTGCACACGCGACTGAGGCACCTGCCGTTTGGACCGTATCTGACGTTTATCCTGGTCGACCGAGTACAATTCAGGTGCGATTGCTGTTCAAAGACATGGATGCCCGAAATACCTTTCCGCTCCAAGCATCACAGAGTCACCCTGCAACTGGAAGCGTTTGTGGAAGACCTTCTGGAGCGCGGTGACACGAACAAGAAGGTCGGTCTGCTATGTGGGCTTCACCAGCGCACCGTCAAGAGCATCGACAAGACCCGCCTGCAAAGGCTTTACACCGAATTCTCGCCCAATGGCCAGCGCGTATTCAGGAAACCAAACCGACAGGCAAGATACCTGGCCATCGACGAAATCAAGGCCCATAGGGGGTACAAGTTCGCCACCCACATCATAGATCTTGAGACCGGTCATATTCTCTGGTTTCAGGACGGCAAGAAGAAGGATGTTGTGTACGCCTTCATCAAGCATGTCGGCTTGGAGTGGATGAAGGGCGTGATCGCCGTAGCCTGCGACATGAACTCAGATTTCCAGGAAGCATTCTTGGAGAAGTGCCCCCATCTCGCGATTGTGTTCGACCATTTCCACATCGTAAAGAACTTCAATGAGAAGGTCATCAGCGAGATTCGAAAGGACGAACAGCGACGCCTGGAAAGCGAAGGAAACCATGAAGCCGCAAAACTGCTGAAACGCTCGCGCTATATCCTCATGGCCAAGACTTCCACCCTGGTCAAAAGAGATGCGGAGGCGGCAGCAGGTAAGGTCATCCGAAAAGCCAGCAAGCTTCTGAACAGAGACTCCGTCATCCTGAAAGGCGGACGAAGGGCAAAGTATCAGCGGCTGATCCAAGAGAATGAACTCCTATTCATCGTTGACCTTGTGAAGGACATGCTCGATCAGGCATATCGCTGCACGACTGAAACCGACATGATCAACCAGATATGCGAGATCATTGAGACCTGCTGGGAGACTGAGAATCCCCACTTCATCTGGTTCGGGAATATGCTCAATTCACACCTCCCCGGTATTGTTGCTCACGCATATCTGCCCATTTCCTCAGGCAGGATAGAAGGAATCAACAACAAAATCAAGACGGTTCGGCGGCAAGCTTACGGTTATGGGGACGAGGACTACTTCTTCCTGAAAGCCATCGACTCAAGCTACCAGCGTTACGTTAGAAACCCTCCAGCCCCCACGATTTTGCATTGAGGCTCTTTTTCAGGCTGATTTGTTGCGGGAGAGCCAGACTGTCCAGTAGAGGTATGATTCTCCACACTGCTCTCTGTGTTGGTTGAGGCGCTCGGAGCCGAGGAGATGTACCGCCCTATCACATACTTTATCGCTTGCCTGACGCCGCCAGCAGAGATACCGTAGGCCGGGGCAATGTCGTTATAGGATTGACCGTCACGGTAGCGCAGTCGCAGGAACTCCTTGTTCTTGTCGGAGGTGGACAGAGAGGAAATGAATTCTTCGGCAGCTGAGGGGGTTGTGGCCGGAGGAAGATTGAAGTCATAAATCAAATTCTCCGGCCAGGGCATAGAATTTGACGGTGACGGTTTGGGCATATATTTGTTCACATCCTTTATTTTCAAAGTGTGGCTATCAGCATTGTATGCAAGCGAAACCGTATACAATATCCAATTTTGATAATCTCATCCCATTATCTAATCACAATATCTCATCAAAATCCTTTTTACTTCTCTCAAATACCCGACGCCAAACATATTTAGATGGTTAAGCAAGTGATACAGGTTATACAGATCACGACGGTCATGATAGCTCTTGTCGATCTTGTTTACCTCGTTATATGCATCATAGAATAGGCTAGTAAAGCCGCCGAAGAGCTCTGTCATGGCAAGATCGGCCTCTGCGTGTCCGACGTACACAGCCGGGTCGATCAGCCATGCTCTCCCGTCTGACCCTGTAATGAAATTACCGGACCAGAGGTCACCGTGGAGCAGGGACGGGTGATGGGGTTCTGAGAGGTATTTATCCAGATGGTCCAGCAGTCGGGTGATACGCTTCCAATCAGAAGCATCAAAGTAATGTTGAGCAGATTTGAACTGAGGCGCAAGACGATAGTCACGGAAGAAGGGAACCCACTTATCGCTCTGTGTGTTTATCTGTTTTCCGGCACCGATGTAGTTGTCGGAAGTCCAGCCAAAGGAACTAAAACCGGGAGCCCTGTGCATCGCCGCCAGCTCATGGCCGAAGGTTTCCCAGAAATCAGATACCCTAAGACCGGGTTCGATCCATTCGAGCAGCAGGTAATACTCGCCGTCGTTCCCTGTCTCTATTACCTTGGCACTCGGATAGTTTTCGTATTCCGGATGGCCTCCAGCCCCTCCGCTTCAATTTCAAAGAATGGGAGCCTATTTCTTTTCATGAATAACTGTGTCCCATCCACGAGGGTTAGCTGAAAGGCGCTGTTGATGTCGCCGCCGGATACGGGATGTATAGAAAGAATCTTCTTGTCGTGGATTTTGCTTATCAATGTTTTCACCACCTCCCGGGTTCTTGAAACGAATGAATCTTCTGATCATGGAGCGGTGCTTCAGTATGGCTGTTTCACACCGCTCCCCAAGATTTGTAAAAGGGGTCATTTCCCGTTTGTTGCCGTCTCAGCCTTGTGGATCGCCTCGTCCATATCTTTGGAAAGTTCCATATTCTGGAAAACCTCTTCCTCAGGCAAAAACAGCTCGAAGCCGGGGGTCGCGTCCAGCAGGGCCGTCGCCTCATCTACGCTGACTTGCAGCACATGGCCGCCCTGCGCAAGGTCCTCTGTGAGGAAGTGGAAATGCCAGCCCACGCTGTTCAGGTCGCCCATGTAATCCGGGCAATATAGTCCCACCATCGTGCCCCGGATATTCTCAAAATCAAATTCATTCTGATCGGCAGCAAGCGCGACATCCAGATTCCTGTAGGGCTTTTCCTGCTTAAACTCGCTGCGAACCTTGATGAAGGAGAAGGTGCCCGGTATCTTCACCATATAGAAGAGATTGGCGCCGTGTTCCCTGACAACCTCGTTGAGGGCAGCCTGCAGGGAAGACATATCTGCAATTCCGGATAGAGGAAGGGTTATATCCTCTTCAAAGAAAGTTACATTAGAAAAGGGCACGGTCTCGTCGTCGGCGGGAACTACCACCGATCCGTCTCCAATGGCCTGATAAACCACGCCATCCAGAACAATCATCTCGCCATTGAGGCCGTCAAAGGTGCCGATGCCGGTATCGCCGTGAGTCTTCAGATCACCTACGGTCATGGAGCCGTCAAAGTACCCCTGGGCCAGGGACTGGAGGAGCGCGACCTGATAGATGGATTCGGCAGTGGCAGTGCAGATCAGGGAAACGCAGATCAGGGAAACGCAGATCAGGGAAACGCAGAACAACAGGAACTTTTTCATGGGGTTTACCTCCTCTTTTTTGGTCGATAGGGTTGTGTGGGCTTTATTCAAAACTCCACCCGTGTTCTCCGTGGTAGATCATCAGCTTCGTCATGCCGCCATCAACACAGATATTCTCACCGGTTATAAAGCCGGCTGCGTCTGAGCAGAGGAACAGCGCTAATGCCGCGATATCCTCCGGTTTTCCGACCCGGCCCACAGGCTGCTGACGGGCATCGGCTCCACCGATGTCTGACCCGGTGGTGTCGATCCAGCCGGGAGAGATGCTGTTGACCCGCGCCTTACCCGCCAGGCTGATCGCCATGGCGTGGGTCAGCGCCGCGATGCCGCCCTTGGCGGCGGTGTAGCTCTCCGTCTGCGGCTGGCTCATGCGGTCGCGGGAGGAGACGATGTTGATGATGGACGCCCCCGTAGCCAGATGGGGCGTCAGCAGCTTTGTGAGATAGAACGGCGCGGTCACGCCCACCGCCAGGGCGTACTGAAATTCCTCATAGCTGCATTCATCAATGCCCTTCATCAGGGGCAGAGCGTTGTTGACGATGTAGTCCACATGCCCGCTCTGACGGATCACGGATTCAGCGAAGCGCTCCAGGGTGGCCTTGTCGGCCACATCGCCGACGAACCAATCCCCCGGCAAAAGGTCGATGATATGCACAGCGGCGCCCTCGCGGCGGAAAGCGTCGGCAATTGCTCTTCCTATCCCCTTGGCCCCGCCGGTGACGACGGCGATTTTGTGTTCAAAGGCGTTTGTCTTTATCATTTGAAGTCCCCCCTTCCCAGCATCCGTCAGAGCCGTGGCGGCAGAACGATTTCAGGAAGTCTTCTCTCTGTAAACGCGCCGACCTTATAGGGCAGGCGTTCTTCATCCAACAGCCGGAGAAACTCCGTCAGATATTTACCGTCTTCCCTGTAGGTTTGGAAGCTGATGCAGAAATCTTCTTCTGTGGCGTTGACCTCAAGTATCAGATGCCCCGTCGTCAACGTGTACACGCCGTTTATATACGGCGCGAGTCCATTCCATTCCACTTTTCCCACATAGCTGATCGTAAAGGTCGCCGGCGCAATGTTCAGGTATCGACTGTGCGCCACCGCGTAATCGACCTTGCTGTCAAAATCCGGCAGAGCGTCGATCCCGTTCCGCAGAGCCCCCAGTTTTCTGCACTCATCCCAGCTGATCTCCGGCTGCATCTGTAAATACATGCGGCCCCGCGTCATGGTAGAGAGCTTCTCTACAGGCCAGTCCTTCATTTCGATCTGATAGGGAATATTGAGCATCCTGACCATGTCCCGGTATGTCCCAGGGCAGCCGACATCCCCGTGATAGCTGCACGCAATACGCCCGCCAAGCGTTGTCTCCTCAGGGTAGGCTCCTGTGCTCAGCTTGAACATCAGCGCGGCGAGGATCGAATTTGGACTGCCGTCGTTTTCCCGGGAGTATTTCAGAAGCTTGTTTTTAGAAATGCTGATCGGATAATAGCGCTTTATGCTTTTGGGGTTTCTCATGAACGCCACCATTTCCGCGATCGGCACGAAGGTGTCAGGCGGGACACTCATATCGCCCATGTATTCATCCGTCGGCAGAGCATCGATATCCGGCTGCGCACATTCGGCGGGGTCAAGAGGGGTGTCCACGGTCATGATCCCGGCGGCGTCGATCTCATGGCCCAGATCGGTCAGGTATTGCCACAGGGTCGCCTTGATCCACCGCATGGCCCCGCCCGCTCCGCAGAAGTTGTGGGAGAAGTTGAAGAAGACATCGTTTCCCCCGTAGGTTATGGCGAACAGCAGGTTATTGGTATCCGGAGTTCCCAGGCGGACGATGTGATCATCTGGGGTTACGGTGATCGGTCTTTCACACGGCTTCAGCTCATATGCGCTCTGATCGTTCAAAACGACCTTCCGCGCGAAATACGGAAAGCGGCGGAAGGCTTTTTCCGCGGCGAGCCGGAGAATCTCTCCATCCACAGCGTCAGTCAGTATCACTCGGATCCTTACCGACAAAATGGCGCGTTTCCTCTGCTCATACAGCGCGTAGGAGTCGAAATCATGGATCATGTTATTCTTCCTTTCAAGTTCAGATTATCCGCAGGTTCGTTCCTCTGTGATACCCGTGCATTACTCTGATCTGATAGGTATAAGGCCCCGCCGAGGCCAGCGCCCGATTGATGGCCTTCTTTGCGTCCTCCTGCATCAGACCGTGCAGGTCAATCGTGATGAAAGGGTCGTTCATGCTATATCCCACTCTTCATCCTTTACAGCAGTGATTTCAAGGCAACATCTCTCTAGACCTATATTATACTTGAATCCTGGGGAAAAAACAAGGTGAACTTGTCTTGAGTTTCCGTATGAGGGAGGGGACAGGGCACAAAAGAGAGAGACAAATCCCAGCAGTAAGTGGTATAATTGAATTGCAAAACAAAAAACCGCTAAACAGCTGGAAGGAGCCTCTCTCATGAAGTATTCTACCACAAAAACGTACACATTGAAACGGTCTGTCATAGAATTTGGGAAAAGAATTTTCAAAGGTCTGCCGCGGCCGGATCAGAAATTTGGGGCGGAGATTCCACCAAGATCATCTCGACGTAGCGAGCTTAGAAATTAGGGCTTGCAAAAGAAATGATTACCTGCTACAATCATCCTTGCAAGAATAGCATTCTTGTACTGCGCTTGTAGGGTGAGTTGGTAGCTGGCCTGCAGGCGCTTTTATTATGTACCGGAATGCGGTACATAGGCATTGTAAACGAAAAGCAGCGCGGCTTACAAGCACACACTGCTGATTTTCGTAGGACGTTTGAGTGACGAACCTCGCTGGAGGCGATTTGGTCCAAATGAGCGCTATGAAAATCACGTTTCTGCTCGCCATCGCCGGGCATCTGCTCTGTGGCGCGTGCGACTGCCTGCTGACGTATATGCCGGGCGGGCGGTTCCACTTCGAGGACATGAAGGATAACGACAGGCTTTCCGCCGTGTTCAAGGGCATGTCGCTTCGGAACTCCCTGCTGTCCATGCTGCTGGGCTGCCTGGCCATGTTCCTCTTTGCCTTTGGCTATCTGGCGCTGGCGCATTGGATGAGCGCCTTCTCGGAGCCCTGCGCGGTGCTGATGCTGATCAGCACGGTCATG
>ODAI011129338.1_pt1 | contig 10790 bp, 11 predicted proteins | sample 1539321 | NCBI WGS metagenome assembly ODAI01 (sample SAMN02144231, study PRJEB22623) | gut metagenome | biome: sheep rumen | host: Ovis aries | place: New Zealand | reverse complement strand
TAGGCCTCAAGGGCCCAGACTTCCATCTCACCGAAACGCTGGCCGCCGAACTGGGCCTTGCCGCCCAGAGGCTGCTGCGTGACCAGGGAGTATGGACCTGTCGAACGTGCGTGGATCTTGTCGTCGACCAGGTGGTGAAGCTTTAAGTAATGCATGTGGCCGATGGTGACCTTGGAGTCGAAATACTCACCGGTACGGCCGTCGCGGAGCTGGACCTTGCCGTCTCTGGAGATCGGCACGCCCTTCCAGAGCTCGCGGTGCTCCAGATGATCGCCGAGATACTGCATGACCTCGGGGCTCACGGTGTCCGCGTACTTGGCCTGGAAGTCCTCCCAGCTGGAGTTGACATAATCGTTGGCCATCTCGAGGGTATCCTGGATATCCTTCTCGTTGGCGCCGTCGAAGACCGGTGTGGAGATGTTGAAGCCCAGGGCCTTGGCGGCCAGGGACAGATGGATCTCCAGGACCTGTCCGATATTCATACGGGACGGAACGCCCAGGGGGTTCAGCACGATGTCCAGCGGACGTCCGTTGGGCAGGAAGGGCATATCCTCCACAGGCAGGACGCGGGAGACAACACCCTTGTTGCCGTGACGGCCGGCCATCTTATCGCCGACGGAGATTTTTCTCTTCTGAGCGATGTAAATGCGAACACTCTGGTTGACGCCCGGAGGCAGCTCATCGCCCTCGGGGCGGGTGAAGACCTTGGCATCCACAACGATACCGTACTCACCGTGCGGCACCTTAAGGGAGGTGTCTCTGACCTCGCGCTCCTTCTCGCCGAAGATCGCGCGGAGCAGGCGCTCCTCAGCCGTGAGCTCAGTCTCGCCCTTGGGTGTGACCTTGCCGACCAGGATATCGCCGGCACGGACCTCAGCACCGATGCGGATGATGCCGCGCTCGTCAAGGTCCTTCAGAGCTTCGTCGCCGACGCCCGGCACGTCTCTGGTAATCTCTTCGGGTCCCAGCTTGGTGTCGCGGGACTCGGCTTCATACTCTTCGATGTGGACAGACGTGTAGACGTCGTCCATGACCAGTCTCTCGGAAAGGAGGACAGCGTCCTCGTAGTTGTAGCCTTCCCAGGTCATGAAGCCGATCAGCGGGTTCTTGCCCAGGGCCAGCTCGCCCTTGCTGGTGGACGGGCCGTCAGCGATGACCTGTCCGGCTTCCACGTAATCGCCCTTGGAGACGATGGGCTTCTGGTTGTAGCAGTTGCTCTGGTTGGAGCGGGAGAACTTGATCAGGTGGTAATTTTCCGTAGTGCCATCGTCATAGGTCATTCCGATATCGGTGGAGCTGACGAAGGTGATGGTGCCGGACTTCTTGGCCAGGACGCAGAGACCGGAGTCGACGGCAGCCTTCTCCTCCATACCGGTGCCAACGACCGGGGCTTCTGTGGTCAGAAGCGGCACGGCCTGACGCTGCATGTTGGAGCCCATGAGGGCGCGGTTGGCGTCGTCGTTCTGCAGGAAGGGGACAAGGGAGGTCGCCACGGAGAAGACCATCTTCGGAGAAACGTCCATGTAGTCGTAGAGGGAGCGGTCATATTCCTGAGTCGCTTCCCTGTAACGGCCGGAGACGTTGGTATGAAGGAAGTGACCTTCCTCGTCCAGCGGCTCGTTAGCCTGCGCGACATGGTAATTGTCCTCTTCGTCCGCGGTCATGTAATCCACGTCGTTGGTGACGCGGGGATTCTTGGGATCGGACTTGTCGATCCGTCTGTAGGGCGCCTCGACAAAGCCGTACTCGTTGATCCTGGCGTAGCAGGCCAGGGAGTTGATCAGACCGATGTTGGGACCTTCAGGCGTCTCGATCGGGCACATACGGCCGTAGTGGGAGTAGTGAACGTCTCGGACTTCGAAGCCTGCACGGTCACGGGACAGACCGCCCGGACCAAGGGCAGACAGACGTCTCTTGTGGGTCAGCTCGGACAGGGGGTTGTTCTGGTCCATGAACTGGGACAGCTGGGAGGACCCGAAGAACTCCTTGACGGCGGCCGTGACCGGCTTGATGTTGATGAGGGACTGCGGGGAAACGCTGTCCGTATCCTGGGTCGTCATGCGCTCGCGGACGACTCTCTCCAGTCTGGAGAGACCGATACGGTACTGGTTCTGCAGCAGCTCACCGACGGCACGGATACGGCGGTTGCCCAGATGATCGATGTCATCGTCGTTACCGATGCCGTACTCAAGGTGCATATTGTAGTTGATGGAGGCGAAAATGTCCTCCTTCGTGATGTGCTTGGGAATCAGCTCGTGGATGCGGCGGCGCAGCAGGAGCTTAATGTCGTCATTTTCACCGCAGCTGTCCAGGATCTCCCTGAGGACCGGGTAATAGACAAGCTCCGTGATGCCGATGTGCTTCTTCTCCTCGGCGGTCAGCTCGACAAAGTTGTCGATATCCACCATCAGGGAGGAGAGGACCTTGATCTTCCGGTCCACACCATCCACGGAAATGAAGACATAGGGCACGCCCACATACTGGATCGCGTCCGCGTCCTCGCGGCTCAGCCTCTTGCCGGCTTCGAAAAGGATCTCCCCAGTCCTTTCGTCGACGACATCCTCCGCCAGCACATGCCCAGCGATGCGGTTGCGGAAGAGAAGCTTCTTATTAAATTTGTAGCGGCCGACCTTGGCCAGGTCATAACGCCTGGAATCAAAGAACATGCCGTGGATCAGGCTCTCGGCGGAGTCGACGGCCAGCGGCTCGCCCGGACGGATCTTCTTGTAGAGTTCAAGAAGGCCTTCCTGGTAATTGACGGCCGTGTCCTTGGTGAAGGAAGCCTCGATCTTGGGCTCGTCGCCAAAGAGGTCGATGATTTCCTGGTTGGTGCCCACACCCAGCGCACGGATCAGATGTGTGACCGGCACCTTTCTGGTGCGGTCGACGCGGACGTAGAAGACGTCATTGGAATCCGTCTCATACTCCAGCCAGGCGCCGCGGTTGGGAATGACAGTGCAGGAATAGAGCTTCTTGCCGATCTTGTCGTGGGCAATGCCATAGTAGATGCCCGGAGAACGGACAAGCTGGCTGACGATAACGCGCTCCGCACCGTTGATGATAAAGGTACCCGTCTCTGTCATGAGCGGCAGGTCGCCCATGAAGATTTCGTGCTCCTTGATCTCGCCGTTCTCCTTGTTGAGGAGGCGGACAGTGACCTTGAGCGGTGCGGCATAGTTGGCGTCACGCTCCTTGCACTCTTCTATCGGATACTTCACTTCGTCCCTGCAGAGCCGGTAGTCAACGAATTCAAGGCTGAGCTTATCGCTGAAATCCTCGATGGGCGAGATGTCATCAAAGATTTCCCTGAGTCCATGGCTAACGAACCAGTCGTAGGAGGACTTCTGAACCTCGATGAGGTTCGGCATCTCCAGGACTTCATTTCGCCGCTGGTAACTCATTCGCAGCGATCGGCCAGACTTAATCGGACGAATTCTGTTTTTCTCCATTCGACGTAATACCCCGTTATTTCTATATATTTACTGTGGGAAGGGGTTCTTCCTTATTTTTGGGCACAAAAAGACACCCTGCCACAATAGTGCATCGTATAGACTACCACACTGAAAGCAAGATGTCAAACACTTTTTTCTGAAATTCAAAGATTTTTTTGCCATGCCGCTTCGAGCGTCCTTCGCTCCTTCGGCTCGAGAAATAAAATCACCTGCCATGCCGGCCCAGGAAAAACCTCCTTTTGACGGCAGGGAGGAAATTTTCCGAAAAAATCTGCGCAGCCTTACGGCCGCGCAGTCTTTTGTCAATGATATCCGGAAAAGATTACTTAAGGGTAACCTTGGCGCCGGCTTCCTCAAGCTTAGCCTTGAGAGCCTCAGCCTCTTCCTTGCTGAGCTGTTCCTTGACAACCTTCGGAGCGGCATCGACAAGGTCCTTGGCATCCTTCAGGCCGAGGCCGGTAGCCTCACGGACAACCTTGATGACCTTAACCTTGGAAGCGCCGATCTCGGTGAGCTCGACGTCAAACTCGGTCTTCTCCTCTTCCTGGGGAGCATCGGCGGCCGGGCCGGCAGCAACAACAACACCAGCGGAAGCAGAAACACCAAACTCTGCCTCGCAAGCCTTGACAAGGTCATTCAGTTCCATAATGGTCAGCTCTTTGATCGCTGCGATAAATTCCTCAGTGGTTAACTTAGCCATTTTTATTTCCTCCATTAAATATTTTTTCTCGCCGAGCCTTATGCCGGCATCTCATGATGTTTACCGTACATGTAAACCTGGCAGAATCGATAGATGCAAACGCTTCTACTTATTCTGCTGCCGGAGCCTCGGCTTCGTCGCCGCCGGCGATCTGCTTGATCACGCGGGCGAAGCTGCCGACCGGGGAGATCATGCTGCCGAACAGTCTGGAGAGAAGGATCTCTCTGGACGGGATGTTGGCAACCTGAGCCATCTGCTCGCCGTCATAGTATGTGCCTTCCACGACACCGCCAGCGAAGTCAAATTTCTTGTACTGCTTGACGTACTTAGCCAGAATACGTGCCGGTGTGACAGCATCCTGGGTGGAGATGGCAAGCGCGTTGCCGCCTTCCAGATGCTTGTCCAGTGCCTCGTAGGGTGTGCCTTCGAACGCGCGCTTCATCAGGGTGTTCTTGTAAACCTTGTAGATAACGCCAGCTTCACGCAGCTCCTTGCGCATAGCTGTGTCCTGTTCGACGGTAAGTCCGAGATACTGTACCAGAACGGCCGACTTGGCGTCTTTTAAATTGGCGCTGATTTCGTCGACGATCGGCTGTTTCAGTTCTACCTTAGCCATGAACTCATTTTCCTCCTTCTTCGAATTTTATGCCTGCATCAGTGCCAGAACATTGATAAGGAGAAATAAATCCTTCGCGGGGTTAGCCTTCGCAAAGAAAAAATCCCCTGCATCCAAAGACACAGGGGAATAAAGATCTCTCGCATGAAAAATCAACTCCTCGGCTGGCGCGGTGCTTACGTCCGGATACGGACACCAGCTGTCTTCGGCGTGATGCTTAGCAATAATACCATTTTAAATTTGCTCTGTCAAGAGCCATTTCACAGTCTTGCGCCCGTGAAATGTGTGCGTTCCTGTCAGATCTTGGCCGGGTTGACCTTGACGCCCGGGCCCATGGTGGAAGCCAGGGTGATGCTTCTCATGTACTGGCCCTTGACTGCGCTCGGACGAGCCTTGAGCAGTGCCTCCATCAGAGCGTCGAAGTTCTGCAGAAGCGCCTCCTGGGAGAAGGAAGCCTTGCCGATCGGGACATGGATGATGTTGTTGCGGTCGAGACGATACTCGATCTTACCGGCTTTGATTTCCTTGACCGCCTGAGCGACGTTCATGGTGACGGTGCCGGCCTTCGGGTTGGGCATGAGGCCCTTCGGGCCAAGGATACGGCCCAGACGGCCGACGACACCCATCATATCCGGTGTGGCAACAACGATATCGAAGTCGAACCAGTTCTCCTTCTGGATCTTGGTGACCAGATCCATCTCGCCGACGAACTCAGCGCCGGCAGCCTTGGCCTCGTCAGCCTTGGCGCCCTTGGCAAATACGAGCACGCGGACGGTCTTACCGGTTCCGTTCGGAAGAACAACGGCGCCGCGGACCTGCTGGTCAGCGTGACGGCCGTCGCAGCCTGTGCGGATGTGAGCCTCAACGGTCTCATCGAACTTGGCGGTAGCGGTCTTCTTCACGATCTCAATGGCGTCTTCTTTATCATAAAGGGTAAGCTTGTCATAAGCCTTTGCTGCTTCAAGATACTTCTTGCCGTGTTTCATTTTCTATAACCTCCCTGTGGTAGTATCGGACTAACATCCTTCCACTGTCTATTATTCGTCAGCGATCGTAACACCCATGCTTCTAGCGGTTCCGGCGATAATGCTCATAGCGGCCTCAAGGCTGGCAGCGTTGAGGTCCGGCATCTTGCGCTCGGCGATCTCCTTGAGCTGAGCCTGGCTGAGCTGGCCTACCTTCTTCTTGTTGGGTTCACCGGAGGCGGAGGGCAGGTTCAGAGCCTTCTTGATGAGGACAGCTGCGGGCGGGGTCTTCGTGATGAATGTGAAGCTTCTGTCCGCGTAAACGGTGATGACGACCGGGATGATGTAGTCGCCCATGGAAGCCGTGCGGGCATTGAACTGCTTAGTGAACTCCATGATGTTGACGCCGTGCTGGCCGAGAGCCGGACCTACAGGGGGAGCAGGCGTAGCCTTGCCGGCCTGGATCTGGAGTTTGATGTAGCCTGTAATTTTCTTTGCCATGATTATTAACCTCCTTGTGTGGTAACACGAGTCTTGATGACCCTTCCACTTCCGGCGGAACTCTTTCGCCGGAAACTAACATTTTCTTGGGTTAAGCCTTTTTCTTTACGTCGTTGAAGCTGATCTCGACCGGTGTATCGCGGCCGAAGAGCTCCACGTTGATGGTCACGGTCTCCTTCTGGGTGTTGACCGCAGTTACAAGACCGACTGTGCCGTCCCAGGCACCGGCGACTACGACCACAGTGTCGCCCTTATCGAAATCGACGATCCTTCTGGGCTTGGCAGGTGCCTCCACCTTGCCGCCAGCGATTCCCAGGTTCCTCATCTCGTCATAGGTCAGCGGAACCGGCTTGCTTCCCGGACCGACGAACCCTGTCACGCCGCGCGTGTTGCGAACGACATACCAGGTATCATCGTTCATGACCATATTGACCAGCACGTAGCCAGGGAACAGCTTTTTCTGGGTCTGCTTCGTGACACCGTTCTTGGTCTCCATGACCGTCTGCAGCGGAACACGGACATCAAGGATCTCGTCTTCGAGATGACGGTTCTCAATGGTCTTCTCGATATTGGCCTTTACTTTATTCTCGTATCCCGAGTATGTATGTACAACATACCAGTTCGCTTCCGACATCTGATACCTCTCTCACATGAGTACTGCTTGCGTCTCTTCCGATTGACTCCGACCTTTGGCTGGAATCATCAGATGGATAAGAGCCAGTTGATGAGCTGAAGGGCGCCGCTGTCGATCACGGTGATGAGGGCTCCCATCACGACCGAAATGACGACGACCAGGACCGTCTGTTTTGTCAAGTCCTCTTTGCTTGTCCAGGAAATCTTACGCCACTCCTGCTTGACCCCGGTCCAGAAGCTGGGCTTTTTCTTCCCTGCGCTGTTCTCTTTCTTGTTATCTGCCATGCCTGTCCACCTGTACCTTCAGAAATTACTTGGTCTCTTTGTGAACAGTGTGCTTCCGGCAGAATCTGCAGTATTTCTTTGTCTCAAGCCTTTCCGGATGTTCTTTCTTATCCTTCTTGGTATTGTAGTTGCGCTGCTTGCATTCTGTACACGCTAAAGTTATCCTTGTACGCACGGTTTTTCACCTCCAATGATAATCTTGCCTGTCCTTTTTATCCGATTTCCTGCATCTTGGCCTGCCACTTGGGGTCTTCGGACAGGCAAAATCCCGGGTCTTTTGAGCCCGGTGCAAAAAATTTGAGCAAAAAAAAAGGACCTGTTTCTTTGTCGCTCCATTAATTTATCACATGCGCGCCGCGTCGTCAAGCACTATTTAAAAATAGGGCGGGGGAGTTCAGCCTCTCCCGCCCTTCCGCGTTCTGTCCGGATTCTGTTCGCATGGACCCTGCAAGGAGTGCCTGACACACACCAGTGACAATTGTTATTCCGGAATTGCTGTTCCCCTCTTTCCGTATCTGTCAGCCCCATTTCTTCATCGTCCATCGCCTTCTTCGCGTCATTGGCGCGTTTCTCCCGCATCTGCCTCCTCCCCTCTTGCGCTAGGCGTACCTTTTTCTGCACCTGCCATCTCCGCTTTCGCATCGGAGGTATCCTTTTCCGCATTTGCCACATGGAAAAAGAAGCTTCGGTCGGCCAGGGTCAATCTGTCACCCTCTCGCAGGAGCTTCTCCGTATTACCCGTGAGGAGCTCGCCGTTCACCCTGGTCCCATTGCGGCTGTTCATATCCCGGATGTAGAAAGCCGTTCCTCTGCAGACGATCTCTGCATGCAGGCGGCTCACAGCAGGCGAGCCCAGGCAAATATCTGTGTGGCCGGCCAGCTTGCCGATTCTGGTGCGACGCTTTGTGAGGTAGAGTTTTCCGCCCGCGTCCGGCCCCTCCGGCACAAGGAAAGCCTCTGCCTGTGCCTTTTTCGGAGGCGACAGAACGGCCGTGAGCCCAGCCTCCACAGGCGGTGTTCCGGCCACGGTTTTGCCCGATGCAGTATCCATCACAGGGCGGTCGCTTATCCCCGAACCGTTAAACCGCCCATTAAAGCCGGGATTACTGCCAGACCACCAATCTTCAGGCCATTCAGTCCTCTCCTTCCCGATGCCGCTGTCCCAGGCAGTATCAGCTGCCCCGGCCCACGCCTTACCAAATCCGGTTGTCCCTGCCGCATAATCAAGCCCGTCACTTCCCATATTCACTGCATGATCATGCCCGACATCCCTCATATTCTCCGCATAATTGAGACGGGAATTTCCCATCTTCGCTGCTTGATTGAAGCCAGCTCCCCCAAAATTCGCCGCGTCTCCGTAAGCAGCCCGATAGGGTGAATCTGCTTTCCTGTCAAAGGGATTACTCTCCGGATTTTTCTCTCTCACACCCAAATCCGCCTTCAGCATCATCTTTCTTCTTATCATAATGACCAGGATAACGGTGGCCGTCAAAATGCCCGCTGCCGCCGCCAGGATAGGCCAAGGCGGCAACTTACCATTATAATAGTGAAGAAACACGTACAGGCCGGCCGAGACAACTGCGCCCGCCAGAACAACCGCGACAACATAGCTACCGATCCGCCAGGTCACGCCAGTGCCCTGCGCTTTTTTTCGGCGGCCTGCTGCCTGCCTCCCGTCCTTATCCGGTCTTGCTTCTCCTCTCAAGGTCTTGTCGCGGTTTCTCCTCGAGCCAAACCGCGGCAATTCATTTTCCCCGCCTCCGCGTCCTGGCCGGGATTCGAGCCCTTCGGATTCCGGTTCCGTCCTTCTGCGGCCAATCCAGGGGTCAGCCCAATCGAGTTCCGGGTTTCCGGCCCCCGCTCTGCCCCCGGATAACTCTGCCTGCCATCTTTCGCCTGAAAAGCCAGCGGCCATTCCCTCGCCGGCTTCCGCCGGAGACATGTCGTTATTTCCCAAAGTCGGTCCCTGACAAGGCAAGTCCCCATAGAGGATCCGTTCAAGGTCGGTCAGCCGCACGTTCGGCTGTCTGAGGGCATGAGAAAAACGGCTCCCCAGGATGACCGCATCCTGAGCTGTCTTTGCTGTGCGGGACAGGAGGAACTCCGTCACCTTCAGGAGCCCCTCCTTCTCATCCCCGTCAAAGAAAGGGGCGAAGCACAGACTGATCTCCATGGTGGAAGGCACCAGAAAAATCTGCTCCGGCGTCAGCACCAGGTGACGGTGGGACAGAAGGTACTCCTCCATACGTCCCATGGCTGTCAGAATATTGCCCAGGATCTGCCGCATTTCCGGGCAGGCGATTTCACAGCCGGCAAGGTCGCTGGCCAGGCTCTGCCGTGAAGTGGTGTCGTAACAGAAACAGGTCCTGTTGTCCAGATACTGAAGCGAGCAGGGCAGGAGACCGGAAATGCGGTTGGTCAGTAGGATCCGCGTCTCATAGCTCTCCAGCACCGCTGCCTCCCCATTTTCAAGGACCATATAGGTGTGGTTCATATCCCGCCTGTACTGAATGTCCATTTTACCGCCTTTCCCGCCTCCCATGGCTCCCCGCCGGGAAGCGTTTTCCGTTCACGAACCCGAGCTCCCGGAGACCGCTGCCTTCAACGCCCTTGCCCGGCGGATTGTTTTCAGAGGTTTCACGATCTCACTCGTCTCTTTTACCTTGATGTCCAAAAAGGTTTCCCCGTTCACATACACCCCTTCGGCCGTGCAGGTCACCGACCGGGCCGCGTCAGACGCTTCGGTTTTCTTCGAAAGCCCTTCCAGGGCAGGCAATTCAGGCACTTCCTGCTCATGCCCGCTCACTGCCAGCTCACAGGCATAGGCCGTCAGATACGCCCTGTCGTAGATATGCCAGGACAGGTAAATCATGACCAGCGTGGCCATCAGCAGGCCCGGCATGAGCAAGGCCGCCTCCACGGTAAAGGAGGCCTTCCGCAAATCGATGCGCCTCCCGTCATTATTTTCTTGAATGATTGCCATGGCTCCTCCTTTCTTACATCCCTCTCAGTCCGTTTTGGCCAGTACTCATCCACAGGTCTCCAGCACCGGCGCCGCCACTGCCCCCCTTCTGCTCCATGGGCTAGAGCCGGATACATCATCCGCAGGTCTCCAGCAACAACGCCGTCACTGCGCCGATCAGCAGGAAAGGTACAAATGGGATTTGTACATTCCCTTTCCTCCCACGAGCGAGAAGAATGCCCGACCAGACGGCCGCAGAGAGGGAAGCGGTTGCCAGGATGGTCAGGCCTTCATTTCCCCGAAGGAAGCCGGCGCAGGCGAGCATCGTCAGCGCGTCGCCCATACCTGCCCGGCCCCGGGAGAGAAAGGCTGCCGCCATCAGGATCAGACCTGGCAAAAGCTGCCAGAAAAGGACTTTCATGTCACAGGATTCATCGCCCCACGCGCACAGGAGGCCGGAGATTCCCGCCACCGCCGTTAGGGCGAGGGATATCTGCCTTGTCCGGATGTCCGAGACAGCGCTGACAGCCAGGAAAATGAGAACCGCCGCCCACCGAACCTGCTCCATCGACCATTTCTGTCCTTCCAGCAGCACCGCGAGATTTCTGCCGGCCGCCATCCACCATCCCCAGGCGGCAAGCCGCCCCTCAGGCCGCATTGCCCGCCTCCGCGGCAG
>ODAI010418038.1_pt1 | contig 10790 bp, 6 predicted proteins | sample 1539321 | NCBI WGS metagenome assembly ODAI01 (sample SAMN02144231, study PRJEB22623) | gut metagenome | biome: sheep rumen | host: Ovis aries | place: New Zealand | reverse complement strand
CCCTGAGCTTGAAAGCGGAAGACTTGATAACAGAGTGATAACTCCCGATGATCTTCATCCCAATGATGTGGGACACTCTCTTGTGGCTTCGGTGATAATATCCGTGCTTGAAGATATCAAAGAGCACATGAACGAAGATGAGGAGCCTGTTAAGGAACTGCCGGCTCCCGAAACCGTCAATTCCTATGAGAGTTCTGTCAGATACAGGAACGATAATGCAAGCGGGATACTGGTTGACTGCAAAGGGTTTGAGAAGGATTCTCTTCCTCAGGAGGTTGTAAGCGATATCTTCAGGAAGGGATGGACTGCAACTCAGAAGGGTTCGTATATTACCTTCAGGGTATACGGATCCGGACTTGGAGTACAGTACCGCAAGACCATACAGAAGCCTGCTCCTGCAGCGACGCTGATACTGGACGGCAATACCGATGCTCCGGTGATCCTTGATGCGGATTTCAAGGAGACCTGGGGAGATAAGCTTTATCTCGAAACGATCCTTGAACATGGAGAGAACAGGGAACATACCATCAGGATCGAACTTACGGATACTCATCCGAATGACGCCCTTCCCTTCTACCTTGTCAGTGTTATCGCTACAGGCTGGGATGAGTGATGAACAGGTATGTATTGAAGCAGACGGCAACAAAAAACTACCCGGAGGATTGATCAGTGGAAAAGGTTATTCTTTTAAAACCGTATTTTTCACATACTATATGGGGCGGAAAAAGACTCCGCGAGGAGTTCGGATATAATGAGCCCGGAGACGATATAGGAGAATGCTGGGGAATCTCGGCTCATCCATCGGGAGAGAGCGTGGCAGCTTCCGGTGAATACAAAGGGTTCTCATTATCAGAGCTGTGGGATGAGCACAGAGAACTGTTTGGCGGTATGGAGGGCGACAGATTTCCGCTTCTTGTAAAGATAATCGATGCCAATAAGGACCTGAGCATACAGGTTCATCCTGATGATGCATATGCTTCGGAGCATGAGAACGGTTCCCTTGGAAAGAAGGAGTGCTGGTATGTGCTCGACTGTCCGGAAGACGGAGAACTGGTTGCAGGACACAATGCCGGATCGCGTGATGAACTCGTGCGCATGATAGATGAAGGCGAGTGGGATAAGCTGATCCGCAGAGTGAAGATAAAGCCCGGAGATGCGATACAGATAGATCCCGGCACGGTTCATGCCATAACAGCAGGGGTGTGCGTACTGGAGACACAGCAGTCCAGTGATATCACATACAGGCTTTATGATTATGGAAGACTGGAAAACGGAAAGCCGAGGCCTCTGCACCTGTCGCAGAGTAAGGACGTTATAGCCGTGCCTTCCGCTTCCCCTGAGGATATGATCGTACATGGCGGGGATAACTCATCGGACGGAGTTACGAAGCTCATAGTAAGTGATAAGTATACTGTCAGCAGAGTCAGGGTCAGCGGAAATCTCAGCTTTGAAACGGATGCGGGATTTATAAATGCCAGCGTTATAAGCGGAGAGGGAAGGATTTTTGACACAGGTGTCAGAAAAGGAAGCCACGCTCTGATAACTGCGGAAGGTGCCGGGAAGGTTGAACTCTCAGGAAACATGGAACTCATAGTGTCATGGGTGTAGGGCGTTCATGCATTTCAGATCAGGTATGAACATTCGAGGAAGACATAATGAATAAAGATATTTTCTGCAAAGGATTCAGCTGGGGCTTTAATTCACGCCCAGGTGATTATATGACACAGGAAGCAAGGGATACGATGAAGAGACTTGCTTCCGACGGATGCGACTGGATATGCATCACGGTAAACAATTACATGGACACATATCACTCCCTTCTTATACATCCGGTATATGGGAGAACCCAGACGGATGAGGACGTGGTATATGCCATCAGAATGGCCAAGGACCTGGGGCTGAAGGTGTGTCTGAAGCCCATGGTGGATTGCCTTGACGGGGTGTGGAGAGCGCATGTATCCTTCCCAATGGATGTAATGACATTCTGGGATAAATGGTTCGAATCCTATACCGCTTTCATGTGCCACTATGCAAGGATTGCAGAGATAAACGGCTGTGAAATGCTGTGTACCGGCTGCGAGATGGCGGGGATGGATGCCGTCGCAGACCATTGCAGGAAGATGATAGAGAAGGTGCGCGGCATCTATCACGGAAAGCTGATGCACAACATCAATCACGGTGACGAGCTGGATTTTGAATGGCTCTCGGATGTGGATGTAATAGGCATATCGGCTTATTATGCGGTAACTGACGGAGAACATGTGTCGGCAGGAGATATGAAAAAAGGCTGGGCAGGGGTGATGAAGACTGTTGAAGCATGCCACAGGAAGTACCAAAGACCGGTCATGTTCGCCGAGATAGGAATGCGTTCCGAGCACGGATGCTCCGCATATCCCTTTGACTACAGACCCAAGGCAGAAAAGGGACTTTCCCTTGAAGAGCAGTCGGATTTCTACAGGACTGCAATGGAGGCCACATGGGAGCTGCCCTGGTTCGCCGGATACTTCTGGTGGGATCAGGTGGCGGTGTACAGATGGCCCTACGATCCAAAGACCGATGTGGGATTCGGGATATTCGGAAAACCTGCAGAAGAGACTTTGAAGGAATTCTATCTTGCAAAGTAGAGCGGCGCTGCCTGTATATCATGACTGATGAACAGAAGGCAGACAGAAGTAAAGGTATTAGAGCAGCAGTCTGAGAACAGCTTTATGGAGATGGGTTATGGGTATTTTCTACGACGAAAGTAACAGATTGTTTTTCATAGAGACTCCGAATACCACCATGTGTCTTGCAGTGGTGGATGATGAGGGCTTTCTTAACAATGCTTATTACGGGGCGAAGGCGGGAAGGGATGATCTCAGCTTCCTTCTGGGCGGAAAAGACAATCCCGCGGTTCCTTCAAGAAATGACAGGGACAGAGGATGCTATTTTGATAAGGCAAGGCTGGAGTTTCCTTCCGGCGGAACCGGAGATTACAGAAACCCTGCAGTGTGCGTGCGCGATGCACAGGGACATGATTCGTCCCTTTTTACCTATGTATCATACAGGATATATGATGGCAAGGATGAGATCCATACACCGGTAGGCGAAGGCAGGACGGTGAGGATGCCCGCAACCTTTGCCGGGGAGAGCAGTGCACAGACTCTTGAGATAGAGCTTGAGGAGAAGGTTCTCGGACTTAAAGCCTTTCTCTCATATTCGGTATTTGAAGACAGTGATGCCATATTAAAGAGTGTCAGGATGGTCAACGCATCTGACAACACTGTCATTATAGACAAGCTTCTCAGCAGTAATCTTGATATAGATCTCGCAGCCTTCGGAAACCATGAGCCGGATATTGTTACTCTTTCCGGAAGCTGGGCAAGAGAGCGGAGAATGGACAGAAGAAAGATATCCAGAGGAACTACCGAAGTCTATTCCACAAGAGGAGAGAGCTCCCATCAGTTCCAGCCTTTTTCCACACTCTGCGAACAGGGAACGGACGATTCCGGGGGAAAAGTCTATGCACAGACTCTTATCTGGTCCGGCAATTTTGTATGCGGGGCCGGAATGGATCAGTTCGAGACGGTAAGATCATACATAGGCATCAGTCCCGAGCATTTTACATGGGATCTTAAACCCGGGGAGACTTTTCAGACTCCCGAGGCTGTTCTTGTTTTTACAGAGGACGGTTTTGACGGCATGAGTCATATCTTCCATGACCTTTTCAGGGGTCATCTTATCAGAAGCCCATATCTGTATAAGGATCGTCCGGTCCTTATCAATAACTGGGAAGCTACATATTTTAACTTCAACACGGATAAGCTTCTGGACATAGCACGTGAGGCCAAAAAGTGCGGTATTGAGATGCTTGTCATGGACGACGGCTGGTTCGGGAAGAGAGATGATGATAATTCCTCCCTCGGAGACTGGTTCGTAAATGAGAAGAAGCTTCCGGGCGGAATAGGCAGATTGTCTGATGAGCTTGAGAAGATGGGAATGAAGTTCGGCATATGGTTCGAGCCTGAGATGATATCACCTGATTCCGACCTCTATCGTGCACATCCCGACTGGGCTATCAGCAGTCCCGGAAGGATACCCACCAGGATCAGGAATCAGTATGTACTGGATATAACAAGAAGCGAAGTCAGGGATTATGTGTATGAGTGTGTTGCGGGTATTCTGAGAAGTGCGAAGATATCCTATGTAAAGTGGGATATGAACAGACAGCTTGCAGACCTTGGAAGCACAGGGCTTGATGCGGCATCAATGGGAAGGCTGTCCTATCTCTACACCCTTGGAGTATATGATCTTCAGGAAAGGCTCCTTGTCGAATTCCCGGATCTGCTCCTGGAAAACTGTTCCGGAGGCGGCGCAAGATATGATGCCGGACTGCTGTTCTTCTCGCCACAGATCTGGTGCTCCGATGACACGGATGCCTATGAGAGACTTACCATACAGGCGGGAACGGAGATGATATATCCCCTCAGTACAATGGGTGCGCATGTCTCCGCTTCTCCAAACCATATTTCGGGAAGGGTTATGCCTTTTGATGTAAGGGGTGCGGTGGCACTTTCCGGAACCTTCGGATACGAGCTGGATATTACCATGATACCCGGGGACGAGAGAGAGTCGATTCCCGAGCAGGTGGAGATCTATCACTCAATAGGAAGTATCGTAAGAGAGGGAGATTATTACCGTATTGCCAGGGTTTCCGATATGGAACTGTATGATGCATGGATGTCGGTAACCAAGGATAAGGAGCGTGCACTTCTTACATATGTGCAATGTAAGGGATCTCCGCAGAACAATAAGAGAACCATCAGGCTTAAAGGGCTTGATCCCGATATGAAATACAGCCTGAAGCTTATGGGCTCCGACAATGAAAACAGCAGGTTCTGCAGCCGTGGCAAGAAACAGTCATGGAATGTCCTGGCACCTGAAGGACCTGTTTCCGGAAGAAGTCTTATGAATGCGGGTCTTATGATTCCTGTTCTCTGGGGTGAGTACGGGCAGATGATGATCGAACTGACATCCGAAGCCTGACTGAGCGGAAATGTCCGTCACCAGGTGGTGACACACATATATACAGCCGAAACTGATATGCGGATCTGTACTGAACGGATTGTCGGACGGAACAGATTCGCATAAATGGTATTTTTACCGGAAATATCATATAATTATGCGAAGGAGGATTCCTCTGCTGAGAGTGACAACCGTCCCTCGCATGAATGGTCGCATCTGATATGAATGAATACAACGTATCATTTGAATCTGCTTCGGTATTCTTTATGATCATATCCATTGCGTGTCTTGTACTGATGCGCAGGAAGCGTACCGAGAGGTACAAGAGCTTTCTCATGCTTATGATCGTTGTCCTTTGCGGTCTTATTTTCGATATACTGGGAGCGGTTTCTATTATGATCAGCAATACCATTCCCCGTGGGTTGGTATTGTTTTCCAATACCGCATACTTTTTCTTTGCGGCTGTCAGCGGATATGCATATCTGAAGTATGCCCAGGCTTTTGTCGGGGTAAAGACAAGGTTTGACCGCGTCATGTCATGGGTCAATATGATCATCATTCTTTCTTATTCCATAGTTCTTCTGATCAATCTCCGAACCGGCTGGATATTCTATTTTGATGAGAACATGAAATATATGTTCGGTTCAATGCATTATCTGTGTTATATCCCTACTTTCTATTTCGTTACCTATGGATTTATATTTGCAATCATGAATCTTAAGAGTCTGGAACTCAGAGAGACGCTTTCTTTTTCCGGATTCGTGTTCATTATAGTCGGAACGGTGCTTCAGGCTCTGGTACTGCCTGATACTCTGCTCGTTTTTTTCTTCGCTGCCATAAGCATCCTGATAATCCTTCTGTTTGTTGAGACGCCCGATTATGCGTATCTTCAGGAGACTCTCACCGAACTGGACAAGTGCAGGATAGAGGCAGAGAAGGCAGGAAGGATAAAGAGCGAGTTCTTAAGATCCATATCCCGCGAGGTCAAGACACCCATGAATACCGTACTCGGCATGGATGAGATGATACTCAGGGAGAGCACGGACGAGTATATCACAGGGTATGCAAGGGATATAGCAACTGCCGGCGGACACCTTATGGAGACCATCAACAAGATCCTGGATTATTCTGATATGGAATCCGGCAGTTTTAATATAGTCAGGGCTCCGTATAAGGTGGAGACTCTGGTGAGGGATGTATTCAAAAGCTGTCACGATGATGCGGAGAAGAAGGGCCTGAAATTAAGCTGTGATCTTGGCCGGCTGGTTCCGGAGGTGCTTGTGGGAGACTGTGTCAGGATACGTCAGATGATCCTAAATCTGGTAAGTAACGGTATCAAGTTCACCAAGGCAGGCAGCGTCAGCATCTATGTGGGTTCCGAAGAGATCGGCACCGGTAAAGTGATGCTTGAGATCAGAGTGTCCGATACAGGCATAGGGATTGAGGAAGAGAGACTGGAGAATATATTCGGCACCTTTGACCGTTCGGGAGATGTGCCTGCAAGGAGCGGAGAAGGCCTGGGGCTCGGACTTGCCATTGTTTCAAAGCTGGCCGATATGATGGAAGGATCGGTGAAGGTGGAGAGTGAATACGGTAAGGGCTCTGTTTTTACCATATTGGTACCTCAGAAGATCGCCGAGGAATCTGATCTTATAGATATGGCATCAGCTGAAGAGAGGCAGGGCGAGACGGTTTCTGAAGGACCTGTTTTCCGGGCGCCTGAAGCAAGGGTTCTGATAGTGGATGACAATGATATCAACCGCGTTCTTGAAGCCATGCTTCTCAAGGAGACTGAGGTGCAGACCCATCAGGTTTCGGGCGGCGCAGAGATGGTGGAGGAACTGACCAGAAACGGCTATGATGTGGTGCTGCTGGATCATATCATGCCGGATATGGACGGAGTTGAGGCTCTGAAGAGAGCCAAACAGATCGAAAGAGTCAAGAACGAGGGCACTTCATTCATTGCCATAACCGCCAATGCTCTTACAGGGGCGAGGGATGAGTATATAAGACAGGGGTTCGATGATTTTGTGTCCAAGCCGATCAACGGAAGAAGACTTGAAGAGGCTGTTATGAAATGTCTTGATAAGAAGCTCATTATATCTTGAAAACCTTTTCCTAATGTGTGAAAATATTATTATAAATTTCTGATGAAGGGTCATATATCAGGGAGAGTACCGCTTTTAAAGACGGATCTGTAAAGGGGGGCTCTATGAACAGGATCTATTATCTTGATGTTGCGGCTATTGTTGTAATGGTCGCACTTCTTGCATCTTTAATATTCAGGAGAATGCACCGCGGCAGAGACAACCGCGCATTTGTTCAGTATGTTTTTATCCTGATCCTTCTTACCGCTGCTGACATATTCCGTACTGCGCCGCTCCGTTTTCTGGGGCCTGTTTCGGAGTCTGTGTCGTTCAGAGAGTTCTGGTGTTCTACCTATAATGTTCTCAATGTATGCAATTATGTCGCATACATATACATGGTCGGAAGGATGACCGGAACCTTCAAGTCAATAATGAGAAAATCCGGTCTTAAGGCTCTTTATCTGCTCCCGCTGATCTTTGAGGCGGGAATCATCATAGCCAATATCTTCACCCACATCATCTTCTACTATGAGAAGACTGCCGATGGTATCGTATATCACCGCGGATCCATGGTCTTTCTTGTGATTTTCCTGGGATACTATTTCGTTGTATTTGCGTTCTGCCATATCCTGTACTGTTACAAAAAGGGACTGCTGGATAAGATCAGGTTTGCTGCACTTATGGCAGTGTTCCCCCTGAACATCATCGCGTTTAACATCCAGTATCTTAATCCTGCGCTTCTTGTTCAGATGTTCGGATTTGCTACCAGTTGCCTGATACTCAGCTTTTTCGTAATAAGTCCGGAAGAGTACCTTGATATGGAAACCGGAGCAAAGTCCTATACAGCGTTCAGGAGAAGTATAAAGAGTGTGTATTTGGCAGGAGATGATGCGTTTGTAATATTCGGGAAGCTTCGGAATGTTTCTTCCATCAGGACAACACTCGGTTCCGAGATGTATTCAACCCTGCTCAGGGAAATAGCGGACAGCTTCTATGATATGCTGAAGAGCAGTCCCAATGAGGATGTCAGTCTGTATTATCTGAGGAACGGTCTGTTTGCATATGTTATAAAGGGCGATTACAGGATCGATTCCATAGAAGAGACCGCAACAACGATGATACCCAAGCTCAGAGATCTGTTTGAGGTTGACGGAATAAGACTGAAACTCGATTTTGCGATATGCGGTGTTGTGATCCCCAATGAGATCTATTCGGAAAGGCAGCTTATCAAGCTGTCGGAAACCTACCATGTGGCAGTGCCTTTGAATAAGTATGTAAGATATTCGGAGATGGCTCCTGAGAAGGATTTCATAGTCAGGAACAATATTGACAGGATAATAGCGGATGCCATCAAGAATGACAGATTTGAGATGTATTATCAGCCCATATACTCAACGAAGGAAGGGAAGTTCGTCTCAGCCGAAGCTCTCATAAGACTTCACGATGACCAGCTGGGATTCATCTCTCCCGGGCTCTTTATACCTGCTGCCGAAAAGAGCGGAAGTATCCTTCAGATAGGCGAATTTGTCATCAAGGATGTATGCAGGTTCCTCTCGGATATGGAAGAGGAGCATACCGGTATCAGGTTCGTGGAAGTCAACCTTTCTGTAGTGCAGTGCATGCAGTCCAACATGGCTTCCAAGATAAAGGAGATCCTTGATGAGTATGAGATATCTCCCAATCGAATCAATTTTGAGATAACAGAGACTGCATCAGAATATCTTGCGGATGCGGTACTCAGGACGATGAATGATATATCGGGCAACGGCAACGGATTCTCACTGGATGATTACGGATCCGGTTATTCCAACCTCGGACGTGTAATGAGCTTCCCTTACAGGATCATCAAGCTTGATAAATCCCTTGTGGACACTCTGTCAGATGAAAGAAGCTATGAGGTAATGGAAAAGACCATAAGTCTTCTTAAGAGTCTCGGGGCCGAGATCGTGGTGGAAGGCGTAGAGGATAAGGAAAAAGCAAAATGGTTCTCGGATATAGGATGTGAATATATCCAGGGCTTCTATTACGCAAAGCCCATGCCTGAAGCAGAGTTCATTGAGTTCTGCAAACAGTCGCTTAAGGCGTCATGAAAACGAATGGGCTGTCGCGACAGCCCATTTTATTTTGCTATCTCATTTTTTGTTTTTTTCAACGGCCAGCTTATACATGTCCCTGTCTATATAGCATCCCGCTGCGAGATGGTCGGTGGCGTTTATCGCACAGTCGAATACTTCTATTACGTTGGCGATGGTCTCGACCATTCCGCTCCAGCCGCTGTTAAAGACGGTATAGAGTCTCTTCCAGTCTGTGAACATCTGAACAGCCCGACGGTCCTTTTTCCCCTGTATTGACGGAAAGGTTATCTTGGCACCTTTTTTTATCCGGGCATTTCCATCCTTATCTGCTTCTGAGGAATCCGGCAGGGCATCGCCCTTCATCGGTACGAGAAGCTTTGCCTTCGGAAGCTCCTGCAGGAAGAATCCGAAATACATGTTGTAGATAAGCCTGGCATCATCTGTCTTGGGCTCGTGCATCTGACCCATAAGCAGCATCCAGCGCATGAGTCCCGGATTGGTAACGGGAACATTGATGGCAGGAATTCCATCGAAGGACGGCTTTTCCACCAGCTTGGAGGCATCGATCATTATATCCCTGGAGAGTACATGGACACCGCATGCACCGTTCAGATAAAAAGTGCTTCCCAGGAAATTATAGATGCCCTTTCCGTCTTCCCCGTTTTTGACCGAACAGATCTCAAAATCGTCCTTCTCAAAAAAGGCTCTGATCCTTTCAAGGTGTGATTCCGGGATCATGAGTATCGCAGGCGGTGTGCATTCATATCTATCTTCTCTTTTTAAGGTATGGCTGAAGAGATGGGGCTCTCCCGTCCTTTTGTTGTTCACATAGAAGATCTCATCCGCGGAGAGGATCTTTTTGATCAGTTCCTCTGCGATCACACCGACTCTTACAGTTATCTCTTTACGGGTTTCATCGGGCATCCCTTTGTTTTCTCTGAAAACATGTCTTACAAAGTTCCAAACCTCCGCAAGGTCTCCGATGCTCATTCTGCCAAGATCGTCTTCGTTTATTACAAGGTGCTTCATGCCGAAGAATGAAGCGGTCAGGGCAGTGATATACGCCTTGTAGATATTCTCCTCGGACGAACCGTTTGAATAGCATACTGAACCGATCTTCAGTGTGAATCCTTCGGGAGGGGTTATCCTAATCCCGACAGCTGTGTCAGTTGCAATGTCCGCACTGCTGTGATCGATCTCAAGTCCTGCTATCAGGATGCTGCCGACGGTCTTTTTATCATCACCGGGATTGATGATGCAGGCTACATCACCCGGCCTTACGGTACCTTTTACCCTTCCTATTACGATGACTTCATTTCCTGACTCTGCGTGAAAAACATCTTCAACACCGAATGTGAAGGAATCGGGTGAAGAGGGCTGGATGTCAGGTTGCTTTTCGTTTTTTCTGCTGAATAATCCCATGGAATTTTCTCCGTGTTCTAAAGATTACAGTTAATATCATAATGCTAATTGCGGATTTATGCAAAACGGGATCTGCAGGATTATATAACTATATTGAGCTTTAAGGATCCCTATGTTATTATAATGGTGATTTGGGCGATAAGCTCTTTGGATCACCGCAGGCGGGAAGAATTTCCCGCCATTTTCTTTGGAGAAGAAAAAT
>ODAI011440542.1_pt1 | contig 10791 bp, 5 predicted proteins | sample 1539321 | NCBI WGS metagenome assembly ODAI01 (sample SAMN02144231, study PRJEB22623) | gut metagenome | biome: sheep rumen | host: Ovis aries | place: New Zealand | reverse complement strand
AGGAGACCCAGACAGTCGTTGTTAAGCCCGAACCTGTGGAGCCGGCGGTTCATCAGCTTGCCAAGGAGTATCCCGTCCTTGCGCATATCTCCGAGTATAAGGCTTACGACCGCAGTCAGGTGCTGCGTCGTGACCAGCGTGCGAAGTTCGTTTACTTCCCCATGTCGAAGACCGACATCCAACCCGGGTGGCGTGACAACCAGCAGACCCTCGACCAGATCGTGGAGGCAACAAAGAAACTGTTAGCCCTCAAGGGTGCTAAGCTCAGTAAGATACAGATTGTGGGACTTGCCTCCTTCGATGGTGCATTGTCGTTCAACGAGAAGATTGCCCAAGGACGTGCCGATGCCCTGAAGAAATATATCCAGGACCGTCTTGCCGTCAGCGACGATCAGTTTGATGTCTCCTATGGGGGTGAGGACTGGGCAGACTTCCGTGACCAGATTGAGGAGGCGATAGCCAATGGTGACGACCGTGCTGCTGAGCTGCAGAAGGTCGTTGACATCATCGACAGCGAGCAGAATCTCAACCGTCGTGAGCAGAAGATCCGCAAGCTGCACTATGGGCATACCTATCAGTATATCAAAGAGCACTATTTGGGTGACCAGCGTAACTCTGGTTATCTGAGAGTGTTCTACGACCAAAATAATAAATAAGAATAAAAACAAATACTACAAACTTATGAAGAAAATCAAGCAAATGGCTTATGTTGGTGCGATAGCACTGCTGAGCATGTCAGTATTCACCGCTTGCTCCTCAAGTGACGATGCGGTAACTGGTGAGGGACAAAATCCTCAAGTACCAAGTGAGACTGTAAAGACACAGTTCTCTATCTCTTTGCCATCAGGAATGAGTGGAATGCGTATGGCTGGTTCTACTGTGCAGGAAGCAGGAACACTGGCATCTTTCCGTGGAATGTCAGATATTGTGCTGATCCCCTATCTGCATGCTACAAACCGCACTTCCCGTTTTGGTGCGAATATCACATTTACAAGCATGATAAAACCGAATGAACAAACCGTGTCTAATTCAATTCCTGCAGGAAATTTGCTGCAAGGTAGTACTGCGGTGCTGTACAATGACGTGACGATTCCCGTGGGAACCTCCGGCTTCTTGTTCTATGGTAAGGCAACAGGGGACGACGGTTACCCCAATGGCGCTTTGACACCAGCAGGATTAACAGGTGAGAGCTCAGACATCAGCTTCAGTCTCAACCCCATCAAGGAAACGCCAGATCTGACGAAGGGAGAGGCTTTGGCTGCTTACGTAACCAGCATCGCACAGGCAAAAGACGCATCGGATCCAAGCGATGTCGCCTCTTGGGCTGGTTGTGCAGATAACACAAATAGTACTAAGGCTTGGTACAGTGCAGGTCTTGGAGCGCTTTACTCTAACTTTATTACTTTGAAGGCTGGTGGCTCTTCTTATGTACAGGCTGCTGTTCAAGACTTGTACACTTCTTTGAAGAACAACACCGATAAGGTGTCTGTTGCCATCAAGAATGCCATTACAAATTCAACGTATGCAACTGTTGATGGGGAAGGTAAACTGACGTTTACTGCCGATATCAGTAATTATCCTCAGGGAGACAATAACTCCATGCCAGAGGGTGCTGCTGCCTTTACGTGGACAGGAAATACAGCTACGGCAGTAAGCACTGCGCAAGTCTCTACCCTCAATCTTCAGGACATGAGCAAGATCGTTTATCCTGCTTCTCTCTACTATTTCGTCGATAGTGATTTGAAAACTTCCAATGCTTCACGAAAAGATGATTACACAGCAACGGACACCTGGGGAACGATTCTTGATAAGTACACTTCGGGTACATCAGTAGTCGCTGTCACCCGCTCTGTTGCCATCACCAAACCAATTCAGTATGCAGTAGGTCGTCTTGATGTGACAGTAAAAGGTCTGACTGAAACTAAGTACTATGACCGCAGAGGTGACGAGGTGACAATTCCTGATGCTGGTTATACACTGACGGGTGTGCTGATTGGTGGTCAGAAAGAGGTAGACTATAAATTTGAGCCAAAAGGAACAGATGAGTTCACTATCTATGACAAAACTATCAATACCTCAGGTACTGCAAAAGCTGTTGTGACAAAGTCACAGGATGCAGGTACTAACTACACGCTCGCTTTAGAGACGGCAGCAACTGATGTCGTGAATATCGCTCTGGAGTTTATCAATAACGGTGACGATTTTATGGGTGTTGACGGTGTTGTGAAGAAGGGTTGTAAGTTCTATATGGTAGCACAGTTAGACCCGGCAATTGATACAGATGGTACTAAGACTGGTAAAAAAGTCTTCAAACAGGATTTCAAAACGATTGCAAACTTCACCTTTGGTGCCGGTACTGCCGATACAGACCACGATGGTGATTCAGACACTCCTGGTGGTTTCGGTAATGCATACACCACCATCCCCGACCTGCGCACTCCAAAGTTGGAACTTGGTTTCTCTGTAAATCTTACATGGCAGGAAGGTTTGACATTTAACCATACTTTCTAATTTATAAAAACAATGATAGATTTGCGAAAGTCGGTCCTATTCTATCTCAGCTGCCTGCTGTCACTCACGGCCTGTTCGTCCATCGACGATGACCTGAGTGACTGCGGGGCAGATGCGGAATTGAATTATGAGTTGCGCTTGGTTACCAACATGACGACAGAGTTGGAAACAGAGTTGACAACCCAAACCGACCTTCTGTTAGCGGATGCTCTGCGTCAGCACCTGAGTAATATCTTTACCGATTTTGCTCACGATGTCGACCTGTCATTCTATGACACGACAGGCGACTCGGTCCGTCTGCAGCATGACCAGCATATCATGGATGCCAACCAGGCGAGCTATACACTCTACTTGCCGATGCGCCAGTATATGCACCTTGCTACGGCGAATATCGCTGATAACAATGTGGTGGAACTGGCAGGTGACGAACGCTGTCATCCAGCCCAGCTGTTGCAGATAGACGGTGATACGATAGACTCGCATACCACGGGGCTGTTTACGGCACGGCAGAAGATGGATGTGTTGGAGGGTGTCAACCAGACATTCAACGTGCATCTGTATATGGCAAACTGTGCTGCTGCACTCGTCATCGACCCACAGGGACATGATGACTATCAGACCAAGATGTACAGTACCGGCTTTGCCACCAAGTTCAGTATCCGTGACTCTTCTTTCGTCTTTGCGCCAACAGCTCCTATCATACGTGCCGATCGTGTCGACGATAATGGCTCTGGTCTGCTGGCGTTCTGCTCGGTGTCCTTCCCTTCAAGGGAGCCGATGCGGACCATCATTGAGACTGAAGAACCGTTTATCGCCCAGGAAGGAGAGAATTCTCTTTGGGAATTTCGTGTCTATGTGACCCTGCCCGACGGGAAGGTGACGGAGACGATCCTTTCTTTCAAGGAACCGTTGCGTGCCGGACAGTTGAAGATATTGAGAGCAAGGATGCAGGACAACGGCAGTGTGTCAACGACTGCTTCGGAAGTGGGTGTCAGCGTGACGCTCGACTGGAAAGAGGGTGGACATCATGACATCGGTCTCTGATGTTCTATATATATAAATATAATAAGGTATAAGAAAATAATGCGAAAGGGTAACATCATTCTGTGGATGATACTATTGGGCATGGTCGGGGTATCGTGCTCAGACGGGGATGATGTTGCTAGCACGCCAACAGGGAATGTACTGACCTGCGACTTCATCTTCAGCATCCGCCAGCCGGGCGGTATGCGGATGGCGAATGACGTGGTGCAGACGGAGGAGTCGATGTTCCGTGGTATCCAAGACATTACGGTGATTCCTTTCAAGACAGCAGGCAGCGATGTCCCTGTTGCTGTTACCGATGAGCCTCTGTTAGCCACCACCAAAGGCACAGAGTTGGACAGGGTGCAAAATAAACTCTACTATTACATCAATCATTGTGAGATTGCAGAGGGTACTAACCGAATGCTTGCCTATGGACAAGCTGCACCTGTGGCTGGGAAAGAGTCGGAGAAGGAGAATGGCAAGTTGGTGACTACCCTGACAGCCAATGCAAAGCCTGCTGAGATTACTTTTCAGTTGCAGCAGATCCTTACCACGAACAGCATTCAAGATGATGCACAAGAATTGGCAACTTATCTGACGACGATTGCTAATACGATTGCTAATACCGACTCTTGGAGTACGACAAAAGACGAGACTTTAAGCCAGCTCTACAAGGACTTTATCAAGGCTGATCCCAATGGTACAGGACTGTTGGCTGGTTCTGCCGCTTATGTCCGGGCGCATGTGGATTATCTCAAAAGCAAGTTGGACGGAAAAACCGATGACTTGAGTCTAGCCATTCTGAAAAAGATCAATGAGACGACATTTCCTTCGGCTGATTATCCCGGGACTGACGGAATTCCTGATGGTGCTGCGGCATTGCGTTGGACAGGAACAGGTTTAGGTAATCAGTTCTCTGTTCGTACGGAGACATCAACCCTTGACAACATCAACAACGTCAGTCGCTTTACCCATCCTGCCGAGCTGTGGTATTATGTCAATAGTGCTATTAAGACCTCCACTTCTGTAGTAGGAAAGGACAGATATGAAACGGAAGAGACGTGGGAGGCGTTATTGAACTATTATACGACAAGTAATGTTGTTGACTGGTTTACCAAATCGGTGGCGGTCAATAACCCCTTGCAGTATGGAGTCGCTCGTTTACATACCGTACTGACAGCTGCTGTGACAGATTGTCTGTTGACAGGTGTGATTGTCGGTGGACAGCATACGGTTGGTTTCGACTTCCTGCCCAAAGTACCCAAGAGCGATGTGGATGCTCGTTTCATCTATGACAAAGTAGTGAGCGGCACGGAAACGAATACATTGGTGCTCCAGTCGTATGATGGAGAAAAAGTGCCTGTCGTCTTGGAGTTTCAGAACAACGGCAGTGCGTTCAAGGGTAGGGACGGCATCGTCTATCCGGGAACGAAGTTCTATTTAGTGGCTTACCTTGACCCTGCAGGAAAAGGTACAGGCGCATGTGCCGGTCGTGTGTTCACACAGGACTTCACCACTACGGCACAGATGACTGTGAATTCTTTGGAAAATGCTTATACTTGTATCCCCGATTTGCTGGAGCCACGTTTAGAGATTGGTGTGCAAGTGGTCACCCAATGGATTCAGTCGACAACAACAACGGTAAAACTGTAAGGATTGAAGAATTGAAAAATTGAAGGATTGAAAAATTGAAGAGTTGAAAGTGAGTAGGAGAATACATATCAGGATGTGGATGTTAGCCATTAGCTTTTTGCTATTGGCTGTAGCCTGCAGCTCCTCTGATGAGTCAGGAGAGCAGCAGCCTACGACACTGACTGTCTATGTGTACTCTCCAGAACATCCTATGTTGATCCGTTCAGATGTCGGCAATGTCAATGCATCTTTTGACGAGAAAAAGATCACGAGGCTGCAGATATGGGTCTTCACGAATGGAACACACGAGAAGGTTGCCTACCTGGATACAGACGATACAGACGATACTGCGCAGTTAAATGTCGGTGAGGGTGCTGTCTACCAACTTCCTGTCAGTGATGAGTTTGCCCAGAGCAAACCCGATGTGGATGTCTATGTCCTTGCCAATATCCCTACAGAAGGCTATGCAGCCGATAGCGATCTGGATGGAAGCAGTAACCGCCAACAGATTCTCGACGCTACTATTCCAAAGGGGGCTTTCGGACTGGAACAACCTACCACCTCGGTACCAGAGGCAGGTCTGCCCATGACTGGTTCCTTGACGGCACAGCCAGTAGTAGGTGATGCCCCTGTATTGCGTGTGGGAACTACCAGTAATATCGCTACGGTACGACTGGAACGTGCCATCTCGAAAGTCCGTTTCGTCTTCGCGAATACCGCATCAGCTGATCCTGCAACACCAGTAGATCCGCTGGTCATCAAGGAGATTAAGTTGGATGCCGATATGATTCCTGATAATGAATACCTGATTCAACAGACCCGTACGCTGACCACGAATTGGAATGCGGAGGCTCCCTTATGGACAGCGACTGAATCTGAAGAGAAGGTGACGGAGGTTCCCAATCCCACCATTTATATCTATGGTGGACAGGAAGCACAGGTGTATGAGAATCTGATTGACCAGTCGGGCTTGACCACGAAAGGTCCGTTCTACCTGCGTGAGTCTGACAATCGATTGACAGGAAAGATTTCCTATAGCATCGGTGGTGAAGACAAAGAGAGCACATTCGAGATGGATGCCGCAGGCGACTTCCGTCGTAACCATACATGGATTGTCTATGCATACCATGCTGGTGGTGGCTTCCTGCAACTGGAGACATTATATATTAAGGATTGGACAACAAAAGAAAAGAGTCATGAAATATATAACTGGTAAATATGGCTGGTTGTTGGCTATTAGCTGTTGGCTATTGGCTGTGAGTTGCTCTTCAGATAGTTCTGGTGAGCAGCAACGGTCAACAGGCAGTCCCTTGCAGATAATGCCATATATCGCTGCTTATCAGAGTAACGACGCTTTGTCTCGTCGTGCTGTTTCTGCAGGTTATACAGCATATACCCCTGCCCATGATATCGTCATTGGTTTGTATGTCCTTAAAAATGGGGAGCCAGTAGATAATACTGTGAAACTCATCAGTTACAGTAATCATGACTGGCATTCGCAGACCACAGTCGAGAATGGTGTCAGTTATACGATTTATGGGTTTATGCCTAAAAAAGAACCGATTTCATCGAGTATCACTCAGAATGCTGGAAATGTGGTGCTGACGCTCTCTAATGTCGATGCTGTCAGTCCAGATGATATCTGCTTTATTACTGGTGTCAAGGATAGCGATGGTGATTTAGACCAAGGTCAGTTCGGCTACACAGGTAAGACGAGCGATAACTTTATCCGCTTGTTGCTGGATCATCTCTTCGCATCTGTGAAGTTTAATTTCTCCGTGGATACTGACTATAGTAAGTTACGTACCATCAAACTGAAGTCGCTGAAACTGACGACATCATCGGCACCAATGACTGCTGCTATTACCCTGACACCGAATACAACAGGTGCTTACCCAGCCACTGTAGAGTATACAACATCAGTGGGTACTTCTACTCCTGCCACCTTCTTTGAGAGTACGGAGGGTGAGCAGATTCCGACCACGACGACCAATTTCGTTTGCTGCTTTGCACCATCTGCAAGCAGTACCTTGTCTCTTGTAACAATCTACGATGTCTATGACAGCAAAGGCAACCTGATACGTGAGAACTGTGAAGCTACGAACAAACTTCCTGACCTTGAGGCTCAAAGAGGATGTCAGGTGACTCTCAACTTAAAAGTCGCTCCCACATACCTCTACCAGTTATCAGAACCGGATTTGGATAATCCAACGATAACTATTAATTGAGAATTGAAAGTTGAAAATTGAAAGATAAATGCGCAAGATAACGACCATCCTATTACTTTGTTTGTCTGCAACACTGATGCAGGCACAGATTACTATTGGTGGTAACATATACGGCGGCGGTAACGCCGGTGATACAAAAGGCAATACCAATGTCACCATTTATGCCGGCGACTTGAACCGTGTATTCGGTGGTGCCCAGAAAGCAGATGTCGGTGGTCATGCTTTCGTTCATATTGATGGTGAGAAAGCCTCCGATTATATCCTCATTAATCATGTCTACGGTGGTAATGATGTTTCAGGAGTCATTGGTAACAATAGTGAACTGACAAAGTCTGTTCCAGAAGAAATCGAAAAAGCCACCGACAATTTGGTGAATGAGAGTTGGAATGCTTTTGTGCGCATTTCGTCTAAGATGGATGGTGATCATGTGGCTGATGACAATCAGAAGATATATATCGGTCAACTCTTCGGTGGTGGCAATGGTGCCTACGACTATGATTCTGAGAAGCTCAGTGATGGGGTGACACCAAATCCCTATCATGGTCTGAGTAAGCCAGAACTTGCCAAATCCTATTTGGAGGTGATGGGCGGTTCCATCGTCTATGCTTTCGGCGGTGGTAACAATGCCACAGTGACGGAAAAAACAATTATTTATGTCGACAATCCCAGTAAGGTGGTTAATGAAATCCTTGTTGATGGCATTGATCAGATAACAAAAGACAATCGCGTGGTCGATAAGATGGGGCTCAATCCTGGATATACTTATCCGAGCAGTGATGCTTACCAGATTGGTAGTTTCTTTGGAGGAAACAATACCGCGGAGATGAAGATTCGCCCACGGTGGAACCTGAAGAGTGGAAAAATAAGAAACGTATACAGTGGCGGTAACAAGGGCGACATGACAAGCCCCGAGGGGTTGCTGCTTCAAATCTTTGAGGGATCCAGCATTATCGTTGATAATGTCTATGGCGGATGCCGTATGGCTGATGTCACACCGAAAGATGAAAATGGAAATCCCGTCACTGCAGCTGCCATCACTCAAGACGATTTCGGCCACGAACTCCATATCCCCGCAGGCATGGCGGCACGAGCCCGTATCTTAGGTGGACATGTCAACAACGTTTATGGAGGTAATGATATCACCGGCCGTATCTCCGGCGGTAGTACTGTGGGTATCTATACCACTATCTATGGCGATGTCTATGGCGGTGGTAACGGCTCCTATCCTTATACTGACAATGCGGCCTTGAAAGATGATCCGACTTATGGTGACCTGTATTACACGATTCCTGAAGGAAAGACCTCAGTACAGGCGCTTAATGATTACCGTCCCAATGCCGAACAGGTGTCTATCTATGTGCAGGGTACAGAAACCAAGAAAACGATCATTCACGGCTCCGTCTATTGTGGTGGTAACAGTGCCTCGCTGTCCTCAAGCATGGATAACCCCAAGGTAGAGTTGAAGGTAGGCTCCTATGCGATTGTCGACAATCTGTTCCTCGGCAATAATGGTGAGCACATGGTGGAAACGCATGGAAAAGATGCGACACATGCACAGGAGGGTGTATTGCGTACTTATAAGAAAAAACTCAATGAAATAGATCCTGTAAAGTATGCAGGTAACACAACTCCATTCAGTAAAATGAATTTGAGCGGCGATGACTTTGCCACATACATGGAAGGTGTAACCATGTCTCTTATCCCCAGCATTGTGTTTGCAAAAAAGTCTAATGGTGATCCTGACGACTATGTCCCATATTCTTCCTATTTCGGTTCTATCTATTGTGGTGGTAATGTGGGTAGTATGAGGATTAACGGAAAGAAGACTTCTCTTAATTTCACGGAGAGTATTATCGTATATAATAAATTGGTGGGTGGCTGTAATAATGCTAATGTGGCATCCACAGACTTTAACGCAGCCTACGAGGGAGGCTTCATCGGCACTCCTGATACGAACGGTGATAAGTTGCAGTTGAACCTCAGTGGATTGAAGATACAACCCAAGCGTTGGAAGAAGAAAATCGGTGATTATTATACTCCTGACTTGGCAGAGGGAGAGAGTTACGATACATATACAGGTTATACCGACTATGTGGTTGATGCAAATGGAAACCATTTGTTGGAGTGGAATACTATCTCCTCCAGCACAGGCAAGGAAGTCCTCCCTGTGTTGTCGGGTACTGGTGAAAGTACGGCTGACGATAAAGACCGTCGTTTCACGGGTGGTAATATCTATGGTGGTTGCTACAATAGCGGACACATCAATGGCAATGTCATCATCAACATGAACTCTACGGTAGTGGACCGCAAGGGTCAGTATGCTGTATTTGATCAGGTGCTTGAAGACGAGGGTGAGGCAAAGTTATACGAGAACGAAAATTATCACATCACGACACGCGTTTCTGGTGTCATCCTCGATGAGCAGGGTATGGACGTACTCGGTTCTGCGCTCAATGTCTTTGGTGGAGGCTATGGTAAGGACTCCGAGATATGGGGCAATGTGACCGTTAATCTTAATGCCGGCTACACCTTCCAGATCTTCGGTGGTGGTGAGCAGGGAGTCATCGGCAAACCCAATGATGGCACTGGCGATGACTATACCTTCAACAGCAAGACATTTAAGTATAACCCCAAATATTCTTGCACCATCAATGTGAAGGGTAACTACCCTGGTGTGGCTCGCAATGCACCAGGTGACAACGACAACATGGCGGCTGCAGAGTTTATTTATGGCGGTGGCTTTAAGGGTCCTGTCTGTGGCAACACTGTCATCAACCTGGGTAACGGACGTGTATTCAATACTTTTGCAGGCGCATGTGATGCAGACATCCTCGGACACACCGAGACTTATGTGGGACGTAACACCAATGATGACGCAGACCTCGGCTTCCCCTATGTTCGTGACCATGTCTATGGTGGTAACGACCTCGGTGGAAGCGTCTTGGGCTCTGCAGACTTCAGTGGACGGTTGAGTGATGACCTGCCGATAACACCATATACTTCTGCTGTAACGACAGCTTCTGCCTACATGGAGTACGTGCAGGGTCATGTGGACTATATCTTCGGTGGTTGTTATGGTGACTATGACTATACTACGGAGTATGATGGTTATACGTCGCCCCGCATGAATAATGCTTTCGTCAACTTCAAGCCTAATCAGCATGTCAGCAACGAGGTTAATAAGATCTTCGGTGCTGGTCAGGGTGCTGCTGGGTTTAACACGACGGATAAAAACTTGATGCAAAACCGGAGTTATGTGCTGATGGACCTTGCTGACACGGGCACGAAATTTGCTGATTTGGAAGTGTTCGGAGCCGGCCAGAACTGTGGTGTGGGCATGGGAGTAGCAAAGGCAACAGCTGACGGAAATGCTGATGGCGTAACTGCAGCAGCT
>ODAI014613488.1_pt1 | contig 10792 bp, 8 predicted proteins | sample 1539321 | NCBI WGS metagenome assembly ODAI01 (sample SAMN02144231, study PRJEB22623) | gut metagenome | biome: sheep rumen | host: Ovis aries | place: New Zealand | reverse complement strand
GGGTTAGCAGCAGCCGTTTCATACCTGCAAAGATAGCAACTTTTCTCAGAAAAGCAACAAAAAAGATGTAAAAAACAACATTTTTGTTGTAATTAGAATATAAGACGGTTGTAATTTTGCGGAAGAAAACATTAAAAGTACAAACTTAAACGTTATTAGCGATGAAAAAAATGAGCATGACACTTCTGCTCCTGATGGTGATGATAGCCAACATGAGTGCAGACGTAAAAGTAGTTTTCGCAGGCGACGGTGTTACCGACGGCGCCTGGGGGCGTAGCAAAGGTGCCTTCGCCACAGCACAGAAGCCCCTCAGCACAGAACTGCAGACGGGCGGACAGTTTATGGACTTACTACTACCGATGGAGGGTTCAGTGGCAGCAACAGAAAGCGACTGGGGCACCTCGGCAGGCGAGAACACACAGTATGACGGTACGTGGGAGGGCACACTGGGCCGCTGGAAGGACAACGGTGTTGAAGACAACGACCGCTCCTACTGGGGAGGCAACATCATCAAGGGCGACGACGGCAAGTACCACATCTATGTGTCGGGCTGGCCGGAAAGCACTGCCCGAGGCCACATGGCTTGGTCGAGCGCATCGCGCGTGTACCATGTTCAGTCCGACAATGTGTGGGGACCGTACTCCTATGTCAGCGACATCGGTGCCGGCCACAATTCTGAAATCTATAAGACGGGCGACACCTACGTCATTTACCACATCGAGCCGTTAGGCTACTACAAGTCAAAGACACTGGGCGACACGTGGGAAAGTGGCGAGTACACCTTCGACCTGCGCGACCGCGCCCTCATAGCCGGCGAGAACCGCGAGACAAGTCTTAGCAACTGCACCTTCGCCAAGCGCGAGGACGGCTCGCTGGTGATGATGGACCGTGGCGGCGGCATCTGGGTGAGCCGCGACGGACTGACCGACCCTTGGCACCAGATTACCACCAGCTCGGTCTACCTGAACAGCAAGGTCACCAACCGTGGCACACTGGAGGACCCCGTCATCTGGCGCGACCATCTGCAATACCACATGGTGGTGAACGACTGGAAAGCCCGCTATGCCTACTACTACCGGTCGAAGGACGGTCTGCACTGGACGATGGAGGACGGCAAGGCATACACCGGACAAGACCCCTTTGCCAGGCATGCCAACGGCGACGTGGAGAAATGGCACAAGTACGAGCGTCCGCGCGTCTACCAGGACGAGCTGGGGCGTGCCATCCGCATGAACTTCGCCGTCATCGACTGCGTGAAACAGAGCGACCTGGGCAGCGACACCCACTCGTCGAAGAACATCAACATGCCGCTCACCCGACAGCTGCTCACCGAGGTTGTCGACAATAGCGTCATCACTCCATCGACCACCAGCATCCGCGTGAGAATAAAGGCTGAAAACGGCTTTAACCCTGCCACCGACCTTAACATGACGTCACTCCGCTTTGGCAGTCACGACAGGGTGAACTATGGAAACGGTTTTGAGTATTCCACCCATGAAGTTCAAGGCAGTGACATCATTGTGACTTTCACGGGAGATGAAGGCGAGAGCGGCATTACTGCCGACGAGTGGGCACCGAAGATGCTGGGCCAGATGAGCGACGGCAGCATTGCCTTCGGTTATGCCAGGCTGCCCTACGTGGACTATCAGCCAGCCATGCTCTCTGCGGTCACACCGCTGTTCGGTGCCGACGGTGCCGTACAGAGCGTCAGTGTGACCAACTACGGACAGTCGGCAGCCACGGCTACCGTCGTACGCATCTATGCACCCAACGGCTCGACGCTCTTGGCTCATGGCACGACCGGCAACCTTGCTGCCTACGCCACTGAGACCGTTACCCTGACCAAGGACGCCAACTGCGGTACGGGCTATAAGACCATTGTCGTGCGCTTCTACAACGGTGAGACGCTGCTCAACGAAGAGACCATAGCGCTGACCACCATCAACGCTGCACAAGCCGCCCTGCAGACCGTCATCAGCGAGGCTGAGGCACTGTATGCCGACGACAGGCTGACCAACGGTAAGGATGAACTGAAAAGTGCCATTGATGCTGCCAAGGTGATAGCAGCCTGCTACAACGAGGCGGCACTCAGCGCCCAGCAGACTACGCTGAACGAGGCGCTGAACACCTATAAGTATGCCAATGCCTCGACCACCAACGGACTCTCCATCACCATCCCCAACGCAGAGTGTAACGACCTGTCGGAATGGACGATGACACGTCTTGACGCTGACAACGCTCCGGGCTGGAAGCTGAACACCACCAACCGATACGGCTTCGACGGCAACTTCATCGAGACCTATAAGGGTGGCGGACTGAAGGTAGCCAACCGTGCCTGCCAGACACTCACGAACCTGCCCGCCGGTCGCTACCGCCTGCGTGCGAAAATCCTGGCCACCAACAACGGCAGCGCCGCCACAGGGGTTACCTTCTATGCCAAAGGCACCACGCTCACTGGCTCGCCCGTCTCGCAGACCGTCACAACAGGCAACACTGCCTGCACTGAGTATCTGCTTGAGCTGACGCTCACCGAAGCAGGCGACATGGAGTTTGGCATCGACATCGCCTCGACCACCAACGCCACATGGGTGTGCTTCGACAGCTGGTCGCTGAAATATTTCGGCACCGCTGAAGGCGACATCAGGGAGACAGAGCGCAACACACCCATCCTCGGCATCAACCCTCAGCAGGTCTATCACATCAAGCACCTCAACACCAGCCGCAACCTCTACCTCGCAGCAGTGCCCGATGCCAGTGGACACCTGCTGACCACCAACACCGCTGCCGACAAGGGCGAATATGCACTGCTGCCAGTGCTGGGACGCCAGGGCTACTACTACATCTACAACACCCGGGGCTATTTCGTCACCCCGTCGGCCACCTACTGGACGCTGTCGAAGACCACGCCAGCCGCCGTGCTCGTGACGCTGAACAACACCAACCAGGCGTCCCTCGGCACCGACAGCAACATCTACCTGCTGGGCGAGTCGGCACAGCACGCCAACCCTCAGGTAAAGGAAGGTGTTCAGCTGGTTTATGCCTATAGTGCCCACGAGACCGACAAAGGCAACAACTGGGTGTTAGAAGCTGTCAGCGGTGCCACAGCCACGCTGTCGCTGACCTCGGTCACCACCGATATTGAGTCGCTCGTCAACTCGGCTGCCGCTGAGAAGCTGACGCTCAGCTACACCACTACCGTCGGCTCGGCAGGCTACGGCACGATAGTTGTACCCTTCGACGCTGACGTGCAGGGCGATGTGGAGACATGGGTGCTGACTGGCATTGACGGTGACAACCGCATACTGGGCAACCAGGTGACTACCGTCGAGGCCAACAAGCCCGTGCTGCTGAGAAACGCCGGCACGCTGACGCTCATATCACATGACGGTAGCGTAGCATATAACGATACTCCCGTCAACGGACTGTTGACAGGTGTCTACTCCACCACTCCCGCTCCAGCGAGCACTTACGTGCTGCAGACGTTAAACAACGCTACGGCGTTCTATCAGGTCAACGCTGCCGACAGGCCCTCCGTCAAGCCCTTTCGTGCCTATCTCACAGCACCGACACAGGCCCGTTCGCTGACATTTGCTTTCGACGGTGTGTCCACCGGTGTGCTGTCGGCGCGCGACAATGCACTCACTGTAAAGGAAGTCTACAACATACAAGGGTGCCGCCAGTCCGTCAGCATACAGCATAGGGGCATCAGCATCGTTCGCATGAACGATGGCAGCATCAAGAAAAGCGTTAAAAAGTAATCATCTGTAAATTGTTAAACTCGATGAAGAAAAAATATAATATTCCTGTTATGCGGGTTACATCCGTCAGGCTACGCTGCTCCATACTCGTCGGTTCGACCGTGGGACTGAGTCTTTCCGATAGTTATGCCGTTGGTTCAGAAGAAGTGCTTTCACGCGGCAACACAGGGTTTTGGGACGACGAGGAATAAACAAAGCAGACAACATAATATTTTTATTATCAGACAACTCGGACAACTTGGACAACATTCTAAAGATGTGCGCTCGCGTCCATTGCAAATTAAAAAGTTGTCCCAGTTGTCCCTGTCGTCTGATAATAAAAATATTATGTTGTCCAGGTTGTTCAAGTTGTCTGACGATAAAATAAAAAAGTTGTACAGGTTGTCCGAGTTGTCTGATAATACAACAAATAGGTTGTCCAGGTTGTTCAGGATGTCGGACATTACAATAAATTTATGCATTTTTCTTTTGCGTTGTTCACACGATTTTGTACCTTTGCAGGCAGAATAATTGCGATAACTAAAAAGATTGTTTGACACGTTTAATAGCATGAAAGATGCAAGAAAGACATTACACTATTGTGGGCCTGCGGCACCATGCCTGGCAGGGAGAAGGACTGGCGCAGCGACTGCGTGAGGCCGAAGGGAAACGCGTCGTACTGATGCGTGAAGAGATGAACGAGTGGAACCACGAGGCGACGGCAGCCTATGTCGACACCGAGATGGTGGGCTACGTGGCCGACGGACAGTGCCGCGAGAGCAGCGCCTACTGCGACATGGCCGACGCGCAACTGCTGGAGGGGCGGGTGACGGGTGCCGACGCAGAGCACCACCAGCTGACGGTGGCCGTGGCCGTCAGCGGCACGCTGCCCGACCGTCAGGACGAGACGGCCGTCTACGAACAGTGGGAGCACAACTACAACACGGCTCCGCTGATGGGCTACACGACGGACGAGCAGCGGCTGCTGCTGCTTCGCCGCGACCTGCTGCACATGCTGCACAAGGGTGAGCCGCTGGACGCCACGATGCAGCGCAACCTGGAGGTGTACAGCCAGCTGATGGCGTGGGACATCAGCCGCGAGGCCACCGACGACCGCCGCCACATCATCGGCCTGATGGTCGGGAGCAGCGACGCCAGGCTCAGCCAGTGGGGACACCAGCTGGAGGTCGACGTCACCACGCTCGGCTCACCCGAGGCCCGCCAGCTGCTGGCCGACTACATCTTCCGCCAGCTGCCCCTCAGCGACGCCTTCCAGCAGATGGTCCTGCGCCACAGCCATACCGACGCCGCGGTGCTGGAGTCCCAGCTGCGCAGCTTCCCCCACCGCCTGTTCGACGAGTACCGCCTGTCGGCCACCGACTTCGTGTCGAAGTTGTACTACCGCCGTGTGCCTGCCCGTCCGCTGCGCTACTTCCTCAGCGGACTGTTGCTGCTCGAGCATCTGCGCCACGGCACGCCGGAGGCCGACCGTCTGTCGCGCCATGAGCAGCAGGCCGTGGCCGACGCGCTGGAGTACGTGGGGCGTATCAGTCACTGCGTCGTGCCCGACCGACAGGGGGACGTGGAGCGGCTGTGGCAGCGGCTGACCACCGACTACGCCGAGCGCATAGCCGACGTGCAGCGCATGCGCCAGTCGACGTTCAACCGCCGTTTCGTCTGCCGACTGGTGGGCACGCTGCTACAGCTGGGCATCTACCGTCAGGACGTGACGCAGACGGAGTACACGCGACTGCTCGAGGGCAGCAGCCGCAGCAACCTGCGCAAGGAGGTGAACCAGGGTGTGGACGACGACGCCACACGCCAGTACATACGCCAGCTCCTACGCCAGCTAAACGGCTGACCGTCAGCAGTGTACCGACTTTGTGGAATCAACAGCATGGGTGTTGCGCTTGGCAACACCCTTTTTCGTGCCGTAACTTTGCAAGCGCAAACAACAACAAAGCATTAAACATTAGTAATTAAACATTAAAAAGTTATGGCAAGAAAGAACTTTATGATCACTGAACATTTCTCGTACAACGAGATGACGCGGTCGGCCTGGGCCGAGACGCGCCGAGTAGACAACACCCCCGACAGCCTGCAGCTGGCCGCCCTGGAAAACCTGTGCCGCATGGTGCTGGAACCGCTGCGCCGAACGTTTGGCCCCATCACGATCAACAGTGCCTTCCGCTCGGCGCGCGTCAACGAGGGCGTACACGGCGTGGGCAACTCGCGCCACCTCTACGGCGAGGCCGCCGACATCCGGCTGCCCGACCTGCCGACGGGCCGCGCCTACTTCCGTTTCCTCAAGACGCTGCCCTGCATCGACCAGCTGCTGTTCGAGTACCGTCGCGACGGAGCGACATGGATTCACGTCAGCACGCGGCTCGACCCCACGCAGAACCGTCACCAGGTATTCCCCAACTATCGCGTAAAATGAACCCCCTAAAACGTATTCAACACAATGAGAACATGCAACAACTGCGGACGCGAACTGTCCGACGACCACTTCGAGCTATACCCTACCGGCACCCGCCGCCGCGTCTGCCGCCACTGCCACTACCTGCTGCACACCCGGCCCGGCCGCGAACGGTGGGTGCAGCGCCAACGCGCACGCGCGATAATAGGATAGGTAATAAGAAAAACAACTGACCCTTCTGACCCTTCTGCCTATCAGACTAATGGCAGAAGAGGCAGAAGGGGCAGATAAAAATTAAGAATAACAATTATGAATAACATCTTTCGCAAACTAATAAAATGGTGGTGCATGGCTTTCTTTTGCCATCGCTTGTCAGGCAGTGTGTCTGATAAAGAAAAACAATTGACAACAACATCCGTCAAAAGCCAAATAGCCAAAGGCGTCCGTCGTTTTTTCGAGAAAAACTACGAATTGCGCTATAATGTGCTGAAACAGACAGAAGAATTTCGTAGGAAGGCCACTCACAGAAATGAGAAGGCTACTCACGGTGCTGAGAAGGCTACTCAGTGGAAGCAGTTGACCGACAGAGAACTGAAAAAAATTGCTTTCGAGCAGATGGAGCAGGTAGGCGTAGCGTGGTCAATAGACATTGAACTCTTTGCACGCTCTGCCATCGTCCATCGCTATAATCCTATCACCCACTACCTGCAATCCTGTGGGGAATGGGACGGCTACGACCATATACGTGCTTATGCCCGGCGCGTGCCGACATCCTGGGTGCATTGGGAAGACTGTTTCCACCGGTGGTTTCTTGGCATGGTGGCACAGTGGCAGCAGCGCAGCCGTGACTATGGCAATAGTCTGGTGCCACTGCTCATCGGCCGACAGGGAACGCATAAATCAACCTTCTGCAAACTCATTCTGCCACCCTCACTGCGTGAATACTACATCGACGACATCAAACTGGACTCTGCAGAGCAGGTAGAACGCATGTTGGCAAGAATGTTACTTGTCAATATTGACGAATACAATGCCAAGACCGACCGTGAACAGGCCAAAATCAAACGCATACTGACTGAGCGTGACGTTCAGACTCGCAAGATGCGCAGCGACCAGTATGTCATGCTGCCTCGCATGGCGTCGTTCGTAGCAACCACCAACGACCAGCAGCCACTGACCGACCCCACTGGCAGCCGTAGATATCTGTGCTGCGAGGTGGACGATGTCATTGATACACAATCACCCGTTGAATACGCTCAATTGTATGCACAAGCCGTTCATGAACTCAACAGTGGTGCAGCATGCTACTTCTCAAATCAGGAAGAGGAGGAGATAGAGCAGCACAATCAGCTGTTTCGTGCCTCATCGTCTGCAGAGACCATCCTGCTCGCATATTTTCAGCCGGCGCCTCGCGACAAGGAGCATTTCTTCTTGGCTGCTGACATCCTGAAAGGACTGAAAGAGCACGTATCGGCTGTCGATATGCCCAGTATGAAAAAACTGACCATGGCTCTTAAAACATGCCACTTCCCCTATGGGAGAGTCAGCGGTCAGCGCGGCTGGTATGCCCGCCCGCTGCAGCAGGAATAGTCATGCCGTGCCGACGGAGCCGCAAAGGACGCGAAATATTGCGAAAGAATCCGATTTTAAGATGGAAAACCTTGCTGAGGTCAACATTTTTTCCTACCTTTGCAAAAAGTCTGCACGTCAAGTATTCACTCATCATGGACACACCGAATAGCGAGCGCGAAACATGGCAATGGCAGGAGCCGGGAAGGGCATGGAAGGGTGCTGCACTGTATCACCTGACGCTGACTGTCACCAGCCGACAGCCCGTGCTGGGCACGCTGACCCTCCTCGGCAACGACCCGTCGACAGCCCGCGTGGAGCGCACGCCGCTGGGCGATGCCTTGGTGGACTGTCTGCTGAGCATACCGTCGCACCATCCTGAGGTGCAGGTGCTGCACTTCTGCCTCATGCCCGACCATCTGCATGCCGTGCTGTATGTGAGGCGCACCATGCCCTTGGGCATCGGGGCGCTGGTCCGCGGCTTCTGGCAGGCCGCCAAGAAGCTGGGGCGGGCCTGGACGGTGGCTTCCGCGCCGCCTCCTTCCCTTCCCCCGAATGTCATTCGGGGGGAAAACGAAGAAGGCGGCGGAGCTGCCGACCTCCGCGAAGCCAGCGGGCGCCTGGAGCGTTTCTCGGAGAGTCTCCGCGCCGAGCTGGGCGACGAAGCATACTACCGCCTGGCGCCGCTGTTCGAGCAGATGCCCTTCATCCGCCCCATGGGCCACAACGCCCAGCTGCCTACCACCATCCGCTATATCGACATGAACCCACAGCGGCTGGCCACCAAGCGCCTCTGGCCAGACTTTTTCCGCGTACAAAGGGACATCGAGATAGCTGGGCAAAGGTACGACGGCGTGGGCAACACGCTGCTGCTGACCAGCGAGCACTTTGCTCCCGTACACGTCCGCCACACCATGGTCCAGCAGGCACAGCACGGCACGGACCAGCCGCTGCGCGACTACAAAAACGCCTGCGTGCTGAAGGCGCGCGAAGGCTGCGTGATGGTGTCACCCTTCATCTCGCCCGACGAGAAACAGGTGATGCAGGTGCTGCTTCACGAGAAAAGGCCATTCATTCTGATGGCCGACAACGGTTTCCGCGACTACTACAAGCCTGCCGATGCGCTCTTCGATGCCTGCTCCGCCGGGCTGCTGCTCATTCTGAGTCCGTGGCCCTACGATGCCGGCAAGCGCCACGTCAGCCGGGCTGACTGCGTGGCACTAAACAAGATGGCTGAGGCGATATGTGACTGGCTGAACGCCGCACCTGTCGCCCCAACCACTCAGTAGTCGCTATTGACAGGGTTAAATCTTGTCGAGAGCCTGCCGGATGTCGCTGAGTATGTCGTCGACGTCCTCGATGCCGACGCTCAGGCGTATCAGGTCGGGAGCCACGCCGGCCTCGCGCAGCTGTTCGTCGCTCAGCTGGCGGTGGGTATGGCTGGCGGGGTGCAGCACGCAGGTGCGGGCGTCGGCCACGTGGGTCACGATGTTGATCATCTGGAGCGAGTCCATCCATTGTATCGCTGTCTCGCGCGTACCCTTCAGTCCGAAGGCTATCACGCCGCACGAACCGTTGGGCAGGTACTTCTGACCCAGCGAGTAGTAGGCGTCGTCCGGCAGTCCGCAGTAGTGAACCCACGCCACCTTCTCGTTGTCGTGCAGGAACTCGGCCACGCGCTGGGCGTTACGGCAGTGCTGAGCCACGCGCAGGTGGAGCGTCTGCAGTCCGAGGTGCAGCAGGAAGGAGTTCTGCGGGGCGGGTATGGAGCCAAGGTCGCGCATCAGCTGTGCCACGAGTTTCGTCGTGTAGCCCTGACGGCCAAACGCCTTGACGTAGGTCAGTCCGTGGTACGACTCGTCGGGGGTACACAGTCCGGGGAACTTAGCCACCCCTGCTGACTCCTCGGGGGTTTCTGCAGCGGCATCTGCTATAGTGTCCCCCTCGGGGGACGAAAGGGGGGCCGTGTCTTCGGGGGACGAAAGTGGGTCTTTATGCGTACAGGTCATCCAGTCGAAGTTGCCGCTGTCGACGACGCAGCCACCCACCTGCGTAGCCAGTCCGTCCATGTATTTCGTTGTAGAGTGCGTCACGATGTCGGCGCCCCACTCGAAGGGGCGGCAGTTGATGGGCGTGGCGAAGGTGTTGTCGACTATCAGGGGCACGCCGTTCCGGTGGGCGATGCGTGCAAAGCGCTCGATGTCGAACACGGCGCAGCCGGGGTTCGAGATGGTCTCGCCGAAGACGGCCTTCGTGTTGGGTCGGAAGGCGGCCTGTATCTCCTCGTCCGATGCTTCCTGCGAGATGAACGTGCAGTCAATGCCCAGCTTCTTGAGCGTCACGCCGAAGAGGTTGTAGGTGCCGCCGTATATCTCGTTGGAGGTGATGAAGTGGTCGCCAGCCTCGCAGATGTTAAACAGTGCGTAGAAGTTGGCAGCCTGTCCCGACGACGTCAGCACGGCGCCCACGCCGCCCTCCAGTGCGGCTATCTTGGCAGCCACGGCGTCGTTGGTGGGGTTTTGCAGCCGGGTGTAGAAATATCCCTCTTTCTTGAGGTCAAACAGCTGGGCCATCTCGTCGGAGTCGTCATACTTGAACGTCGTCGACTGGATGATGGGCAGTTCTATCGGTTCTCCGTTTTTTGCCTTGTAGCCTGCTTGTACGCAGAGTGTGCCTTGTTTCATTTTTTGTGCCATTGCGTGTAATATTTATATTATTTGGGTGCAAAGTTACACATATTTTAATAAAATATCGTATCTTTGCAGAAAACTTTTTGTAAAACAAAAACAAACATGCGTAACAGAAAGACAGAGACCCCACCCCTGCCCCTCCCCTTGAGGGGAGGGGAACGGCTACCGCCCACCTGTCCTCGGTTTCTCCCTTCGCAGGAGCGGCTACCGCCTGCTTGTCCGTAGGCACTCCCCTCCCCTCAAGGGGAGGGGCAGGGGTGGGGTCTCTGACTTCACTACATAATATTAAACAATAATGGAAACAGAAAGCAACATATTCAGCAGGGCAGAACTGCTGTTGGGCACCGACACCATGCAACGGCTGGCCCGCACCCGCG
>ODAI011660011.1_pt1 | contig 10792 bp, 6 predicted proteins | sample 1539321 | NCBI WGS metagenome assembly ODAI01 (sample SAMN02144231, study PRJEB22623) | gut metagenome | biome: sheep rumen | host: Ovis aries | place: New Zealand | reverse complement strand
TCGAAGAAGAAGCCGTTGAAGTCGCCGTCGTTGCGATAGATGTAGAAGGCGTCCTGGGCCTGCGCTGACGAAGTGAAAAATGAAAGAGTGAAAAGTGAAAAATAAAAGACACTCTTCAAGTAGGAATATAATCTTTTCATAAGGCGTTATCTGTTATGTAGATAAACAAAAACTCGTCTATATCTTCTCACACGAATATCCATGAATGGATATATGAATTTTTCATCAATAATTTATGGACAATTATATGAATCTATTCATGGGTATTCGTGTATAAAATGTATTCTTACATTAGTGATCTGTTACTTATGTTTTCACTAAAGTCTTCATCTCTTCACAAACTTATACGTGGCATCGCCCACTTTCACGAGGTACGTTCCTGCAGGCTGATGTTGCAGCGAAACGAGCGTCTTGCGGCCAGCGTGCGCCGTCTGCGTGGATAGTTTCTTGCCGTCGAGCGAGTACACCTCCACGCATGTGCCGTCGGGCAAACCATCGAATGCCAAGGCATTATTGTTCTGCGAGACGCGGATCTCGCCGGGCTTCACCGTCGGAACACCTACGGGGGGCATGGCGCCCTCGTAGGTGTAGCGCAGCACATCGGTGAGCGGATAGCTGACGCTGACTTTGGCAGTGGAGAGCATCAGATAGCCTTCGTTGAAGCGCGTTTCGGGTTTGTCGTCAAGGTTGTGACGGATTTTCTGTCCGTTCTTTAGCCACACCACTAACTGCTGTGCGGCATCGTCGGCACGTGCCACCGTGGGCAGCAGCGCCAACGCCATCAGGAGAAAGAGAATCTTTTTCATATATGTATTTATTGAGTGTAATGCTTTGTCATTGCGACAAAGTTAACAAGATAGCGCTCAACAAATACTTGCAAATCGTCACAATCGACTTGCAGATGATGATATGAGAGTTAAAATTAGAGGAAGGGCAGTAATGAAGGATTGTATAGTATGTCGTGCTCGCTCTTGCTTGGCGCTTCAGGAATGGTGTATTTCGCTTGGCTGGGAATGACGGGTGAGGATATTCTTCCAGGCTTGCAGGTAGCTCTCATTTCTCATTCCCCGTTCCTCGTTTTTCATTCCTCCTTCTCTTTCCATTCGTTAGGCGTCATGCCGGTGATGGTTCTGAAGGCTCGGAAAAATGAAGATTCGGCGGCGAAGCCCGACTGCATCCACACTTCCGTCATTTTCATTTCGGGGCGCAGGCGTAGGAGCTGCTTGGCATGGGCTATGCGGTAGCTGTTGACGAAATGGGAGAATGTGCAATGGCATTGGCTATTGATGCATGCAGAAATGGCGTTGCGGTTGGTGGCGAGGCGGGTGGCAAGGTCGGTGAGCTTGAGCTCGGCGTTGAGATAGGGTTGCTGCTCGTCCATGAGCTGCCGTATTCGCATGATGAGGGCTTCGCTGTCGGGGAGTGTTTCCTTTCCGCTTGGCGGCAGCGGCGTGGCCGCTGCTGTGCCAGTGCCCTCTGTAGGGGCGGTCGGGGAAGCGGCGGCGGTGTGGGTGCAGACGGAATGTTTCCTGCGCTTGAGCCGGACCAGAAGCACGGCGGCGAGCAGGAGTGCGGCGAGCAGTGGGATGGCAAAGAGCGTCCAGTGGCTGAAGAACGGATGTTGCGGTACTGCGGAGCAGGAACGGTTGCCAGGGTTGACCTCCAAGAGGTAGGCTGTAGCTAAGGGCGAATAGTTGTCATTATCGAGCGTGCCGCCTAAGGAACGGTTGTAGTTGATGCCGCCTGCTATCATCAGGTTGCCGTCATCGGTGAGGTTAATCTGCGGCCAGCCTGCCTCGGGTAGCGGGTCGGTGTAGTAGAGGGTGAGCGGTGCGGGTCGCTGGTCGTATTGGATGCACAGAACATAGTGGCGGTTGTCCTTGTCGAAACCATGCACATAGCCGCGGCGTGACCTGCGGTCTGCAAGGACGGGGCTACTGTAGAAAATGTCTCCGCCCGGCCCCTCGCGCGGCGCTGGACAGGTGGTGGGCAGAAGGGCAAAGGTGGTGTCGCGCACGAGCATAAAAGCCAGCTGGCGGTTGTGCATCCAATTGGTGGTGTCGCCTTCAGTCCAGTCCTGAACGGGCAGCAGCCATGAATAGTCGCCACGGCTCTCGTCGCCGATGAATCCCGTGCTGCCACTCATGGGGGACTCATGAAACAGCGGTTGCCATCGCTTCAACAAAGGCACGCGAAGCGGTGTACCCTTCAGGCGGTCCACGATGTCGCTGCGCAGCACTTCGCCGTGCGTGCCGCCATTGCCCAGGATGAGCACATCGTCAGAAGCGGAGCGGAGGATATAGGGCGAGGCGCGACCAATCGTGACTTCTTTGACGAAGTGGAAATGGCGGTCGCCGTCGAACAGCTCGATGCTGTCGCCGGCATACCAGTTGCCGGCCACGACGACGCGCCCGCTGTCTATTTCCATGGCTGAGGCCAGGGTGCGCTTCGTGTCGAAACAGCTGAAGGCGCGGAAGGTGTGGGTCTGCGGGTCGTACTCCTCGACGGGATAGGTCTGGCCGATGCCGAGGGCTTTCTCGCTGCCACCGCCTATGAGCACCTTGCCGGAGCTGAGCACAAGGCAGACACCATTGTCGTGGGGAAAGGCTGTTTCGATCAGATGCCACTTGCCGTCCTTGAAGTATTCGGCCGTGGCGGTGGGTACGAAATTAGTGGTGTGACCGCCGACGGCGGTTACTATGCCTCCTGTGCAAAAGAGGGCATGACCGCTCCGGGGAATGTTCAGGTCAGGCAGGCGGTGGGCTGCAATCTTGACTCTGGGGCATGCCGATGGCGCTGTGTGCTGGTGCGAGTGCGGAGAGGGCTGAGCGTTGCAGCGCAAGGGTGAGGCAAAGAGAATGGCGAGGAATGAGTGAAGAAGTACGAATGGAAGGAGTGGGGTAGAGGGCATGAGGAATGAGGTGGCGGGTTTTTGATGACGAATGATGCGGTCGAGCTTGCTCACTTGACCCATCAAGGATGACGCGTTCGAGCTTGCTCGATTGGCCTTTCAAGATGGACGAATGGGAGTTGCCTTTTGGACTCGCAGGTAACTTTCATTTATCATTCAGATAGGCGGGTACAAAGTTATGATTCTTCCTCGGATTGCCAAGAAGGATTACGAAAAAAATGATGCTTATTCTCGCGTAGGTTTATAAATGGCTTTGTAATGGCCCTCTGAGAATATAATGTTGAATGTTCCTACACCTGAGTCGCTTTGATGGCTTCGCAGTTGGAGGGCCAACCAGCCCATGGTCATGCGGAAATTGATTTCGATGCAGGGATGTATGCGCCCATCCGTGGTCAGCAGCATGTCGACGCCTATAGGCCCTGCATAGAAAGTGGGCGGCAGGGCTGAGAGAGCGGACTGGAGAAGAGAGACCAATGAAGAATGAACCGGGAGGAGGATTCCCATGCTTCCGCCTATCAGTTCCAGTTTTCGTTCCTCGGAGGCCACAATATTGCCGGCATATACACCGCCGTCGGTGGTGTGGAAGAGCGAGAGCCCTTCGTAGGTGACACGACCGTCGGGATGACGCCAAAACTCGAGGGCAAAATCGCGCGCTTTTGAGTAGGCTGGTTCGGCCATGACATAACCTTGTTGGCGTAGAGTGCGAAGAAGCCATGCCTGATTCTTCTCGGTGAGTGAGCCTTGGTGAGCCGGGAGCAGCCCGCGTCCGCTGCCGCTCCAAGGTTGTTTGAAGATGGTTTCGCCAAAGTGACGATGATGGCGTCGGGCTTCGTCCAAGGTCGTGCACACGTAGGCTTCGCCCACGAAATGTTGGGCTAAACCCATCTCGGCGAACTTGTGGTGCAACTGGCCGAGGATGTCTGCCGCTGTAGCACGGCCGGAGAACGTCCTGAAAGTTTGTATTTCCGCTTCGGAGGGCAGAAACGTTTCTGGGATTCCTGCTTTACGGAGTTGGGTAAGGGTTAAGGGGCTCCACCCCCATGGGAGCAGGGTGGCTTCGTTTTTAAGGAACGACGAGGGGGATGGGGCTATCGCTGTAGCGTTGAAGATGGCCGCAGGGGGAATAGGGGAACAGGCTGAACCGTCGCGCAAGAGGATGAGGTCGTCTGGTGCAGCCCATAGGCTGGGTAGCAGTTGAAGGTCGGCAGCCATTTGCCGTGCTGATGCAGGTGGTGTATAATGAGGGTCGTTGGCTGCTAAGGCAAGGTCGTTTTCAGGGTTGAAGAATAAAAGGCGCATGAGGGCATGAACTGTTCGTAGGACAAGTGAAGAATGAAGAGGGAAGGATGATGAATGAAGAGAGAAGAATAGGGATTACCTTTTGGACAAATAGGTAACTCTCATTCGTCGCTTCCAAGCGAAACGAGATACTTCATTCCTCTTTTGGCGCTACGGCTCTGACGGTGAAGCCGAAAGACCTGTTGGCCGACCACTGGCTGTCGTAGCCCTTGAAGTTGAGGGTGTAGGCGGCAGAGGTCATATCGCGATTGATATTGCCAGACCAGTAATAGCCTCCAATGCCTGCTTCCTTGGTCTCCATGCCATCCTTATATCCGGCAGCTGGGAGGAAAATGCTGTTGCCGTTTGAGCCTGTGACACGGTAGCCTTTGACACCATTCAGCGTTTCGGGAGTCCAGCTGCATTTTGAGGTTAGTTCGGCAATCTCGCTGCGGGTGGGCAAACGCCATTGTCCGCCCCATGCATGGTGGGCCGCGTCGAAGTCGGTCCCGCAAATGTTCGTGCCGATGAGTTGATAGCCTGTGCTATTATTATAATATGTATATGTGGCTTCGGAGTAGTCTTTCTTGATAGCCGTCTCGCCCCATGCGAAGTAGTCGCCGTATTCTTCTGGGTGGGTGGCTCCGATGTTGAAGGACGCCCATCGGACGGAGAGGCCGAGGTCGATGGATGGGTAGAATTCTGTCGCTGGAACGGTGGTGAAATCCATCCATTCTATGGAAGCAATAGGGAAGGAGAGCGGCAACAAAGCGGAGGATTGGTACACGAGCATGGAGGGTGATGTCTCAGAATCCTTGACACCGTTGCCAGAGGAATGGTTGAGCCCCGATTCTGCAAACGTTATGCTGTCGATAGCTGCGATAGCCAGGCGCTTAGCCTTAGCGTCGGACTGATGAACAATCAGGACATTAACACTCTCCTGTGCGCCGATTGACGCACAGGAGAGGAAAAGGATTGAGAGAAGGATCGTACGTAGGCTCATAAAATTACTTGCCCTTTACATATACGGTACCGTCGTTGGCATACTCGTCAGTTGAGATGTCCGCACCCGTGTCGTCGCCGGAAGCTGCGCTCGTGGAGCAGCGTGTTCTGTTCTTGTAGACGTACTTGATATTTTGGGCGATGATAGCCTTCAACAGCGTGTTGCCACTATTGCTGGAGCTGCCCATGTAGTCACCATAGACATAGCCCGTAGGACCTGTCAGCGTATTGGCGATATAGGTGGCTGCTGCAGGGTTCTGGGTGTTAGCATGAGTGGATATAGAACTTCCAAAAACTTTCCATGCTACACTGGTAAAGGTATAATGTAAGCGCCCATTATTGGTATTAGACGATGCCATATCAAGCATATTATTTACAACCGTTTTCTTCGAATCGCCAGAGGTGTTATAAGCATCCTCTACACTTGCTTTACAATAACCCACGTTAACTGTATAGTCAGTAACAGAATTGTCATCAGGCCAGTTCTCAACACGCGTCATACCTGAAACGTACCAATTGGGACGACATCCATATAATATCTTTCCTCGGAAGTCATTGAGTGTGTAGTATGTGTGATCAAGAACCTTGAAATAACTGCTATAGTTGTTATGTATTGATGTAACAACATCTATCAGCGTGGAAGTCTGATCGTTTCCGTTAGCCTCCTCCTTTGTCATGATAATAGAGATTGCCTCCGTGGGATTCTTATCTAGGAAATCAACAATAGTGGCAATTGCATCCTTATACAACACTCCAGTACTTACTGTACCGTGGTAGATGGTGAGATTGTCTGCAGTGATAGTACTACTTGATTTGTACTGGGGACGGAGATCAAAAGCACGAACACCATTCTCCAATTGCTGCGCAATTGTTTCGCTCTGGCACTTCGCTTGATCCGAATATGAACTACTCACACTACTTGTCGCAGAGTCGTGCGATCCCGGTGTGCTCAGCATGCTGAAATATGTGGAGCCAGGAATCATGGCCATCCAACGATTGGTCTTAGCGGTGCCGGTTGATCCGAACTTATACTTCTTGTAATAAGGAAGAGCTATGTCCCCTACGCCGGAGATGGACGTCAGATAATCAGCATTAGGATTAGATTTGCCAACGGCTCCAGAAGATGACTTGCTATAATATTTGCCATCTGTTGTGCGGACAGTGATGGTGAATCCAGAGGCCTGCTTGGTAGGCAGGATGTAGAAGCGGACTACAGCCGGGCTTGTTGCATTGATATTAGAAACAAGCACCACATCGCTTTGTCTGTTCGAGAAATAGGTGTCGCCGTCATCATTCGAAACCGTGGCCGTCTTCGTCTCTGCATTGTATGCCATTCGTCCCGCCAGACTAACCTTGGAATTGGAACATAATGCTACGGACGCGACTGTGCCTCCATCGAACGACGACAAATCCACATCGACGACTGAGCAGATATGTCCGAAGGTGAAGCTGGCGTTGGCACCGCCTCCTGTGGTCGTGGCTGTGGCTGCCATATACGGGCCCATCACGCCGCTGTTTTCAAGATTTTCGGTGTAGTTCTGCTCCGTGTAAATCATAGTGGTGACGGTGGCCCCCTTCCAACTTAAAACCGCATCGGCAGGGTAGAAGGCATAGAAGGAGCCTTCTTCGCCCGTCCCGTCGGTGGTGAACGAGTTCTTGCCCGTTCGTGGCTGGAACTCAGCCGTGGCGGATGCGGATGTGGGTTGGTAAGTGTACATCAGCATGCCGTCACTGATGCTGATATTGTCGTTTGTAGCCCATGCACCGAAGAAGCCTTCAGCAGCAGAGGTGTTGATAGAGGCACGGGTGGCCTTCCCGGCGTCCATATCCTCCTCGTCCAACACTTCCAAGGGTTGCCCTACAGAGGCTTGGAAGCCAATGATCTCGCCTGCCTCTACAGGCGTGGCTGGCTGCTGCGGAGTCAAGGCGTCGTCGCTGGAACATGCAGCCAAGACCGTAGCAGCTGTAAATATTATAAGATGATTTCTTGTATTCATAATTCGTATTGTATTATTAGGGTTCATTGCGTTCATTCCCAGTTGTCCCACTTTACGGAGTTCGTGTTGGACACGCTGCTGCGCTTTACTCCCATATCTTCTTCTCCTTCATTGGAGCCTGAGCCTGAATCAACTTTACCACTGACGCAAAGGATTTGGCAGATTTCTATCATCCGTAAGCTGGTGCAGGGTGCTGTATATATCTTTTTCATAATATAAATGCTCTTCTTCGTTATTTGATGATTACTTTCTTACCATTAATGATATTGACACCCTTGACAGGCTTCTTCAGGCGTACACCAGAAAGGCTGAATATCTCAACATTGTCCATTGTCCATTGTCCATTGTCTAATGCCTGGATGCCGTCTGCATCGCCGAAATGTACGGAGATAGCCTTGACGTTGCTGGCCTGCTGCTTGATGTAAGCGCGGAAGGGATTTACGGTCGGCTGTGTGGACCCTACGAGGTAGAAGGCTACGCCCTGGCCGTTGGTGTGGTTCTGCAGAACGTAAGAACTGGCAGGAGCAGCCATAGCGCTGTAAGTACCGACAAGTTCTCCATTCGTAAATGTTGCTCCAGAAGCGATGGCGGGGATGGCTGCGTTCGTTGCTGTATAATCGCCGGCCTTTGTTACGAGCACAGGGCTGTTAGCTGCAATGGAGCTAACTGACGTACCACGAATGTTGCCGTCGATGAGATCCACGCCTTGGTCGAGAGTGTAGGCAGCACCACCAGAGGGGAGGGCAGCTGCAAAGGGAACCACGAGTGTTGCGAAGTTGCCATCAGCGAGATCACCATTGGCCACAATAAACTTGGCATTGGTTGCCGTGAAGGCCGTAGGAACGATGAAGTTGGCACTGCTCTTCTGCAATTCCAGCGTAGAGCAGGTTCCACTGACAATCACGTTCTTCGTGTTGCTCACCTGACTGCCGCTCTTGGCATAGATGAGCAGGTTGGGGTTGTTGGCTGTCGATATGGCTGCATTGCTGAGGCCTGATGCCTTCTCTAAGTTCACGACGGCAATCGTGTTGGTGAGGGCCGCGTTGATGTCAGCCAAAGTATTTTCGCCAAGTACCGTCACGATGCCATCTTCCGTCTGGATGGAACTTGCAGCGTCGCCCACGCGGTAGATTTCTACGTTGTCAACCCACAGCTTGGCATTGTTACCGGAGCCACCCGTTCCTTTCATACCAACAGAAAGCGTATAATTGCCCGTTTCATAGATATCAACAGTAACAATGTCCCTTAGCCATTCATTGGCCGTGAAGCCATCCACCTTTGTACTGTATTTGCCATCCAGGCCAATGTAGTTAGCTGCTATAGTAGTAGCGGTGCTGCGGTTCTGCATCTCGTAATAGAGGATATATCGTCCAGCACTGAGGTTGACATCCTGCGTGTAAACAGGGCTGTCATTCCAACCGGCAGAGATATGAAGGGCGGCACCGGAAGTCTCGCCGTAGATGTCCTTGGCCGGAGGCGTGGTGCCATTCTGCTGAAGCGTTGAACCATACTCTCCAGTAACACCTTGGGCTGCATTGCTCTTGATGGTTGAGGTGGTTGCGGAGAAACCATACGTATTGTACATATATACAGTTGTATTGTCATTGCTGTTAATGTAATACGAGCTGGTTCCATTGCTGGCACTTGAAGAGATTGTGCCGTTAGCCAGCAAAACAGGATTGGTGTCAAAATTGCCGTTGTTGACAGCAACCGACGTCGGATATTTCGCCTTCAAGGCATCAATCTCATCATTCACAGCCGTCAGGTTGGCGCTGTAGGCGGTGTACATAGCTTGAGCAGTCGAAATCTCAGCAGCGAGGTCGCTATTGTTCCAGACTGCATTGATAGCCTGCGCCTTGGCAATCTCAGCATTCAGCTTGTTGAAGCGGCTGTCGTCGCTACCGTAATAGGTGACAGTAACAGCCTCTGGCGAATAAATGAACCACTGCGCACTGTTATTGGCAAAACCGATATACTTCACACCGTAAGAATACTCACCGGCAGCATCGAAGTATGCCCAGACATCATTCTTATATTTGCCTTCTTGGAACATTTTCAATGCGGCAGTCATGTTATTCGCATAGTATTGACCATTGAACTGTGCATCATTATTACCATCGTATGCTGTAGCGCCACCCACTTCGTCATAGAGTGACTTGATCTGTGTCTCGGCATCACCCAAGAAGAGAACCACGGGTGGGAAGTCCACATTGTTGGTGTGCATCGCTTGGGTCGTAGCATTGTTGGCAGAACGATAGAAAGCCTGCATGGAGAAACGATAGAGGCCAGCAGCAGGAATGGTAATAGTGCCAGTATAAACCGACTTCGGGAAGGCGTCGGTTTGGCTACCATTATTTTTATTCTCATAAATTTCGGAGACAGAAGTCGGAGCATCACCACCTACAACAACCTTGGAGAACAATCCTGCAACTGCTGTTTCCATAGCAGCCACCGTATTGACAGAAGATAGCGCTGAATAAGTGTCGTCATCATCTGAGTAAGCAGCGGTTGCTGCTGCGGCGGCCTGAGCGCCCTTACGGGAGGTCATTGCTGTAGCATGGTCTGCTGCTTCCACAAGTTCCCAAAGGATGATGGGACCAGAGTTTGTTCCCGTACCATCATAATACACGGAAGCTACAGCATTGGAAGCTTCACTATCATTGTGTTTGAAGAATACATTCGTATTCGAGGCGGGACTAATGGTCAAATAGCCCTGATTAGTTCCAAACACAAAGTTGGTAACATTGACTTGTTCACCCTTGTCTGCCCAAAGGTCAAAAGAACCATCATAATAATAGTACCGTTTCGTATCGTACGCCTGAATATTTGAAAGGTTATATTTGTTGGTGGATATAGTAACAGGCAAACCGTAATTATCTACAGTCGCATGCGTACCCCAGGCAGCACCGCGAGCCAAATACCTGCCCACCGTACCTGTTGCTGTCGAATTGGTTGTGAGGTCGGTTGTCGTAGCTGCCACCTTCAGGTAGTAGGTCCCGTCGAACACAGCCGGAGTCTTGATGGTGATGTTTTGGGCCTCGTTATAAGTGTTGCCATTAGCATAGCCAATGATGCCAGCAGGAATAGCCAGTGTGTAGGACGTGGCAGCGGTCAGGCCAGAAGGAACTTTGAAAGTAAAGCCGTTGGCGGTAGCTGTAAGTTCGGCCGGAGTGCTGCCATTGAAAGTTACTCCTGAAGTGGAAACCGCAAGCGCCTCACCAGAGTTCGTTACCGCGTCGGCGTAACTCACCGTCACCGTCTCGCCGCCCTGAACATACTCATAGTCCACCGTAGCGCTGCCTACGGTATAAGTGTAAGACTGTGGAGCTATCGTGATGGTGGCTGCATTGGAAGACTTAAAGTAAATCGTACCTGCAGATAAAGACGTTGTCGCTGAAGGTGTGCCCATATTGAGCGAACCAATATTCTCAACAAGTGTCATGCCTTCGGTCGTATAAGAAATATTGTTGAGAGCATCAGTTGTAGTGAATGCATAATCTCCTGCCACAGGTATATCAAAAGCATACCATTGATCAGCAGTTACTGCAGAACTGATGGCAGATCCTGCTTATGCTCAAGTGACGGTCAATCCCCACATGTCATC
>ODAI014366848.1_pt1 | contig 10793 bp, 4 predicted proteins | sample 1539321 | NCBI WGS metagenome assembly ODAI01 (sample SAMN02144231, study PRJEB22623) | gut metagenome | biome: sheep rumen | host: Ovis aries | place: New Zealand | reverse complement strand
TGGAAGGGGGCATTCCTGAAGGAGGACGGTAGCGTAATTACGGAGCGGGAGCGGAAGTCCGAAGCTTCGGAGGAGAAACAGAAGCGGAAGCTTTATGCGGATATGCTGCGGGCGATGGGCTTTAACGTGAGGTACCCCACAGTTGAGGGTGAAGCACCCGGGACCAGGGCGGTGGATATTTTTAAGAAACTCATTTATACCTGAGACAGGGGGAGGAGACACTGACATGATGATGGTTCCGGATGATTAAAAATCATGCATAGAAGACGCCAGTGGCCATAGACTGCAATAAAGCCGGTTCTGGAATTGCCTGGTGGTCAACCATAACACGTTGTTCGGAAAGAGGCAGTATGCAAGTCTCGAAGAGTAACAATCTGACAAACCTGCAGAAAAAGTGGGGAATATATAAAATGGCCCCTCTGATAGCAGGTATTTATGCGGCTCGGAGATTCCGAGAGTCTATATTGATTTACGGAGGAAGTTCAATGAACGCAAATGGAATTCTACGCGAGGCAAAGGCGAGTTTGAATGAGAAAAACAGAGCAAAGAAACCCTCCTCTAAGCAGAGGGTGAATGGTAGCTCAACGTCATCTGGGATAACTGGATCGAGGAAACCGGTTTCAAACGATATGCAAAGGAAGGCGAACATACGGCCGCCGAAACCAGTTTCAAACGATATGCAAAGGAAGGCGAACATACGGCCGCCGAAACCAGTAGATGTTGCCAAAGCAATGAGGCAGGCTTCTAAGCCGGCAGTTTCAAACAATGCTGCTCAAAGGAGGAAGACCGGAGATTCAGAAATCGTAGTTACGCAGACTATTCCGAAAAAGAAATTGGAAGATGATGCGGGATTGGCTAAGCTGACCAAAGATAATGTGGATGCCTTTTTTGGTAAATTTGCGGAAGGACCCTGGCATAAATGGAATAAGAGTTTTGGCAAAGAGACGGAAAATGCATTTACAAATTATTCAAAGGAGGGCGAACCAGGTGACTCTTACGATGTAAACACCTTGTTACGACTTGGTGAAATGCACTCAAAGAATACGGGCAAAATAGATGAAATGGACTTTGATTTTTTAAAGTATTTTCATCAGGCCTCCCTCATGGAGAAAGCGATAAATGAATATGAACTTGGCGCGGATATGATTGTCTATCGTGCAGCCGACAACTTTATTGTCGGACAAACAAGTGAACCGGATGAGATTAAAAAGCGGTTCATTGACAAGCAGTTACCTGTAAGTGACAAGGGCTTTATGTCAACATCGGCAGTAAAAGGATCTAATCAAGGATTTGTCACAAAGGATACCATTTCATACATAATAAAAGTCCCCAAAGGGAAAGGACGTGGTGCATACATTTCCCCAATCTCAGAATTTAGTGCAGAGGATGAATTTCTGCTCCAGCATGGATCCAGCTTTTTGGTAAAAAACGCTTACAAAGTAGATGATGTATGGAAAAACGAACCAATACAAAGAACAGTTGTTGAACTTGAATTGATTGTAAATGACAACATGCCCCAAAGCCAGCCAGCATATGATGCGGGAATCTATGAGACGGTTGGAGATGGGAACGGGGTGATGCAGCAGGACGGTGTTCAGCCCACGAAGGAGCAGACGTTGCAAAAGCCGCCCATGGTGCAGACCGACACGCTTATGAAAAAGAATGTAATCGGTTCAATGAAACAAATATTCGAACAGTCAAAAAGTCAGCCTCCGAAGGCGCAGCCGACAGCTGTGATTTCCAAGGATAAGCAGAATGCATTGAAACAGATATTTGAGCAGCCAAAGAACCAGCTTCCGATAGCGCAGCCGACAGCTGTGATTTCCAAGGATAAGCAGAATGCATTGAAACAAATATTCGAGCAGCCAAAGAACCAGCTTCCGATAGCGCAGCCGAAACAGGTGCAACCGAAATTTGGAAATTCCAATGTGGATTTTTCTGCGCTGAAACAAATATTTGATCCGAAAAAGTCTATTAATACTAAACCAAAACTTTCGCAATCGTATGTTCCTCAGGGGCCCAGGGCGTATGAAATGACTCAATTGTCCCTGATGAATAATAAGTTCAATCCGGGAAATATACCGGAAATCAAGAAGGTTCAGGACGAAATCGATAAGCAGAATAATCCCTTTGACGCATATAAGGTGTTTATCCGATTTGCCGGGAATGAAGATGGACAGTTGATTCCGCAAGGACCATGGAACATAAATAATGTGGATATGAATCTTTTTCGGGCGAAGCTGAAGAACATGTGCCGAATGGTTTATGATTATCCGGAATTAAAAGGAAGAATCGGCAATCTTACGGAGATAAATAATTTTGATCCGAAAAATAAGGGTATCACAATGTCGGCCAAGGGTTCTGCAGGGAATGATAAAGCGGAACTGTTTTATAATGGTTTTGTGGATAGGCAGGGACCGGATGGCGATTTAGAGCGTTATAACGACGAGTGGAAGAGGCTTATGAACGGGTACATGGGTCATAACGCAGCCAGTGCGGACTATACCGGTAATCACGAGCTGGGACATGTCTTAAATAGTATGCTCTATAAGTATATGCCCAAAAAAGATGCGGTGTATGACTGGAATCACATGATAACATCTAACAATATGATGAAGGAAGTTTTGAAAAAGGTACTGAACCCGTTGCAATTTGCGCAATTGCAGAGTCATTATACGAACGGAGGAGATCATGTGATTGGGCAGATTAACCCCTTTGCAAGCGGATTGAATTATTTGTATAATGTCACATCATCATATGGGCAGACGAGCTCTAACGAGTTTTTCGCAGAGGCTTTTGCGGATGTTTATGCGCATGGGGTAAATGCCCGTCCGGCCAGCATTGAATTTGTGAAGCTGTATGAGAAAATGAGGGATGAAATGGAGCGGAATAATGTGGGCCATGCGCCTTGGAGCGGCATCTGATATTTGAGCCATGGTTGTCCTTGCAGAAATCTGGGTAGGTGTGATCATTTATCCTGAGTATGATGTAGTCAATGTCATTTAGATAGGCTTTTAAACTGGACTGATCGCTGTAAGACGTGCCAAGAAGCCCATCAGGCTCCCGGAAGAAATTCATGTACAGTCTTTTGAGCAATCCGTCGCAGGAACAGTCGACATAGAGGGAGGAAGGTTTTATTATGAGACAGGATAACATCTATATGCTTCAGGACACGCTGAAGATTCTGAATAGAGGTTATTATTACGTGGACAATAAAAGAGTCGGACTTAAACTGACCCGCGGGGAGATGGAGGAAGCTTATGTGTTCCTTCCGGAGGATGTGCGGGACGTTACGGAAGCGACGGATTTTACGCACATGTATGTTTCGGGGAGATGCCTTTACGAATGTAGGAATCTTGACTCTTTCAGCGCAGCCAGAGAAATAAACGATCGTATGTTTTACGGATTGGACAGGCCGGTACTTGTCCTCAACTTTGCCAACCCGGTATATCCCGGCGGAGGGGTGAGGCAGGGTGCGACAGCCCAGGAGGAGGACTTGTGCAGGAAGAGTTCGCTGCTGCTTTCGCTCGAAGGGCAGGGCGCGGCCGGATATTATAACTATAACCGCTCTCTGGGCACTTACATGGGGTCTGATGCACTGATCCTTCACCCGCAGGTGGAGATTATCAAAGACGAAAACGGAAATCTCCTTAAAGACAGCGTGGTGGTGGCAGTCATCACCTGCGCTGCGCCTATGATCGGGAATGGGTTGGGCGGTATGTCCCGGGAAGAGTACGAAAAGCTGCTCCTCCGCAGGATTACGGGAATTCTGAAAGTGGCGGCTTATTATGAATACAAGCGAGTGGTATTAGGGGCGTTCGGATGCGGGGCCTTCGGAAATGATGCGCGCACGGTTTCCGACATTTTCTATAAAGCGCTGAAGGAGTTTGATTTCGATGGGATGCGCGAGAGGGACATGTTCAACAATATTTATTTCGCAGTTCTGGACCGCACCCGTGAGCAGTATAATTTCAACGAATTTAGCCGTAATTTTTCCGATTTTTACCGGGATGAGGATCAGGCGGAGACGGAGCGGGCGCTGAATGAACTGAAAGCTGCCGAAATCCATCTGGACGCGGCCCGCGGATGCATATTCGGAGGGGCAGTCGGCGATGCTCTCGGATACCCGGTCGAATTCCTCTCTGAGGAAGAAATATACAGGAAATATGGCAGCAAGGGGATCACGTCTTACGAGAAAGACAGGCGAACCGGGAAAGCCCTCATATCAGACGACACGCAGATGACGCTCTTTACGGCGAACGGCCTGATGATCGGGAATACCCGGGGGGCTATGCGCGGCATAAGAGCTCTGCCACGTTTTTATGTGGAAACAGCATATCAGGATTGGCTTATAACGCAGGAGTCTTCTTTTGATGAGTACAGAGGCGGGCAAAAGCGGCACGCAGGGGGATCCTCCTGGCTTCTCGACATACCGGAGCTGTATGACAGAAGGTCGCCCGGAAACACCTGCCTCAGCGCTCTTAAAGAGAGAGCAGACAGCGGGGTAAGCATTGACGATTTCGTTGAGGCAAAGCGCAATCGGAGCAAAGGGTGCGGGGGCGTCATGCGCGTAGCACCCCTGGCCGTGGATTCACAGACAAATTGCGCGAATATGGAGACTTTGGACATGGAGGGGGCGCAGCTCGCGGCCATAACGCACGGGCATTCCCTCGGGTATATGCCGGCTGCCGTACTGGTGCATGTCCTGAACCGGATTATCTATCCTCCGGACGGGGAAAAGCATGCGCTGAAAGACATCGTTCTTGAAGCCCGGGACACGGCAGCGGGGATGTTTGCCGGTGACTCCAATCTCCCGGAACTCATCAGGATTATCAATCTTGCCGTATCGCTTTCGGAAGGAGGCTCTCCGACAGATCTTGACAATATCCATCAAATCGGGGAGGGCTGGGTGGCCGAGGAGACGCTTGGCATTGCCCTGTACTGCGCCTTGAAATATCAGGATGATTTTTCAGCCGGCGTGACGGCGGCAGTCAACCATAAAGGCGACAGCGATTCAACAGGCGCGGTCACGGGAAATATATTGGGCGCATGGCTTGGCTATCAGGCGATTGAAGACAAGTGGAAGAAGGATCTTGAACTGGGGGACATCATACTTGAAATAGCTGACGACCTGTGCCGAGGATGCCGGATGTCGGAAAGCAGTTCGTTCTATGACCCGGACTGGGCGGCGAAATATATGAAGATGCGGTATCCGGGAAGACGGAGTAATTCTTGAAAAGGATATAAAAACGGCTGCCGGCCGGCACATGAAAAAAGAAGAGGTGTTCTGTTGCGGTTCTGGGAACGTATGATTTTCAGGCGAGGCTGTTCTATGAAAAGTATGGATAATTGTAGCTTTTTAATGAAAAGCAATTGAAAAATGTCTCCCTTTTGTGGATTATTCATTAGCTTTGTGATATCTTGTATATATAATGGGCTATTGAGAGAACGCCAGATTCTATAATCCGGATTGTGCGGAAGGAAACAGTAGGCAGCTGCCGGAAAAACGTCTCTGAACTGTTAACGGTTTTCTAAGCTGCCTTTAAGCAAGAGCAGCAAGACAGGGGGAGGAATATTATTCAATTATCATAACGGGAGAGAACTATGAATAACAGGGGGAAAAGCATCAGAATTATACGTGAAAGGAATAGGAAAGCTGTAACGGCAAAGCGTGGAAATCGATTTTCGATTCTCTTATTGACTGCACTGGCTATTATAATGGTGACATCCGTTCCGGCATATGCCACAACGAGTGCCCGGGCAGACGACGGCAATACAGATTATACCGTCAGTCAGATGCACAACGGATATTGTGCCATAACTTTTACCGTGCCGGGCACTTCCAAGGAAGTGTTTCTGACCGGAATCAGGGAAGATAAGGCCGATGAGATTTATCATAAATTCATTGATGCGTGGCAGGACGGGCAGAAATTCAGCGTCGCCGATGAATCCTTCATCGATGCGGAAAAGCCGGCGGATTCCGATGATTCGGAATTGTCTGCATCCGCTGCAGCGAGCAATATGCTTGTCTATTCCGGATGGGCCGCTCAGATTGATCCTGCCCTAAAACTTTTGTCGGAGGATGATTTATTTGCGGAAATGATTCCTGAATTCTCCGGTATGGCGGATGATTATTTTTCCGAATTTGATACACTCGGGACGCTGGAGTGGTTCTTCAGCGGAGCACTGTCCAGTGAACAAAAGGCCGTGAACGGGGAGCCGCTAAGTCCCCGGGGTTACCCGAACAGCGGAGGATATCTTACAGCCTATGACGTATCATCTCTGGGAACCAGAGGATCTTTTGACGGATTGGGTTACACGATGAAACTAAAGGATATTCTCGCTGAACTCAGAGCGGGATCGGCGGTCGAGGTGGACAATGATACATGCGCGGTAACCTGTTTCGGCATGATTACGGATCCGACTTATCCTGATACGGATGAAGCGTATTATCAGTCGTTTATTGTTGCGGACAGTAATGACGATAAAGAGGCTGAGGAGAAGGACCGCCGCAAATTGCCGGATAAGCTGGAAGTTGTACCGGTCGGCAGCCGGTCATTATTCGGGGCGAAGCTGAAAGGCTTTGCGGTCCTGAAGCCGTATGACGGCTCTGCCGGAATAGAAACGGATCAGCGGGCGTCTTGGGACAGAAGGCAGGATCCGGATCTGAGGATCCGGGGGATGAGCATGGACACTGAACCCGGTTCTGCCCTTCTTACCGGCTCTGTGATTCCTGAAGGTGAAGAATGCCATCTGAATATTGGTATTCAGGAATACAGCGACGTCAATTTCAACGGAATAGTGTCGATACGGGCATCCCTTTCCCGGGACAATACGGAAGTGGCGGTCAGAGAGATGACAGAGGAGGTTTCCCTGGAAAGCTATAAGACCGGGTATTTCTCGCTTGATTTTTCGTCTGAGGAGCTTACGGCAGGGAATTACCGGGTATCTGTCACGGTTGAAGCTGCACTTCCCGGCTCGGAAGCCTTCCTGTGTAATAATACTGCGGAATACAATTTTACCGTGACGAAAGATAAACTTCAGGAGATGGTTAACCCGACCATAGAGCTGGATATTGAAAATGTCATCATGGATGATACTGCGGCTGCGTACATTCATTACAGCGATCAGGATCTGGAACTGTTAAGATCCGCCGATGCTGCTGCGGTTGCAATAGCGCATTATGATGAGGGTGAGGATCCGGATTATCAGGTGCCGGATAACTATGGCTTCGGGGATGACGGTCTCCCGTCCGATGTCAGCATTTATAAAGAGAAGAACTTCACGGAAGCATGTGTGTCAGCCTGCATAGACGGGAGAGTGTACAGATTACATTCGCCGATCTACCGGATACCTCGCGTCCGACTTACAGTGACATTGGGTCAGGACGAGGCGGAGGAGTTTACGCCTGTTCCTTACGGCAGTACGCATCTGAACGAAGGAGAAGAGATATCTTTTGTAATCAAAAATGAATCGGTAGCCTGTGACGACGCGTTTTCCGGAGAATACTATCTTTCAGACAGTATAAGCACAGGTTCACCTTTGTCAGAGACCGAGGAATTTACACTGCTTCCGGGAGAGACGAGCGCAGAATTCCGGGTCGCAGGCTGGAATGAACCTCTGGTTGGCGATACCAATCTTTATCTTGCATGGCAGGAAGAGGGAGGAAGCTTTAAAAGCACCAACGCAGCGCCCATCGGCACATTGCGGGTCATTCCGGATGAGCTTTTCAAAGTGCACTTCGAGCCGAACGGCGGAACCGGTACAATGGAGGATATTGAGGTGGCTTCCGGCAGGCAGATAGACTTGCCTGCAAGCGGATTTGCAGCTCCGACAGGAAAATTGTTCAGCAAATGGAGGGAAGGCAAGACTCACTATGCAGCAGGAGAAAAGTACACTGTGGAGGGAAACAGAACTTTTGAGGCTTTGTACCGTGACAAACTGCTTGCAGGGCATTCCGTTGATATCGGAAATGATGCAGTCAACGTTAGTTTCTTCCTGACACTTTCGGACGAGGTAATGCAGGATGGCGCTTCGGTTCGGTTCCACTGGGGAGAAAATGAAGAGAACATAGAGCTGTCGGGCGATTGTTATGACCCGGAAAAGCAGGCTTACAGGGCGATATGCAGCCTGAAGGCTCCGGACAAGAATGAGGTCATCACGGCGGAGATCCTTCGTGACGGAAGGGTAATCGCGGTGCGGACTTACTCTCTGGAAAAATATCTGAGCGACATGCAATCCAATCTCGATGAGTTCTGGCAGAATGACTACCAGGGAGATGAGTATCTTCCCGATGTCTTTGATGATTTATCAGACATAATTGCGCAGCCCGGAGACGAAGAACTTCCGGGTGACGTAAGCTTTCCGTATCTTCCGTCGCTGTATGACTCGGAGGATACGGGAGCGGAGGATATGCCGAGTGCCGACGAGGAGCAGTGGGATTTTGAAGAGGGAGTCATTTCAGGCGGTTATGTGGGCGTTTATGACGGGAAGGCGCACACGATCACTCTGACGATTCCGGAAGGAGCGGAAGCGAAGTTCGGAACAGAGGAAGGAAATTACGACCTTGATGAAAAACCGACATATACCGGGGTTGGAGCTTATAAAGTTTATTATAAGGTGTCGAAGGATGATCTCATCCCTGTGACCGGGAGTGAGGATGTTATCATAAAGAAGGCGAATCCGGCAGTAACGGATCCGCTGGCAAGGGATCTTACATACAACGGTTCGGCGCAGAAATTAGTGAAGGCAGGGAGCGCCAAGGGCGGAAAGCTGCTATATGCTCTCGGAAAAAATGCTGATGAGGCTCCGAAAGAAGACCAATATTCCGAGAAGGTACCTTCGAAAACAGCTGCCGGAACGTATTATGTATGGTATAAAACGATCGGTGATGAGAACCATAACAACATTGGACCGGCCTGTGTACCGGCAACAATCAAAAGGAAAGATATCAGTGAAGCGGAAATAAAACTGAGCGACAAGAAGCTTCCTTATAGTGGGGTTACTCAGATTGTCTATGCCACTTCGGTGGAATTGAACGGTGAGGTTATTCCAACGAAGGCATATAAAGTGACCGGCGGATTTTCCGGTCTTCAGCCCGGAGAGTATACTCTGACGCTGGAAGGCGTGGGTAATTATACCGGCCAGGCTTCCGAAGTCTGGATTATTACGGCGGAACCGTCCGCTACGCCAACGCCGACAGCAACACCGGGACCGAAACCGACAGGCGTCACGATAACCCCGAGACCCGCGAAATCGCCGGCGACAACGGCCTCACCAAGCGCTGTGGCGTCACCTTCGCCGAAAGCCGCGGGGGGTGCAGCAGGTGCCGCGGGTGGCGGCGCTGGCGGTGGCGGCGCTTCGGGATCATCCGCTTCAGCTTCCGGCGGGGCGGTAGGAACGGGAGACGATTCAAACCCTGCGCTGTGGGCTATATTGATGGCAGCCTGTGCGGTAGTTGTGCTGAGCGTTGTCCGGAATAAAACAAATACACATAAGGATTGAGACTCAAAGATCAGATTGATTCGAATGAGGATGAAGCTGTACTGATAATACCGGTTTTTCATTGCAATAAACTGCATGAGAAACCGGTATTATTTTTAAGGGAGTTGCGCAGATTGCTGCACGGTGCTAAAATGCCTGATATTATGACAGGAGAAGGACATGATAATGCTGCTGTATTCGTTGATCATCGCATTTGCAATGTACTCCGCTATTCCGATGCCGCGTGTGGATTGGAACGGAAAGAATATGTGCTATTCCCTCTGTTTCTTCCCGGTTGTGGGAGCAGTCCTTGGAGCTGTGTGCATTTTCTGGAACAGGGTATCCGTTTTATTCGGTGTGGGAAGCTTAGCGAGAATTTGTATTTTTTCGGCAATTCCGATCATGATAACGGGAGGTATCCACGCGGATGGATTTGTCGATACGATGGATGCCGTACATTCCTGGCAGGATCGAAAGAAGAAACTGGAGATTCTGAAGGACAGTCATATAGGCGCATTTGCTGTAATCATGCTGCTGTTATACTATCTATGCATGATTGCGGCAATCTCAGAGATTCAATTTGAACGAACGGGAGCGGAGGCGGCATTTGCCCTGTCGTTCATTTATTCGCGGGCTCTGGCCGGTACGGCACTCGTATTCGGAAAAAGTGCGAAAAAAGAAGGTCTTGCCTATACGTTTGCCAAAGCGGGAGATTTACGGATCGTGAGAGCCACTCTGATTGTGTGGAATATTGTCTGCGTGTCTGTCCTGTGTTATACAGACCTCAAGATGGGTATCGCATTCCTGTTTGCAGGCCCGCTGCTCGTTCTTCGTTTCCTCAGACATACGAAGAAAGAATTCGGCGGTCTGACGGGGGATTTGTGCGGATGCTTTATCATGATGGCGGAACTGCTCTTTGCTGTAATCATATGTGTCTTCTGCCATCTCGGGATTAGAATCTGAAGCATAAGTTTTGTAATGTGTCTCTGTGATAATAAGTAAAGCGAAAAAGTCACTGACGCAGGGTTTTTGTGACGTCACTTTATACTGAATGCCCATAAGGAAACTTGTCCCTGATATGGGAAAAAAGGAGCAAGGTATGAAACTCATCTTTATAAGACACGGAAAAACGCAAGGGAATATAGAGTCCCGCTACGTAGGTCGCACAGACCAGCCCCTCTGCGCAGAAGGACGTGAAGAGCTTCTGAACCGTAAGGCTGCCGGCGAATATCCTGCGGCGCCTCTCATTGTATTCGTGAGTCCGCTGCTCCGATGTCGTGAAAGTGCATCGATAATCTTTCCGAATGCAT
>ODAI014268368.1_pt1 | contig 10793 bp, 12 predicted proteins | sample 1539321 | NCBI WGS metagenome assembly ODAI01 (sample SAMN02144231, study PRJEB22623) | gut metagenome | biome: sheep rumen | host: Ovis aries | place: New Zealand | reverse complement strand
TAACTAATATAAAACCCATAATCAAATAAACATAATAATAAACAAAAAAAAATGTCAAAATGATAAAAAGTATTACAAAAACAAATAAAAAGATAATTATGTCAGATACTCTATTTATAAAAAAAAATTAGTAACGAAGAATAACCTCTTTCTATGTTAAAAAAAAGATTTTGAAATGATTATCAATATTATAACTTTATCATGCATAAATTAGATGGTTTAATGATTTCCTTTATCTGTTAAAAGATAATATGTGTTCTTTTTATTTTCTTCATCGGTAATTTTTTTGATGAGATTCTCTGTTTCCATGAATTTTAGGCATCTGGATAATGCTTTGTTTGTCAGGTCTGGTTTTCCTTCTTTAAATTCAGAAAATCTTTTTTTTTACCGAAGAACATGTCTCGGATAATTTGTAAAACCCATTTTCTATTAATTACTCTGAGAGATAATTCAACCGGACATTCTGTCATATCTGATTCAAAAAAAGTCATATATTTAACCTCTTCATGTTTAAACCTTTTATATTATAATAATATATATTTCTCATAATTTTAAATAAGAAAGAAGTGACACCCATGACACCTAATAGTATTGGATTTGATTTAAAACTTAAAATATAAAAAAAAAGGCATTAAGGGATATTATACCCTTTGAACAATATATTATTTTAATTTTTTTACTCCGCGTAAGAGTTTTTTATGAGTAGTTAGTAAGTGTAATCCTAAAAAGATTAGGCTAATAACTGAAGCTGATTTATGGATATGTGACATTTTCATGTTACCGACTTTTATCTTTTTTAATGATTTCTGAGTAAGAAAAATACCGGAAATGATTGTTGTAAATAATGAGATTAACAAACCAATATTCACTATGAGGTCTATTGTTCTTTTTAGAGTATATTTTCCTTTTGTTATAGATTTAAAATACTTTTTATTAAAGTTTAAATGTGCCAATATTAAAAATAATAACATAATCCCCACAATTTCATGTATTAGTATAGGCAGACTTAGAAATTCTAAGATAATAGCAATAATCATCAAGACATCTACACTAATTTTTTTTACCAAATTATTATCTTTCATATTAATAGGTTTAATCATTATTACATTTATTTTTATACCTGAGAAAATTGATTATACAACATGTAAAAATTAACAATATTAACATTCAAGATTGAAATTCAATTGATTAAAGTAACATTTAGTTAATACTGTTACAATCAGTTACTTCGTTAATCCAACTTTTAATCCTTATTTTTCTATGTTATCCAATATTTTAATCTTCTGTTTCTCATAATAAAAGCACGTCAAGATTTAATTTATTGTTTAAGAAAACCAGTATTGAACTGCCCATTTTATATGTTTTTATATTTTTCCTATTATTTTTTTCGTTTTTTTATGTTTTGATTATTAATATTACTATTATTTTTAAAAAATAAGCAATATTAGCTATTTTATCTATATATTATACAATCATAGGTTGTTCCTTATGATAAATGATAACGAATAAAATAAGACAACGAATAGGTAATCTTACCATTCAAGTTCACAATTGATGTAATTATATGTTAAAATCAGAAAAATATATTGATGATAAGTTGTTTTAATATTCAAGAGTATTTTTTTCGGATTACATTATCTTTGAAAGTTTAATTAAATATCCTCTTGAACTATTAATTACTGTTTAAAATATGTATTTTGGAATACAATTATATTAAGAGCTTATTATCCTCCATTAGAGATATTTATTATGTTTTTCATGTAATTAGTGTAGATTTTATGTGATCTTTATCAATGTAGAACTTACATAATAACTCAATTATGTCTAAAGTTCATATTCAATTATGAATCATTTTATTCATCTAAATTTATAGATAAAAATGAGATGTATGAAGAAGAAGAGTATACTATTTATGTTAGTATTTGCTCTATTGTTCATGTTTTTATCAGGTGTTAGTGCTACTGAACATGCAGATGTACAAAGTAGTGACAGTGTTTCTGTCGAACATGCAGCACCGGAAAAGAATTTAGATACAGTATCAAATCATGATGTTGGTAAGAAGGCATCAGAACAAGTTAGTTCGGATGAATCGTATCAATCATCGGATAAACAGGTTTCTAAAAAGAAATCTGATACCCAGGTATCTAAAAAGAAATCTGATACTCAAGTATCTAATAAGAAATCCGATGCTCAGGTAACAAGTAATAAAAATACAAGCCAAGAAAATAAAAACCCAATTAAAAATTAGATACTGTTGATTTTTTAACAAAAGAAGTACCATAAATAGAATATATCTAGATTAAATATTTAATTTTAATTATTTCAAATAATTTTATTAAAAAAATAAATTATTACCATAATATGTAATTGAAATGTAATAACTTAACAAATAATGATTACATACCATTGTTAGCACATTTAGAATAATATTAAAAATATACTACAACTATCAACTACAGAACACATATAATACAACAAACAGAACACATAATAAACTTATATACAATATCGCGCAATATAAAAAGATTACATAACATAAAACACAATATACTTAACAAAATAACAGAATTAAATAACATTCTAGAAAATAATTTGATTTATCATTTTTAATAGAAAAATATATTATCACTGTTAAATTATAAATATCATATAGTGATTTAAATGAATGAAATTTTAGCAAACTCTAGTATTTATAAAAATTATCAAACTGTAATTCCAAAAAATGTTCGAAAAGAATTTAATGTAACTGAGAATACAGTAGTTGAATGGATAAAAAATGAGAACGGTGAACTTAATATTAAATTTAGAAAGAAAGTAACATTAAAAGATGTTGTGGGAATGATAAAAAAAGAAGATGATATTCAAGACGACTGGGATATAGATCGAGGTGTTTATTTAAATGAATAAAATTTTTATAGATGCCAATTATATCATAGCAATATTCAGAGAAATAGAATCAAATCATGAATTAGCAGTAAAGACATGCGAAACAATATTACAAAACCATGAAGGCTTTATCAGTAACAGCATAATAACGGAAGTAGTAACAATAATGATGATGCGTACAAAAAGTATCGATTTAACACGTAAAGCTTATTACTTCATGATAGATAATTTCACAGTCTTAAACGAATATGAAATAGACAAATATAATGATAAAGTATTCGCAGTATTTGAGAAATACAATAATAATAACTTTAAATTAGGTTTTGTTGATTGTTCAATTGTAGTGCTATCTGAATTTTATAATCTGGATTACGTTGCTAGTTTTGATAAAAACTTCAAATTATTCAAAGAAATAAACTTGTATGAAATGCATGACAACAAAAAATAGTGAAACTTTTAATCCATTACATAATGCTAACTGAATTTTGTATCTGAAATTAATTAACTAATACAATAATGAACAATAATCATGTCTTTTTATCATTTGCATAATTAATCAAAGTAATAACTGGATTAATTGTTCTTTTAGTTCAGGTATTCATATTGTTAAAGTATCCCCCATGATTTTCATATCTACATACTCATAGTCACGTGCATGCATATTTCTCATATTTTTTATGGTTTTCCAAAGAATTTAGGAGGTTGTCCTCTTTAAATTCATCAGATATACTTGTAATAAGTTCACCTATTGTATTATGCACAAATTACATAAGTATTGGAAAGATATGTCTGTTTGGTATAATTCGTAACTATCATTAATATTTCAATATCTTGACAATATTCTATCATTTTGATTGAATTATTCTCCTTGATCATAAAGGAGAACTCCTTCTTTTTGAACGTGCTTTAACAAAATTTTTAGGGGTCTAGAAAAATAGTTATTTTTTACTGCCTATAAACACTTATTTTTTATTATTGAATATTTAATTAATCTTATTTATAAATAATACATTTTATTTTTATTTGGATTTTGATTAAAGGTTTTAATTTACAAAAACAGACCTACAAATGCTTTCTGAAGGACGAATAATCTAGACACCTATATAATTATTTGATTTTGAGAAAAATATGGAGAATATAATTTATTTTGGGATTCAATGAAAAAAAATGGGAGATTTTTAGTCAGACAAATTATAAAAAAGAAGAAATCTTGTAATCTAATAAAATAAAAATAAAAAATAAATAATTGGGAGGTTAATACTATTTTTTCTTGTTTTTAATCAGTTCTTCCATATCATCAAACTGACGGTCCACAAATCTTCTGATTATTGAAACTGCAAGTGTAGCAGTACCCACACCAGATAAGATAAATCCTCCCCAAGCAAGTACCAGTGAATCAAGTTTTCCAATAACACTAGTTCCTGAAGGATCAAAACTGTTACTTGTAAATGCATTTGTAACCATTACAATTGAATCCAAAGGAGAAACATCTTCAACCAACATAGTAAACAGGAAACTAACCAATACTATTGAAAACAAGACTATGATTGTTATTCCAAGACCATTGTTTTCGGTATACTGTACAAATTTACGATAATAAACCTTAATAAAGTACAGGTATCCAATGATATGTAACAGTCCCACTATGATAAATACATATTGTCCAAATATTACATAGGTTAAAGCACCTATTGGAATCATGAAAAACAATAATATTTTATCCTTTACTGAATCCCGTTTCATAGTCCTTACAAGATATAATGAAACTATAATATCTACGAGGGCCATGTAGAATAATCCCTCATTCCACTCAAATATGGAATATAAGATAATTATTATGAAGATCAGCATCATAGTCAAGTAAAATACCTGTCTCAGATTCTGCACTTCTTCTTTAGGAAAATACTCCAGTGGATTTAGAAACTTGGAATTTTTAAACTGATCTGATGATGTGATCTTATTGACGAGGTAGTTACATGCATATGTTAATACTGCAAAAACACCTATTGCACATAAAATTTGAATAATGCTTATCAATATTGGCATATTTTCCATTATTCATCATCCCCTTCAATTAATCGTTCCAATTCCTTAAATCTTTTGTTGAAATGTTTAACTAGTATTGCTGCTGTTAATGTAGATGCACCTACTCCAGAAATAACATATCCTCCCCAAACAAGCAATAAGCTATTAAGTTTACCTGCAATTGTTTTTCCAAAGATACCATAACCATTACCTGTAAATTCGTTGGATATCATTACAAGAGAATCCACAGCGTTAACGCCTTCAGCATACTGGGTTATGAAGAAACTTAGGAAAATAATCAAAAACAGTACTACGATAGTTATTCCTAAACCATTTGAATTAGTATATTCCATAAACTTGTCAAGACAACGCTTAGCGAAGTATATGAAGACAAGCACGTGAAGTGCATGCATATAAAATACTAAGTAATGATTGAACAATAGGAAACAAAGAGATCCATATGGAACTAGTAACAACCATAAAACCTTATTTTTAACAGAACTTTTATCTAATTTAATGGCAAAATACAATGAAAGTGCTATATCAAGTATTGGGAAAGAATTGTAAAACTCCATTCCTTCACCCATAAATGAATAGAATATAATAACAATACATAATGCCATCATAATGAGATAAAATACCTGTCTAAGAGAATGAACCTCATCCTCTGGTAATAACTCATTAACATCAATAGTACTCAGATAGTTATCTTTTATTTTATCATACACAAAAGAGCAGATTATGGTTAAAACTAAAAAGATAGCAATCACAACTACAAATTGATATATTGTTTCGTATAATACTTCCAAAAAAGTTCACCAACTATTCATTCGTTTATATACATATTTTTCATTCTTAATGTTATTAACATTTTGTATTATCAGAAAATCTGTTGTTATTATGTTCATCCTATGTTTAAACAAATGAACTGTTATTTTAGTAAATATTAGTGTTAAAATATATGAGAAGTTTTTATTCAAAATATGATTTTTTGGAAAAAAAGTGGACTTTATATAATAATATTAAGAAAGATTTTTTTTAATAAATTTTTTTCAGAAGATAATAACTATAATAATAGAATAGGATAATGTTAAATTAAGTAAATTTTTATTTAGAACAGGAACATATAAAAGAAATATATTACATTATTGCTGGTTCAAACATTAATAATTTAAAAAAAACAGAAATAGGAAATTTTAAATTTTATCTTCCCCCCACAAAAAATGAAGAATTTTATTTATTTTTTTGAAACTCTTCATATGCTTTTTTTAGTGAATTGAATTTTCAATTTAATCCCTGCTTATTTATCTTGTTCAAATGGAACATCATTTTTTTTATATCTGCTTTAAATCATCTAAGTTCAAATATGATTTAATTAAACCTTTTCCAATTCTTCTTCAGCTTCTATTTTATCAATATGTTTCTCATATTCATTTAACAAGCGTTCTATAACATCATTATATGTATCTCCCATCTTTCCTAGCTTACTTAATCGTTTATGAACATCTTCACTAACTCTAACTGCTTTCATTGCATTAGAACTCATATGACCACCATTAATAATTGTTTATTATATTATATGAAGTTACTTATTATAATATATGTATCTTTTAACACTATATTACTTATATGAAATTAATTACTTGATGAAGATTAGTAATATTATTACATAAATTCAGAAGATTAGAAATATATTAATTAACAAAGCATAATATATAGAAGTTTCTAATATTTGTAAACTTAGCAAAAAAGAACAATTATGGGAATTATATAAAATGAAACATATAGAAGATTTTGAAAAACCGCCTAGAGTATCATTGAGAAGAAGCTTAATAATATTCATAGGAAATATAATCGGAATGTATCTGGTTAGTTATTTTCAATTGGGAGTAAGTATAAGCCACTTCAATGACATTGCATTATTCGTCATATACATAAGTGTAATAAATGCACTCCTATGGCCAATACTAACAAGAATACTAATGCCATTTCTTGTCCTAACATTCGGAATAGGAACCCTGATACTCAACGGAGTGCTGCTACAATTCATAGGACCCTCCTTTGGAATACACGTTAATGGACCTGCAGTAATATTAGCACCACTGGCAATGGCATTTGTAACAACAGCACTATCCACAATATTAACTATTGAAGACGAGGGATCATATTACAGATCCGTTTTCAGAGATGCAGAAAAGAAAAGAAAAGAAACAACCAAGGATTACCCTGGACTAATAATTGTAGAAATTGACGGTCTTGCATATGATGTGCTGAAAGAAGCAGTAGAAAAGGGATTCATGCCTACAGTTAAATCCATGATGGAAAATACTCATAAACTTAGAATGTGGGAAACTGACCTGTCATCACAGACAGGTGCAAGTCAGGCAGGAATATTACACGGAAACAATGAAGACATCACAGCATTCAGGTGGATTGAAAAAGAAAACAACAACCAAATGATGCAATGCTCAGGAGTAACTAAAGTAAAAGTACTTGAATCAAGAATTTCTGATGGTGACGGATTGCTTGTAGACAATGGTGCAAGCAGATCAAACCTGTTCTCAGGAGATACGGACAACGTAATTTTCACATTTAGTAAAATATTAAACCTCAGAAAATTATACAACCAAGCTTGGTTTTCAGTGTTCTCAAATCCAAGTAACTTTGCACGTATAGTCTGTTTATTTTTAAGTGAAATGATACTGGAAATAATTTCACAAATAAAACACGTTATAAAGAACATCAGGCCAAGAATTAGTCGCGGAATAACATATATTCCAGTAAGAGCTGCAACCAATGTATTCATGAGAGAAATCAACACATCCACCCTTATTGGAGATATGATGGTTGGAGACATAGACGTAGCATATTCCACCTACCTGGGATATGATGAAATAGCTCATCATTCAGGGGTTCGTGATGAAGACTCATGGTATGCTCTGAAGGGAATGGACAAACAGATTGAACGTTTAATGAAGACAAACAAATACACTCCACGTAAGTATCAGTTCGTAATCCAGTCCGATCATGGACAGACAAATGGTGCAACATTTAAACAAAGATACGGACAATCATTTGAAGATTTTGTTAAATCATTACTTCCGAGCAACATGAAAATGTTTGCAAAGATGACATCCAATGAAGACCATTATGCAGAATCATTCATCCCGTTCTCAAAAAAGAATGATGACCTAATGGTTAAAGGAGAACAGGAAAAACTTGGAGATTCAGAAGTAATCGTTCTTGCATCAGGAAATCTTGCAATGATATACTTAACTCAGTGGAATTATAGATTAACCTATGAAGAAATACAGAAATTCTTCCCGGAACTAATACCAGGAATTATTAACAATGAATATATTGGATTCATAGTAGTTAAATCATCCGAAAAAGGAAACATGGTAATTGGTAAAAATGGTACCTACTACTTGGACACTGATGAAATTGTTGGAGAAAATCCTCTTGAAGGATTTGGTAAAAATATTGCAAGACATGTTAAAAGAAACGTTTCCTTCAAGTACACACCTGACCTATTAGTCAACAGTTTCTATGATGAGGAAAAAGATGAAGTTTGTGCTTTCGAAGAACTGGTTGGAAGCCATGGAGGAGCCGGAGGAAGCCAGTCAAGACCATTCATACTTTACCCTAACACTTGGAATATAAGTGATGAAGAAATTGTAGGTGCCGAAAGCATTTACAGAATATTAAAAGATAATCTAAAAAAATTAAAAGAAAAAAGTGGGGATTAAAAAAAAAAGATCCCCTAATATATTTTCTTATATTCTCCCCATCATTCACTTAACATAGTAACCTATTACCAATAAAAACTAATTTTATATACCTTTCAACAGTATTGACTTTGTTTAAATATAAGATTTATAATAACATTTTATAGAGGAAACATTTTATCCTCAATTATATTATGAGGCATATATTATGAAATATGTAAATTTCAATCCACAAATTCATGACATGAATAAAATTGCAACATTTCGATATAATGTAGACTTCAGAACCTATGACAAGATTTTTAATTCAAAAGAAAAAGCTATCAACGCTATTAAAAAAAGCCTTAAAAAAGATGACTGTATCAAAGTTATTTATGATAATGAAAAGATTGTTGGGATGATAATTACATATACTCATGATAAACAACCAAAATTAGGTTTTAACTCCTTAAAACTGTTACTTGTTGGCATATTAGATTATTTTGTAATATGTGACATTAAAAAAGATGATCTTTACATTGCAGAAATAGCCATTGATGAAAATCAAAGATCAAAGGGTTATGGAACACAGGTTATTAATGATGTTATTACTTATGCAGAAAACAACGGTTATAAAAGAGTTATTTTAGATGCTGATTTCAGAAATCCGAAAGCCAAGGCATTATATGAAAGATTAGGATTTAAAGTTTTTAATAAAAAATCTTTTTTAAAAAGAGGCATGTACAATATGGAGTATAAACTCTCATAAAAATCCAATAATTCTATTTTTCTGATTTAATTATTTTATGGATTTTTTTGGTTTGCTTATGTTTATAATGGATTAAGTGCTTTTTTTCTTCAATACCTACCCACGAAAGAAGCATGCTTTTTAGAAAAAGTATCATATATATATATTTTTCATAGGGTACTTGAGTTAAGTGTATGTGAGTAATGTTGTTTGTTTCTCTGTTTTTGTTAGAAGCAATTGTTGTTGTCCTGTTATGTAGGGTACTTCTGGTATATTGTTGTTTTGTGATTTTTAGTTTTCTTTTTGTTTCTATGTTTTTTTGGAGGTTTTAATGTTATATTGTCTTCTGCTAGTTGTTGCATTTTGGTTTTTGTATCGTATCCTTGTTGTACGCATAGGGCTGTTAATAATATGCATAAATAGATGCTTTTACTGATTAAATTGATTATATATTTGTGGAATTTGCCTAATCCGAATGTATCTTTGCCTACTTTGAAAAAATCTTCTATTAATCTACGTTCTGATTTTAAGTCTTTCCAATTGTTTAAATATTCTATTAAATGTTTTAAATGATTGTATTCTTTTTTGTCCTGTTTATATGTCCTTGAATTGTATATGTCTAGTGGATATGAAAGGTTGTCTTTGAGTTTTTGTGTTGTGTTTTTGTATTTTGGGAAAATTATGGGAATGATTTTGTAGATATTTAAGCCTACTCTATAGTTTTTATAGGAGTAATATCTTTTATCGAAGAGAATAATTGTTCTTTTTTTGAATAATCTTCTTCTTTTAAGTTCTTTAAGTACATTATCATATATTGAGTCACGTGGTGAACCTAGATGGATTAATATGAATATAGGGTATTTGCTTTTATTATCAATTGTTATTGTTACTTTATAACCTATATAACTTCTTTTGGTTTTTGAATAACCCCATTTGAGGTTTAATTCTTCTAAATCTTCAGGTTTGATGAATTTTATGTGGTTAATATCTACTTCTACAGATGTTGCATGTTAATACGACATCACAATGCTACAAAAGGACCAAAATATGATACAAACTTTGCAATAAGTGCAATACGAGCAATAAGATGTTACAAACCAACATACATATTAGCAAACAAAGCTTATGATACAAAAATAATTAAACAAACCATAATTGAAGAAACAACAGCATTACCACAAATACCAGTGAAAACAAGACAAAAAAAATGGAACATACAGAACCAAATGTAGAGCAATATTTCGACCACAAGTATACAGATTCAGAAATCAAGTAGAAGGAGTAAATAGTGTAGAAAAAAGAAAATTTAGTGGAATAAACAATAGTAGAAGTACCAATTTACAAATAAAAGAAACAAAAATCAAAAATGTGTTCTATAATATTTACAGATCTATTCAGATTGTACAAAAATAGGGATTTCTACAAAG
>ODAI012760779.1_pt1 | contig 10793 bp, 9 predicted proteins | sample 1539321 | NCBI WGS metagenome assembly ODAI01 (sample SAMN02144231, study PRJEB22623) | gut metagenome | biome: sheep rumen | host: Ovis aries | place: New Zealand | reverse complement strand
TCTTCAGGATCCTTTACAATCATGGAAGGACCGTTGTAAGAACCAACCGGGCCTGCAAGCTTACCAACAAGCTGATTGCTGAGTTCTTCAATGCGGAGGATTGATTTTCCGAGTCTGCTTACAAACTCAGCAATACTCCATCCAAAAGTGATAGGAACTGCGTGCTGACCATGAGTGCGGCCTACCTGAGGAGTAGCACATTCACGTTCTGCAATGTCGCAGAGATAGTTTTCAAGTTTTTTGAGTTCTAGAAGTACAACATTTTTAGTAACATCACGCATGCGGCAGGAAAGGCCGGTATCAAGAATATCAACCGATGTAGCGCCAAGGTGAATAAGAGGGCCGATTTCTGCATCAACCTTTGTCTTCATTACGTTTACAAGGGCACGGATATTGTGCTTTGTCTTTTCTTCCTCTGCATAAACTTCCTGAGGATCGATATTGTCAGCAACTTCGTCCAGCTTTTTTGCGACTGCGTCAGTAAGCTGACCGCGCATCTTAAGATGAGCCTTTACAAGAGCGGCTTCACAACGCGCATGCGAACGAATGCTTGCCTCTTCAGAAATATACTTAGAAAGACCGGCAAAAGCGTCAGCCTCCGACAAAGAGTATCGGTGATCGATACAAGACAGGTTTTCAAAAATGTTACGAGTTTCCATGTGGAAAATATAGCAGAATTGGGAAAAGTTTTAAATATACTTAAGAAATTTTAAAAAGCTGAAAGGAGCTTTTCTACGTCAGCGCGGCCTGCAAGCTCTTCAAGAGAAGCGCTGGCTGTTCCCGTGCAGATTCCCATTTTGAGAGCGTCTTCATAAGCAGAAGTCTCCATAAAGCCTGCAATAAAGCCCGCTACCATGGAATCCCCTGCCCCGACAGAATTGACAACATGACATTGGGGAGCCGGGCTCTGGTAAATTTTTCCGTCAGCCGCCGCAAGCACAGCCCCCTGTCCTGCCATTGAAACAAGAACATTCTGAGCTCCCATTTCCCGGAATTTTTCAGCGTAAGGAACAACTTCTTCCCGGGTATTCAGGCTCACCCCAAAAATCTCACCAAGCTCAAAATTATTGGGTTTTATAAGAAAAGGTTTATATTCAAGGGATTTTTTCAGAAGGTCACGGGTCGCATCAACAACAAAACGCAGTCCCCTGCCGGAAAGTCTTGCCATAATGTCGCTGTAAAAGGACTGGGGAAGAGATTTTGGAATACTTCCAGCAATAACAAGAAAATCGCCCTCTTTCAGGCAGTCAAGCTTTGAAAACAAAGCCGCAATATCTGCCTCTGTAAGCGCCGGCCCCTGAGCGTTAATTTCAGATTCTTCTTTGTCAGAACGCAGCTTTACATTTATCCGGGAAAAAGCCGACTTATCTGCCAGGCGGATAAAATCACTTTTTACACCCTTTTGCGCCAGCAGCTCTTCAATCTCTTTTCCAGTAAAGCCCGCCGTAAAGCCCAGAGCGACGCTTTCAAAACCAAGATTTTTCAAAACGATGGAAACGTTGATTCCCTTTCCGCCCGCAAATATTTTTTCTGCGCAGCTGCGGTTCACACAGCCGCTTTTAAAATTTTCAAGGTCAACAATGTAATCCAGGGAAGGATTAACGGTCAAAGTATAAATCATTCTAGTTGAGCAGGAGCGACGGATTAATGCTCTTTCCGTTTTTATAAACTGTAAAATGAAGATGCGGACCTGTACTCATTCCGGTTGAACCAACGCGGCCAATCATAGTATTGGTATAAACAAAATTGCCTTTTCTACAGGTAATCTGACTCATATGACCATAGAGGGTTTTGTAGCCCGAATGATGGGTAATGATAACGTAATTTCCATAGGTGGCATTAAAGCCTGTAGTCGTAACTTTACCGTCAAGGGCGGCATAAATCGGAGTGCCTGGGCCTGTTGCCATATCAAGGCCGCCGTGGAAGGTACGTTTTGAAGCATTAAAAGGAGAATCACGCCAGCCGTAGCGGGAAGAAACCCAGTAACGTCCGTGAAGAGGCCTGTGGAAGAGGTCGCCGTTGATTTCCTGGCGGGTCATCCAGTCCAGCTCTGCATCCGGAACAAAAAGTGAAGTTCCTGCCTTGAGGGAAGCATCAAGGGCAAGGGCATTTGCAGCTGCACACTGCTGAGCGCTGACTTTATAGTTTTCTGCAATTGAGGAAGGGGTTTCGCCGTCCTTTCTTACTGTATAGATGATGCCTGTCATTGAAGGGATTTTCAGATACTGACCAACCTGAATCAGGCGGGACTGCTTGATATTATTAACACTGATAATAGTATCTGTAGTGACATTGTGCTTTTCTGCAATGAAGCCAATCATGTCACCGGGTTTAACGCGGTAAGTCTGATATGTAATAGTAGATTCGGCCGAATCAAGCTTGCTGCTTTCAAATTCAGAATTTTCCCCTTCACTCAAAAGAGCTTCCAGGTTTTCTGTGTATTCAGGAAGGCTGGAAGTTTCAAAACCTCCGACAGATTTACGCATTCCGAGTACTTTTACAGTTTTTACAAGAGTTGCGGTAAGTGCAAAACTTGCAAAAAAGCAGGCAGCAGAAATTACAGCCAATCTATATTTTTTATCTGTTATCATAGTTAGAAATCTATTAAAAATATTTTTTATTATCATAAATTATATCCCAACCCTTTCTTATCCGCAATTAATTTATTTTTTTCCGATTCCCACAAGATAAGTTTCAAAGCTTTCTGCGCGGCAGGCTTCGGGCTTGAATCCCTTTGCCGAAGTAAAAATTTCCCTCATGGATTTGAGGAATTTCTGCTGATCACCGTTCTGGAAGATTTTTACAGTAAAATTACCGCCCTGCTTGAGCATGGTCTGGGCATACCAGATTGCCATTTCAACAAGCTGTTCACTGCGGGCTGTATCTACAGTGCGGTTTCCAGTTGTTTTTGGAGCTGCATCGCAGACAACAAGGTCATAAGGGCCGTTTTCTTTAATCTGCTTACGGATTTCAGGAGCATTCAAATCTCCCTGAATAAAAAGAAGATTGTCACCCTTTACGATTTTTGAAAGAGGATTCAAATCGCAGGACACAACCTTTCCGCTGCCATCCATCTGACGCAAAAGGAAGGTAGTCCAGCTGCCAGGAGCTGAACCTAAGTCAAGAACCGTATAGTTCTTCTTTATCATACCGAATTTTTCATCGATTTCTTTTAATTTATAAACTGAACGTGCCGGATATCCTTCAGAAAAGGCCTTCTGTGACCAGAAATCCGGCTTTTCATAACTATTTCCTGATTTTCCCATAATGTAATTTTCGGAATTCCAAAAGTCATTCTTTACTTAATTTTGATGTTGAAAACTCCGTCCCAGTTTTTTTCGGGCGGAGATTTTCGGAAATGACGGATACGGTCAAGGAAGATTACAGACGGCATATCGTTATAAAGGGAAACACATTCCTTAAATGAAGCTTCTGCCTTGTCCCAGTTCTGACGGCGGTAGGCATTTAATCCGCTTTCAAACTTATCCCGGATATCATAGATTTTTAGGGAAGCATCTTCTTTTTTCTGAAGAATTTCATAAATGCGGACAGGCTCTGTTTTTCCCTTCACGGTAATATAATCAAGTTCACGGCAGATAAAGGCTCCGTTTAGTTTTTCAAAAACTGCCTCACTGATAATCGCCTTTGAACCATAAGCCTTGTTCACACCTTCAAGTCTGGCCGCAAGATTTACGGCATCTCCGATTGAAGTAAAATCCATGCGGTTTTTAGAACCTACAGAACCGAAAGTCACCTTACCACTGTTAATACCAATTCCCATAGAAACATAATCGCTGCCATCCTTGAGGGAAGCCTTCTGAGCTTCACGCATTGCGGCACGGATTTCCATAGCAGCTTTACAGGCATTGTATTCTTTTCGCGGGCCTGCAAAAAAGGCCATGACCTCATCGCCCACAAATTTATCAATATCACCGTGATTTTTTATAATAATTTCAGATTCCAAATCCAGATAGTGATTTAAAAGGGAAACTACATCTTTTGCCGGCCGACCTTCGCACATGGAAGTAAAACCGCGTATATCTGTAAAAAGGAAGCAGAGCTCTTTTGTAACACTAAGTTTTGAAGCAGCTTCCCGGTCGGCATATTTTAATGTTGAATTTGAAAGATAAGGAATTACGCCGCGAATCAAAGAAACAAGATCCTTAATTTCTACAGAAAGCTCACCTATTTCATCCCGGGACTTTATATCATCATTAAAGACCAGAGATTCATAACCGACTTTACCGCCGCCACTTAATATAGAAGAAAGCTGATTTGTTGATTCATGAACATTGGCACGAAGATAAATAAGAGGCGTAGCAATAAAATCACTGAGTAAAACTGTAATGATGATTACAATATAAAGGAAGATTGCGGACAGCGTAAAAACGAAAACCTGGGTCTGAAAGTAGGCTTTCATAAGGATTTCAGTTCTGTAGCGTACTATAGAAAATCCTTTAATTCTCTGGCCGGCCTTTCGTGAAAAAGTAACCGGATGAATATAAAGGCAGGTCTTTTTTACCTTATCATAAACCGGCTCCTTGCGGTAACTTCCGTTCTGGTAGCGTTTTACATATTCCAGAGCCTTTTCAGAAGATATTGATTTTTCATCTTCCGGAACCTTGCCGGGATTTCCCGTAGTATAGGCAAAAACATCGTAATCCGGAAGCTTTGTCGAAGAATCAATATTTTCTATATAATAGGGAGTCGAATCATTAGTGATTATGATATCAATTCGCTCGTAAGGAGTATTGGAATATTTGTTAGATTCCCTCTGTTCATCAAAAAATTTCGAGATTTTATCATTCATTCCATCGGCAGAATCATAAACTGCCGCCGCCTGTTCTGCCTGAGCACGACCTGTGTTGCTTACAGATTCGGTAATCATAGAATGATAATCGCGCAGAATAAAAAAAGTAAAAGCAGAAAGAATTACAATAATTGTAGAAAGAATTGTTACAAGAACCTTTGTTCGGATAGAAACAAAAAGCTTCTTTTTTGAATTACGGCTTTTTTGAGTCTGTCTGATAAGGTCATTCTTTGCTGAACTTCGGCTGTGATAAGAATTGATTACAAAGCCTGTAATTCCCGCATGAAAAGCAAGAGCAGAAGCCGCAGAAAGATAAATAGGCCAGGGAAGATTAAGAAACCACCTTATTGTATTTGCAAACTCAATCATGCAGGCAACAGATGTGACAAGATAAAGGGAAATGATAATAAAAATTACTATAAGACAGATTTTCCGGCTGATTTTCTTAAGAAAAAGAGAAATAATCAGAAAAACTGAGCATGCCGGCAGCAGAAGCAGACATAAAAGAAGGATTGTAAGGGGAAAATTTTGAAAAAGCTCCTTCCCCTTTAGCAGCCCTGCTGAAAAGGAAAGGACTGAAAAAATCTGGGGAATGGAAGCTTTGTCAGAAGGAAGGGAAAGAGGCAGGGCAGAAATGGGAAGAAAAAATAAAGCTCCCAGATAAAGCGCCGAAAAAATCCTGAAACATAAAACTTTTATGTTATTCAAAGGAATGCCTCCTGCGGTCTTTAGTTTCAGAGCCGGCTATTTCTTAAAGAAAGCTGCAAAAGGATTGTAGGTTTCGCCGTCGTCCTTCTGGCTTGAAAGATAGCTTGCGGCAGTTGTGTCCTGTTCAGCGCTCTGAGCCGGTTTCAGGCTGATGCGTTTTGCTTCTGCATCAACTTTTTCTACAACAACGCTCATGCTCTGGCCAACAGAATAAACTTTTTTCAGGTTTGTTCCGGCTTTTACGCCTTCAAGCTCGCTGATGTGAACAAGGCCGTCAATTCCGCTTGCAAGATTTACAAATACGCCGAAGTCCGCAATGCGAACGATTTTTCCGTCGATTTTAGTTCCAAGAGGGAAAGCTTCTTCTGCATTTTCCCATGGGTCAGCAATCAAAGCCTTGAGGGAAACAGAAACGCGCTCGTTTTTCCAGTCAGTTTTCAAAACCTTTACGGTGATTTTATCGCCGACAGCAACTACGTCAGCCGGGTCGTTTACGCGGTCAAGTGACATTTCGCTGATTGGAAGCAGAGTTTTAAAGCCAAGAACGTTTACAAAAGCACCAAATTTTTCAATGCTTTCTACAGTTCCTTCAAGAACTGCGCCCTCTGTAATCTGATTTGCAAGAGAACCAAGCTTGTTTGCATATTCGCTTTCACCGATTTTACGGTTAGAAACGATGATGTTTTTTCCTTCATTTTTGAACTCGGTAATTACAAAGGTCATTGTGCGGCCGATGTAGTAAGCAGGCTCTTTTTTGTCTTTGAATCCCATCTGAGAATAAGGGCAGAAGGCCCGGCTTGAACCGATTTTTACTTCAAATCCGCCTTTAATTTCACCCTGAACGCTTCCTTCTACAGGAATCTGATTCTTATATGCGTTTTCCAGCATTGATGTATCGGCTTTCTGGCCTGCAAGTTTTGCTGTAAAGTGCATTTCGCCCCGAACATCAGCTGTAAAGTAAACGGTAACTTTATCGCCTTCTTTTACAGTGCAGTTTCCGTCTGCGTCGGTAAAATCTGCCTTGTCAACAAGACCTTCCGACTTTGCGCTCAAATCAATAAATACTGTATCGTTTGTTACGGCAACGACTGTTGTTTCAAATGGTTGTCCAACTTCAAATCTATTTTTCATTAATTTCTCCAGGTTTTAGGTTCTAGGTTTCAGGTTATAGTAAGGAGGGGGAAGTCTCCCCCTGCGGTCGCACTTCGTTGCGCCCTACCCTCTCTGCGGGGTGTGGAGGCTTGCTTGCAAGCCATGTTGTATAGCAAAGCGTTAAAAAAATTGCGGGAACAATTTTTAGCTTTACCTATCTCCCCCGCAACGCCCGCTTAAACAGGCATTCCGCACTTTGGATGATCGTTTTCAAAGTTTTGTGCTACGCGCAGAATCTTTGCTTCATTAAACATGGCGCCGGCAAACTGGATGCCGACCGGCATTCCGTCCTTACTTGTTTTTCCGGCTGGAACGTTAATAGAAGGGATTCGAGCAAGGTTTACAAAAACTGTGTACATATCGCTCAAATACATTTCAAGTGGATCATCAACCTTCTGTCCAAGCTTAAAGGCTGTTGTAGGACAGGTCGGACTGATAATCAGATCATAGTCTTCAAAAAGCTTTGCTACTTCACGCTGAATGCGGGCACGTACTGTCATACCTTTTTTATATGTATCGCCGGAGAACTGCTCTGAAAGAACGTAGTTTCCGATGATGATACGGCGTTTTACTTCAGGGCCGAAGCCTTCAGAACGGGTATCAACATAAAGCTCATCGTAGCCTTTAGAGTTGTCAACGCGGCGGCCATAACGGATTCCGTCAAAACGGCTGAGGTTTGAAGCAGCTTCTGAAAGGGCAATTACATAGTAAGCAGCAATTGAAGCATCAAGAATCGGAAGGTCAACTTCTGTAATTTTTGCACCCTTGCTTTCGAACCAGGCACGGGTTTCATTGAAAACTCTGATAACTTCAGGGTCAGCACCTTCAGTTTTCATAAACTGCTTTGGAATGGCAATTTTAAGAGACTTGAATTCATCATCGCTTAAAGCCTTAAGATTACGGAGGCTTGCGGCATCTGGCAGGTCAGCAGATGTATCATCATACATATCTACACCGCTCATTACAGAAAGAGGCTCTGCAATATCAGCAGGAGTGTGACCAAGAATACCAACCTGATCCAGTGATGAACCGTAAGCTACAACGCCCCAGCGGCTGAGAACGCCGTAAGTCGGTTTAAGTCCGTAAATTCCGCAGTAAGAAGCCGGAAGACGAACTGAACCACCAGTTTCTGTTCCCAATCCGAACAAAGCCTGATTTGCAGAAACAGCGGCAGCAGAACCTCCCGAAGAACCTCCGGAAACATATTCGCGGTTAATTGGATTACGGGTCGGGCCGTAGCATGAGTATTCGGTAGAAGAACCCATGGCAAATTCGTCCTGATTACAGCGGCCAAGAGGAATTGCTCCGGCAGCTTCAAGACGGTTGATTACTGTGGCACTGTATGGTGCAACATAACCTTCAAGAATTTTTGAAGCACAGGTAAGGCGGTTTCCCTTGCAGGAAATATTATCCTTGTTTGCAAAAGGAATTCCCAGAAGAGGCTTCTTTTCATAAAGGGCATCAAGACTGCCATTTGCTTTTGCTTCTGCAATTTCCTTATCAGCGGCTTCTGCTTTTGTGACAGCGTCATCGTACATTTCGATGAAGGCATTCAAAGGAATTGCGGCAGATTTATCTTTGTTAAAAGTTTCTACAGCGTTTTTTACAAGCTCAAGACTTGTTGTTTCGCCTTTTTTCAAGGCAGTTCTAGTTTCATCTATTGTATAATACATAGTTTATGCTCCGGCTCCCAAAACCTTAGGAACCTGGAAATATCCGTCCATAAAGTCTTTTGATACTTTCTTTACGTCTGTGATTTCAAGACCTTCCACAACCTCGTCACCGCGAAGCTTTTCAACCTGGGTAGAAGGATATGCGTCATAAGGATTTTCGCTGTCGTCGTATTTAGAAAGGATTTCAAAATATCCTACGATTTCATCAACCTGTTTTTTAAGAGTTTCCATGTCTGTACTTTCCGGAGAAAGACGTGACAAATAAAGGAGATTTTCAAGAGTCTCCTGATCAATCTTTTTATGAGTAGTAGCCATAGAGAATATTATAGTAGAAAGCGGAATTTTAATAAATAGTTGGGCAAAAACCTTTATTTACAAAGCAAAAGAAGTCCTTCCACAATAGCCTTGTGCTCTTCGGGGGCGATGCGGGCATAGAGAGTGTCGGGGGTGTCGCCGGGCATAACAGGAACTTTTTTCTGGATGAGGATTTTTCCGCCGTCACATTCGCTGCTGACAAGGTGGATGGTACAGCCGCTTTCTTTTTCACCGGCGGCTAAAACAGCTTCGTGAACGTGGTGGCCCCACATACCCACTCCGCCGAACTTTGGCAGAAGAGCCGGATGCAGGTTTATGATTTTGTCTTTGTATTCTTCAAGGATTTTTCCGCTTAAAACAGTAAGCCAGCCGGCCTGAACAATGACCTGAGCGCCGAACTCGCGGCATTTTGCAAGAACGACGTCAGAAACTGCAAGGCGTTTTTCATCGCGGGTAGCAGTTTTAGCCACTTCCGCTCCCATAACGGCAAAAGGAGAACAAATCAGGCCTGGAATGCCAGCCTTAGCGGCCCGCTCCAGTGCGAAGGCCTTTTTTGTATCTGAAATGACGCAGACAATTTCATAAGGGCAGGCATCGCCCTGAGCTGTCTGGTAATCAATCAAAGCCTGAAGGTTTGTTCCGCCGCCACTGACAAGCACGGCAACTTTTTTCTTTGTCATAAGTTAATTTCCTTTTTTTGACACGGATTAAACGGATAAACACAGATTTGCACGGATTATTTTTTTGAATTGAGAACTCTTTTTATCTCAATGCGAGGACTTCCAAAATTTATCAAAAGCCCAACTGATTTGTTAGTAGCCACAAGATAATTAAGTAACTGCGATTTATGAATATCTGAAAGATTTTTTACAGATTTTAATTCAATTAATACGCTGTCTTCAACCAATAAATCAGCAATATAATCTCCAACATTAACACCTTTATAGAACACAGATACAGGTTTCTGTTGCTCAACTTTCATTCCGAGAGCTTTAAGCTCAACTGCCAAAGCATTTTCGTAAACTTTTTCCAAAAATCCAAAGCCAAGAATATTTGCAACAGAATAAGCAGCTCCAATTATCTTCTCGGTAAGAGCATCATTATCTGTACTTACAAATCCTCCTGCCATAAATATCCGTGTCCTATCCGTGCTAATCCGCGTCCATCCGTGTCAAAATTATCTAATCTTCAAACAGAACGCTGTCTTTCTGACCCTTTACTTCACCCTTAGCGTATTCTACGCGGCCGATTTTGTAGGCTTTCATATCAGGGCAGTAGTCTTTGTGGTATTTTGAAGCATTTGCGTTGAACATTGCGAGAATGTCATCAGCTTCTTTTGCACTTACAGCAAGCACAAAACCAATACCCATGTTGAAGGTGTTATAGATAGAAGCAGTGTCAGCACCACGGCGGATAAGTTCGCCGAATACAGGAGGAATATCCCAGCTTCCGCGGTTGATAACAGAAATCAGCTGCTTTTTGCCTTCTTTTGCTTTTGGATACATACGTGGAATATTTTCGTAGAAGCCGCCGCCGGTAACGTGAACCATACCGTGAACAGCCTTGCGGTATTTTTTCAAAACTTCCATAACAGGCTTAACGTAAATGCGGGTTGGAGTGAGAAGAACTTCGCCGATTGTTTTTCCGGTATCTTTTCCGTCAATCTGGAAAGGGTCATCAAAATTCTGAACAAGCTTGCGTACAAGGCTGAAACCGTTCGAGTGAACGCCAGTCGAGCTCAAACCAATCAGAACATCGCCTTCGCGGATATCCTGGCCGGTAATCATTTCTTTCTTTTCACCAACGCCAACGCCAAAGCCGGCAAGGTCATATTTTCCGTCATCATAAAAATCAGGCATTTCGGCAGTTTCGCCGCCAAGAAGGGCACAGCCTGTATCTACACAGCCGTCTGCAACACCCTTTACAAGATCAGCCGCAACATCAGCATCAAGCTTTCCGCAGGCAACATAATCAAGGAAGAAGGAAGTCTGAACACCAGAGCAGAGAATGTCGTTTACGCTCATGGCAACACAGTCAATTCCGACAGTGTCATATTTTTTCATTTTGAAGGCAATGTCCAGTTTTGTACCAACGCCGTCAGTTCCACTTACAATTACAGGATTTTTATATCCCTT
>ODAI011694425.1_pt1 | contig 10793 bp, 9 predicted proteins | sample 1539321 | NCBI WGS metagenome assembly ODAI01 (sample SAMN02144231, study PRJEB22623) | gut metagenome | biome: sheep rumen | host: Ovis aries | place: New Zealand | reverse complement strand
TACGCCGCAGGCGTCACAGTGCAGCATGTTTTACTTCTCCTTTTTCATAATCATTGGTAGCCAGTTCTACGCTGATCCCCAGATCTCTCAGGTGCCTGCACAGATGCATCATGGCTGTATTGACCTTGAGGTCTGAAACCGCACCGAAAACCGTATAGTCCTCAAAGGTCAGAATGCAGATCTGCATGGTCGGGGAACTCATAAAGCCAACAAACTTTTTGACATAGGGCAGGGTCTCCTCGGGCAGCCTGATCTTGCCTACGTTCGAGACATTGGTCGTCACGCCCCGCTGGGACCGGATATAGTACTGCTCGATCACGATGTCCTTCAGGATCAGGGGAACCATCTTGATGGCCCAGTTGTGGACCAGCTGGGAATAGGAGTTCATAGTCTCCGTGATTGCTTCCTTTTGTAGTTGACGCTCAAAGGCCTCCTCCACCACAGGCAGCAGGGTCTCCAGCCTGCCGTCGTAGTTCTCTGCATCGAAACGTACATTGATGACGCCGAAGAAGTTGCGGGTCGTGTTTGAAGGAAAAAACTGCCGCAGGTTGACCGGCACCGTGATCACCAGGGGCGGATTCTTTTTTGTGAGATCCATTTCATCAAGAATGGACATCATTACCAGGGCAACGGTAAAGATACCGACGGTCGTGCCGTGGGCCTTGGCCGCAGCATGCAGGGCCTTTGCAGAAACCGTCGCCTCCAGCAGATGATTGAGCATGTTTTCATCATGGCGGCCCTTGAGCTTGTAGGCCTTCTTTGCCATCATCTCCTTGAGCTGCTTATTGCCCCGCTTCTTCTGATAGTATTCCCTGAAGGCATCGGTCGCCATCTCTTCATGAGAGATATCCGGTTCGCCGCTGAAATCGATATAAAGATCATGCACTTTACTCAGATAGCTGATGACCAGCTCCCTGAAAAAGAAGAACGCACCTGTACCATCGGCCAGCACATGAAACATCTCCAGATTGATCCTGTTTTCATAATAGCTGACCCGGTAAAGGAGCGTCTTGCGTCCGTCGCAGTAGATCGGAGACAGGGCCCGCAGATTCTCCCGTGTCACTTCAGGTTTCAGGTCACATCCGTCCAGATAATACCAGAAAAGACCCTTTCTGAGTACACAGTTGAAATGCGGATAGCGCCGGATGACATCATCCAGCGCCTCCTGCAGTCTGACCCGGTCGACGGGTTCATTCAGTTCACAGACAACCCGGAAGACACGGCTGTCCGCCCCGTTCACCGTGGACGGAATGATAGTCGCCGCATTATCCAGCTTGTACCAGTTCTTTTTACCATTCATATATCAATAAAAGCTCCTGTCTGAATTTCCTGCAAAACAAAATGCAGCAAAGATATTCTCTACTGCATTTTATCATATTCCTTATATGTTTGGCTATGCCTTTTCTGCACGAAGCATATAAAGCGGTGTAGCCCCATAAGCCAGCTTTTCTTTTTCACTCCACAGTTTTTCTGTCACATCCCGGACAAAGGAAACATTCTTACATGGCAGCTGCTTTAATACACCGTAATCAAAATCCGGACGGATCGCACAGCCAAAAACCTTATAGTTCTCAGGTTCTAATTCGCTGTCGATATATTCATAAGAACCATCATAAGTATAACCCCGGCCATACTTTTCAAGGGTAGCCTTCTCTCGCCGGATGGCCTCTTCACGAACCGGTCCGGGCTGGTAAGGCAGATGCCAGTTAGCATCAAAGATCAGCAAAACGCCGCCGGGTTTCAGGATACGCAGCCACTCACCGTAAACTTTAAGATGATTCGTGATGATATGTGTCACATTCCTGCTGATCACAAGATCAAACGTGTTATCCTCAAAGGGCAGGTTCCCGAAATCCCCTTTCAACAGTGTTGGGTGTGCACCATAGGCCTTAGCATTTTCCCGTGCATGGGCAAGCATTCCTTCGGATCCGTCAACGCCCGTTACGTCATGGCCGTCAAGTGACAGTAATACTGAGAAGAAGCCCGGCCCGCATCCGGCGTCCAGCACCTTCATCTTTCTGTCCTGCCATGTCTGCTGCCTGATCAGATCCAGCCAGACTTTGGGCCTCTCAGTTTCTAATTCTTCAACAACATAGCGATTGTAGTTATCTGAACGTATACTCCAATCTTCATTGATCTGTTCCTGTGTCATCATTAATATACCGCTCCTGTTTTTTTATCTGTATCATACACGATAAACGCTCTTCAATCAACCGTTAAAACGGATGAGATCAGTCGTTTCGTATATGCTTCCCGGGGATCGGAGATAATCTGCGATGTGATGCCTGATTCCACGATCTTTCCCTGATAAATAACATAAGTGCGGTCACAGAAACTGCTGACCAGAGCCAGGTCATGAGAAATAAAAAGATATGCAATATGCTGTTCTTTCCTGATATTGTTCAAAAGTTCAATGATCTGGGCCTGTACTGAAACGTCCAGTGCACTTGTAGCCTCGTCACAGATCAGAAGCCTTGGTTTCTGCGCAATCGCCCTGGCGATCGCAGCCCGCTGACATTCACCGCCGCTGACCTGTCTTGGATAGGCAGATGCAAATCTTGGTTCAAGTCCGACAACTTTTAGCAGCCTGAAAAGCTCTGCTTCTTTTTCCGCTTTAGTCAGTTTGCCTGACACTAGTGCATCCATGATGCTTGTTCCCAGTGTCAGTCTCGGGTCAAAGGATGACCGCGGTTCCTGGAAGATCATATTCATGCCTTTTCTGTCTTTCGCGGTTGCTTTTCTTCCAAGCATATTACCACAGAAGCAAATCTCACCACTATCCGGAGCGAGCAGACCCGTTACCAGTTTTGCAAGCGTACTTTTTCCGCAGCCGCTCTCGCCTACGATGCCAACACACTCATCTTCATTGACAAAAAGCGATACATCGTCCAGCGCTTTAAAGGTTCGATTGCCATGTTGGCGGAAAGTCTTAGAGAGATGTGATATTTCTAATACCGGTTTTTCCACGCATACACCTCCCCACACAGTGTCCAGTGATCCGGTTCCAGATCGATAGCCCTTTGAGCATCCGTCTGACAGCTTTCTTTGGCATAACGGCACCTGGAAGCAAAGGCACACCCGGTTTCCTGAAACTCATCCGGTCTTTTTCCCGGGATTCCCTTTGGCTGCTCTCCGGAGAGCTTTGGGATTGCCTCCAGAAGCGCCTTTGTATATGGGTGTGCCGGATGTTTAAGCAGCTGGTCTCTTCTTCCATACTCGATCATTCGTCCGCCATACATGACAGCTACCTTATCAGCCATTTTTGCGACAACACCCATATTATGCGTGATCAGAAGGATACAGGTCTGAAACTGATCTCTGAGTGAGATCAGTTCTTCAACGATCTGCGCCTGGACCGTTACATCAAGCGCGCTCGTCGGTTCATCCGCAAGAAGTATATCCGGTTTAAGTGCCATCGCCAGTGCAATGGCCACCCTCTGGTTCATACCACCTGACAGCTGAACAGGATAACTGTCAAGTATACGGTCCGGTTCCTTAAACTCCAGACTTTCCAGGATCTCAGCCGCCCGGGCTCTGGCCTCTGTTTTTGTAATATGCTCATGTGCGCGCATCGCCTCATAAAACTGAACATGGATTTTCCTGATTGGATTCAGTGAAGCACCAGGTTCCTGAAAAACAACACCGATACCGCTGCCTCTGAGCTGCTGCAGTTCTCTCTTACTCAGCGTCTTTATTTCTTTACCTTTGAAGGCGACGCAGCCGTCGGAAAGCTCAACTTTTCCCGGCAGCTGCATGATCGCATTCAGCAATGTGGACTTTCCGCAGCCGCTCTCGCCGATCACGCAGGTAATCTCCGCCCTGTGCAAAGTCAGGTTGATGTCCCTTAACGTATCCTTTGTCCTGTTAGGATATCGGACAGATAATCCGGTGATCTCCAGCAGTTTCTCCGAGTCCATCATGTTTTATCTCCTTAATAACGATTTATTTCACGCAGGTCTCACTGGTGATATGATAATAATCCACCGGTGACTGGACAAGACCTTCAACTGTATCCTTCATTGCCATGTACATGTTCAGGTGGAACATGTTGCAGACAGAATTGTCGGAAAGAACGATCTGATCGATCTTGGCTGCCAGTTCACTGCGCTTATCAGTATCAAATTCTCCGGAAAGCTGTGCAAGAAGATCGTCAACCTCCGCATTGCTGTATTTACCGAAGTTGTTTGTTCCGCTGGTACCATAGTTATTCATCATGTAGGAATACGGATCACCTGTCGGAAGCGTAACCTGTGCATATACACTGATATCAAATGTACCTGCATGTCCGCGTTCTTCTGTGCTTTCAAGCTGTTCAAATGATGTCTCAATGCCAAGCTCACCAAGTGCTGATGCCAGTGCCTGACCGGATTGCGGAAGACCTGTACGTCCGTAGGTAATGATCTGCAGGGATACTTTCTGGCCGTCTTTATCAAGAATACCATCGCCGTCTGTGTCCACATATCCGTTATCAGCCAGTAGTTTTGCTGCACCTTCCATATCAAAATCAGGCACCTCATTCGTCACAGCATCTCCGCCAAAGGCAGTAGAAGCCGGGAATGTCGTTTTTGTCGGTGTACCGGCGCCATTGACCAGGACATTGGCATAATTTTCACGGTCAACTGCCATGCAGATAGCCTGTCTGAATACCGGATCATTCATGAAAGGATGCTCAAGATTGAAAAACAGCATGTATACACGTGATGTTGCTGCCTGTGAGATCTTAAATCCTGTCGTACCATCAAACAGATCTCTGGCATCATAGGAAAGACCATAGCAAGCATCAAGTTCACCCTTCTGAAGAGCCATCGAAGAAGCGTCCAGATCACTGATGGAACGGATTGTCAGGTGTTTGCTCTTCGGCACACCGCCCCAGTAATCATCAAAGGCTTCCAGCTCCATACGCTCGTCTTCTACAGATTCAACCATTTTGAAAGGACCGGTGCCAACAGCTGCCGTATCAAAATCTGTCCCTGCATTGACATCTATGATACATGAGAACGGATCACAAAGAGAGTTCGGAAGTGTCGGATTCGGTTCCCTGGTCGTAATGGTCAGCGTATTGCCGTCCGCCTCCATGGAAGCAATCTTCAGCTCACCATCTGCCCGGGCCTGCAGGCTGGTAGTTCTCTCCAGACATGCTTTGACTGCCTCTGCGTCCATTGGTTTGCCGTTCTGGAATAATATGCCATCCTTCAGTTTGATCGTCCATGTCATGCCGTCTTCAGAAACCGAATAGTCATCTACAAGGTTTTTCTGAACATTCATGTTCTCATCAAATTTGAACAATGGCTCGGTGACACCGACACGGATACCAACCCATGAATAGGGTCCTGATGCCGGATCAACACTGCCGACATAATCACCAAAAACAAAATCGCCGCGTTCACCGTCTTCTGCCTGGGATTCTGCCGTAGATTCAGCCGCAGTTTCTGCTGCAGTTTCTGCCGGTGCAGCTGCCTGCTGTGAACCTGAACCGCCGCATCCGGCGAGGAGGCCTGCAGTCATGGCAAGCATCATAAATAACGCTGTCTTCTTTTTCATTTTCATATCCTCCTAAGAAATGAATTGATTATCACCACCGGGCTCCAGTACATCTCGGACACTGTCCCCCAGAAGGTTGAACAAGATAGTAGTAAAAAAGATTGCCAGGGCAGGATAAAGCACCATCCACGGGCACTGCTGCATCAGACCTCTTCCATCTGAAAGCATGCTGCCCCATTCAGCTGAAGATGAAGAGAGCCCCAGGAAACTGAGACCGGAAATGCTCAGCATGGCACCGCTTAGATGAAGTGTGCCCGTTACAACCACAGGCCTGATAGCATTCGGAAAGATGTGATGCAGCAGGATCCAAAGGCTGCTGTGGCCATTCAATCGGGCTGCCTTGACATAGTTTTCCTGACGAATGGAAAGTACATAGCTCCGGATCAGCCTTGCATACTGTGTCCAGCTGGTCGCTGCCAGGGCAAGAACCCCGTTTCTGATTCCTGGTCCCAGCATACCGGCAACAGCCAGTGAAAGAACAATTCCAGGGAAAGCCAGGAAGATATCAACAATACGCATGATCAATTCATCTATCTTTCCCCCGGCATAACCGCTGATGATACCCAGGCTGCATCCAATCAGCATGGACAGAAGCACGATCACCAAAGATGCAAAAATCGAACTTTTTGCACCCGCCAGTATGCGGGAAAAGATGCACCTTCCCAGCCAGTCAGTTCCCAGCAGATAGTCTCCACCTGGAGGCAGCTTGGCCGAAAGCAGATCTACTCTTTCGGGATCATGAGGCGTCAGATTGCCTGCAAGCAGGCTGAACACACATAAAATGATAAATAAAGTCAGATAAATGGTCATCCGTGTTTTTGCTGAAGGCATCCGTAATTTCATCACTCCACCCCCAGTCCGGAACTGACTCTGGGATCCAGATAATAATAGGATATATCAGTCAGCAGGTTGATCAAGGTATAGATCAAACACATCCAGACGACAAATCCCTGGATCACCGGATAATCTCTGGCTATAATAGAATTCGTGATCACATAGCCCATCCCCGGCAAAACAAAGATCATCTCTATGGCAGCTGTACCACCAAGCAGTGAACCGATGGACAAGGCCATCAGTGTAACGATCGTGATCAGTGCATTGCGCATAACATCACGGAATAAAACCAGACGCATGGAGATACCCCTGGAAATACTCCCATCAACATATGGCTGCCGCAGCTGTTCAAGTACTGCAGCCCTTACCTGCCGTATATATTTTCCCGTCATCGGCACTGCCAGCGCCAGTGTCGGAAGCACAAAGCTGATTGGCGTCCCGGTAGACAGGATTGGGAACCATCCCAGCCGAAGTGCAAGAAAATACAGAAGCAGCAGTGAAACAACAAAGTTTGGGAGTGAATTGCCGATAAAACTCAGAAAACGAATGATGATATCCACAGGCTTTCCCTGATATACTGCTGTCAGTATGCCCAGCGGCACAGAAAACGCGATCGTTACAAGAACCGAACTGACTGTCAGTTTCAGGGTATTTGGCAATGCCGTAAGAAGCATGCCCGCTACAGACTTGCCATCTATATAGGAATTCCCCATATCCCCATGTACAAAACGCCAAAGCCAGTCAAGATACTGGATCATAAACGGGCGGTCAAGTCCCAGCTGATGCCGCATGGAATCGACAATTTCCGGGGCAGGCATCGTTCCCTGAGACTGCAGCATCATCTCTACCGGATCTTTTGGTGAAATATACATCAGCCCATAAGTGATAAATGTGACGCCGATCAGTACGGGAATCAGGGCTATAAGTCTTCGAAAGCTATAATACAGAATCGTGCTGTGCTTCATCCGGCTCAGCTTTTTTTGCATTATACCATCTCCTTTTCAGCGCAAACCATGAACATCGGGCTGGCGCTGTCCCTCTCCTGCTCTATCTCACTCAGAACATAAGGGCCAATGTTATCAATGATCTCTACAACCCTCATATCCAGCGTTTTCAGCATTTTGCAGTCCCACTGCGGACGGTGTTCTCTGGAAAGCGGCAGTGAATAGGCGATCATTTCCAGATCATGAACCCTCTTCTGACTCATGTTCCCGGCATCATTATGTTCCGGATGATTTTCTTTAAAAGCCCCGCGAAGCCACTTTCTGCGGGCCATCATTTCCTCATCAAAAAGATAAAGGTACCAGTTGGCATCAAAGTAAACCATTCGGCCGCCTGGTGCCAGAACACGCTCCCACTCTCTGAATGCACACTCCGGGAACTCCAGATTCCAGATAACATTGCGGCTGACGATCAGATCAAAGCTTTCATCCGGGCATGGTAGATTCTCCCCCCGCTGAAGCAAAAACGTAACATCCGCGCCATAGGCCTTTGCGTTTTCTCTGGCATGATCGAGCATCCCCTCCGTTACATCGATCGCAACAACATCATGTCCGGCAAGTGCCAGGGTCATGGCAAAAAATCCAGGACCTGTACCAACGTCAAGGATGCGAAGTTTCTTTTTCTGCGGTGCGTATTTAAGGATCAGATTCCGCCATGCCTCTCGTTTCCAGTTATTCATTTCCTCGACATTCTGATCGGAATAGCTCTCCGAACGTTCTGTCCAGTAAGACGTTAATCCATCTAAAATACCGGATTCTTCTGCTGCATATGCTGTATTTAATGTCTGCATGATATTGCCTCGCTTTCAATAGATTCTTTTTGTCCTTCACGTCCATTATGGAACCAAAAATAATAGACCACCATACAGATCGAAGTCAGGGTCCATGTGATCGGGTAGACCATGGCAACGCCGCGCAGACTGACTGTATGGGGTACAATGATAAATAGTAATGCCGACCGGATCAGACAGATATTGATCAGGACGATCAGCATCGGCACCCGGGATCTCCCCACACCCCGCATACTGTCTCCGACCACCTGAAGAACAGAATAGACAAAATAAAAGGGAAATGTGGTCCGTATGATCTCCTGTCCCAATAGTATGACGGCAACTTCTTTGTTAAATATTCTGAAAAGCTGCATGCCGCAAGGCAGAGCGAGCAAAGACGTGGCTGCAGCCAGCGCCATGGAAAGCAGCGTACATGTTCTGGTACCCTGCCGTACACGCTGCCATCTGCCTGCCCCCATATTCTGTCCTGCAAATGTCATCATCGCCTGTCCGAATGCCACGATCGGGAGATAGACGATCAGTTCTACCTTGAAATATGCTGTAAAGGCAGCGATGGCATCTTCTCCAAAGCCGTTGATATGATACTGAACCACCACATTCGAGAGAGTGATCACCAGTGCCTGGGTACCAGCCGGTAAACCGATATCGATCACTTTTTTCATGATCAGGCGGTCAAATGCGATCTTTTTTGGTCTGAAGGCATATTGAGGATCCAGTTTATACATCTGTCTGATGATCACAGCGGCTGCGACACTCTGAGAAATCAATGTAGCCCAGGCGACGCCATTAACCCCGTTGTTAAATAATCTGATAAAGATGTAGTCCATCACTACATTCGTTAATCCACCGATCAGCTGAGCATAAAGCGGACTTTTTGAGTCCCCCAGCGCCCGCAGTGCCCCTGAACCGAAATTATAAAAAATAACAGAAAAAAAAGACAGGAAATATATCCTTAGATAACTGACTGCCGTTCTTTGAATACTGTCAGGGGTTCTGATCACATGCAGGTAGACCGGTGCCAGCAGATAGCCTGCAAAGATCAGAATAATACCACCAGCAATACACAGCGCAGCCGTATTATGAATTGCTCTGCTCAGTTTCTTCATGTCACCGGCGCCAAAGATTTGTGAGATCACAACACCGGATCCAACGCTCATCCCGCCGAAAAAACCAATCAGACATGTAATCAAAAGGCTGCTGGCACCAATGGCTGCCGAAGCTGAGCTGTTAATAAAATTTCCTACAAACATCAGATCAACCGTATTGTAAAGCTGCTGTACAAGCGAACCTAAAAGCAATGGGATGGCAAACAGCACAAGCTGCTTTCCAACCGGTCCTCTGGTCATATCTCCTTTGTTAATTGTTCCAAATCTCCTGTTCACATAATATTGTTATCAGGCGCAGGACCGCCGGGAGGAGAACACACATGTGACTCTGTTGGTGAAGTATGTAAAAGCGGTCCGCTGCCTGATCTGTAAATAAAAAAGCCCTTGTCTAAAAGACAAGAGCTTCGTTCTCTTCATTCTGTTCAAATATAAACATATCAAATAAGCAGCAGATCCTGCTGCACTTTCAAGTCTTCAGTTTGATGAAGCACTTCGTGTGCTTCGGTTTCATCAGATATTATTATATGGGAACAGCGCCGTCATGTCAATACATAAAAAAGATGATATGTGATCCTAAAAAACTGTACTTTTTAACCGGACTCCATTATAATGATAAAAAACAAAAAAGGAAATGATCTGTATGAATATATTGTTTACAGCGGCTGTGGCCGAAGACCTGGCCGGTTCCACTGAACAGCTTCAGGAAAGCGTCAGGGAATCCCTTGACATCCTGACCCAGCTAAAAGATGCCTTCTCCGGCAAGATCTATCTGCTGATCGTTGCCCTGATCATTCTGGTCATCGGCTGGTATCTGATCAATATCGTCTGCCATATTGTCAAAAGATCACTTGAAAAATCAAAGCTGGATGACAGCGTCTCCGGTTTTATCAACTCCTTTGTCAAGATCGGACTTCGGATCCTGCTCTTGATCGTGATCATCACGACCCTGGGCGTAAATATGACCTCTATCGTTGCCCTCTTCACCTCGGCAGCCCTGGCCATAGGCCTGGCTCTGCAGGGAAGTCTGGCCAACTTTGCCGGCGGCATTCTGATCCTGGTCCTAAAGCCCTTCACCGTCGGCGATTACATTAATGACGGCAATGGGCACGAGGGTACCGTCACGGGCATCGAAGTCGTCTACACCCGTCTGCTCACGGTCGATAACCAGACCATCTGGATCCCCAACGGTGTTCTGGCCAACTCAACCATCCAGAACAGCAGCCAGTCCGGCAGGCGCTACCTGGACTTCACCGTCGGTATCGGCTACGATGAAGACATCGACAGGATACGGCCCCTGCTGCTTCAGGCTGCAGAACACTGCCAGTATGTCCGGCATGATGAGGCCCCCTTCGTCTTCGTCAAGGAATTTGCCTCCAGCAGCGTGAATATGACCCTCCGCGTCCTGATCAGCCCCTCGGATTACTGGCCGACCAGATTTTTTATCCAGGAAGAGATCAAGAAGATCTTTGACGCCGAAGGCGTTGTCATTCCTTACGAACACATGGATGTCAGCATCATTT
>ODAI011061747.1_pt1 | contig 10793 bp, 13 predicted proteins | sample 1539321 | NCBI WGS metagenome assembly ODAI01 (sample SAMN02144231, study PRJEB22623) | gut metagenome | biome: sheep rumen | host: Ovis aries | place: New Zealand | reverse complement strand
TCGTCGCTACGCTCCTCACTCCAAAAGGTGCTTGCCATTTACTGACAACAAAGCAGCCTGCACAAATTGCACAGACTGCTTTTAGTCATAACATAGAATATTTTTGTTTTTTGTGCTGTCTACTTGACAGGGAACGGGTCATCTCTTTGGCTCTTTTTATGTTCCTGATTATGCTTTTGCCGCAGAGAGTAGTTTCCTGATCAAAAGATACGCCTTGTGCCATATAGTCGTTTATACGGTCTATTGCTATTCTTCCGGCTTTCATGACATCCGTGCTGTTTTTCCATGAGCCGTGATCACGGACTATCTCATCAAGTTTTACTCGCGGTAAAGTTAGCATTTCCTCATAGGTTTGATACAGTGTAGTTTTTCCCGCGCCGTTCACACCCGCAAATATAACATACTTTTTCATCAGAATCTGTTCTCCGCTATGACTTTTTTCTGCTTCTGCTGCAAAATATAGTCGGTTATGCTGCGGATAAAGTTCTTCTCCTCGTCACTCTTGGCGCTCATTATGAGCTGATACGCTTCGTCAAGGTCTATATCTTTGCATTTGTCAAATGCTTCATGAAGTGCTTCTGATTTAGTATTATCCATATATGGTCTCCTTTCTTTTATAAATGAAAATGTAGCGGATAGCCTCCACAGGCAGTCTGCCGCCTAAATCTTGACCTCTGACACATCAATCTCGCCGTTCATCAGCTTCGGCAGGAGTGTGTCACGGAGGGCGGAAAGGCGCTGACTCTCAATGATGTTCGATGCAATTTGATCGTACATGGGTGTTACTATGCCGCAAAACCGTGTGATAATATCATCTGAGGGCATTATACAAGTATAATCAAGCGTTGTCTTTGGTGTTGCTCTTTGCCGACTATTCGTAGAACCTGTTGTATGGGCACACAGATAGTCAGAAAATGCTTGACTATCTATAAGCGAATAGATATAGTCTTTATATTTTGGTTTTACTGCTTCATAGACAATAAACTCTGTTGAGCAAACAGGATTTGCAGACAGGCAAAGTGGGCGCCAAATTCTTTTGGTATCGGGATTGAGCTTTGAGATCATAACGGAATTGTTTGTAAGGATATATTTATTGCTTTTTACCTCACTTGCATATTCAAATACGGGATAATGCTGTTCATCGTATGCAGGAATACTATAATGTTCCAAATATAGGTCAGGCTGTTTAAGAGGATTTATGCTTTTGGTGCTTATTGCGGCGATAGTTCCGAGAGTTGTTTCTGTCCAATTATCGGGCATTATGCCACCAAATGGCTCAAAATCAACAAACCAAGCCTTAAACAGAGCCTGCGCCTGCTGCTCTAAATTTTCATTTATCGCAGTATTAAGTTCAATTCTGCTGTCTATCGCTGATAGCATTTCTACTATTGTATCTTGTATTATTCTATCTGGCAAAGGGATTTCAATTTCTCCAATTTGTTTCAGGTTAATGTTTGGTTGAGCTGATTGTCCTGAAAGGGAATTGATCCATGTTACAATATTTTTCTGATTCAAATAATAGTAAACATACAAGTAGTTAGCTTGCTCAGGCAAAATTCTGATGATAGCTACTGCTTGATTAGTATTAGCAGGCACATCATCTGCTTGAACTATGCCGGTTTTCCCCAAAAACATTCCTGCCATTGAAAACAGAATATCATTTTCTTTTATTTGTGAACGCTTTAATTTTTGATGAGTTTCCTCGGAAATAAAGGCATACTTGCTTTTATCAAGTGTTCGGCTTGATGTAATTGATTCTGATTTAATGTAATTAATTCCATTTTTGGAAAAAGAACAACCAACAGAAGTAGGAGTAGTCCCTTTTGTTATCACAGAAGTAATCTCCGACAGCGTTTTAGACATCATACCCCATCGCCTCCAGCTTCTCCCTGATCTCGTTTTCAAGCTCATGGGACTTCTTGAACATCTCAGATTGCACTTTCGACCTCATACCCCATCCCCCTCTGTTTCTGCCAATTTCTTTTCCTTCTGCTGTAAATAGAAAAACTCCTTCTGTGTCTCTATCTCTGCGCGCAGTTCTTCTTCCGTCGGCAGATACAGCTTGTATTTGGAAGCAAAAAGCTGTTCGTTATCATGCAGAACAGAATATCTCGCTATATCCTCATCGGTATCCGAGCACAGAACTATGCCAAGTGTCGGGTTGTCGCCTTCGGTGCGTTTTAGTTCATCATACATACGGATATACATATCCATCTGCCCTACATCCTGATGTGTGATCTTCTTAGTTTTCAGGTCTATGAGCACAAAGCATTTCAATATATAGTTATAGAAAACAAGGTCGATGAAATAATCTTCCTTTTCCGTATGGATATGCTGCTGCCGGGCAACAAAGGCAAAGCCCTTTCCAAGCTCCATAAGGAATTTCTGTAGATTATCTATTATGCACTGTTCAAGATCGGATTCATGGTAGGACTCATCCTGCTTCATACCGAGAAACTCGGCAATGATGGGGTTCTTGATAAATTCCAGCTTATCCTGCAGCGGTGAGGTGAGCGCCTTCATTTCATTCTCAACGCCTGCCTTATCCTGCGATCTCAGTATCCTGTAATAGTACTGACTTGAAATGTTCCTTTGCAATGTCCGCACGCCCCATGCCTGAGTATATGCTTCATTGGCATACCAGTCACGGGCTTTTTCATCATTGACCTGCAATAGCTTTTCGTAATGTGACCAGGACAGTAATTGTGCGGTCGGTGTCGGCACAATTGATTTTCCGTCAGATCGTGCGGTCACTGTCGGCACAATTCCGGGGAAATACCTGTAAAACTGCAGAAATTTATATACTGTCCTCTTATTGAAGCCTTTACCATAGTTTTCTGTAAGTTTTTCAGAAAGATTTTTTATGATCTCTGCGCCATATTCGGCTCTGTTATCGCCTTTAAGCTCTTCCTCGGCAATACGTTTGCCGATATACCAGTTCCTTATGACAAGTACGGTATCGACTGCCCGGTATGCAAAACGCCGTGAATTATCTATGATACCGCATATATCAGCTAATATATCGTTTGAGCTTGTATACTCCAGCATATTATTCACAATACCCTGATCAGATCTCATACCCGATAGCCCCCAGCTTCTCCCTGATCTCGTTTTCAAGTTCATGGGACTTCTTGAACATTTCCGAAAGCTCCGAAGTCAGGCGCTTCATCTTCTCATCGAACGGCTCGCCGTCATCCTCCTGTTCCTCTATTCCCACATATCGCCCGGGAGTAAGGATATAGTCCTGTTTTGCTATGTCATGTGTGGTGGCAACAGCGCAGAAGCCTTTTTCATCGGCAAGTGTGCCGTTCTGGAATGCCTCGAATGTGTCAGCAAGTTTCTGAATGTCCTCGTCCGTGAAGTCACGATGCTTGCGGTCAACCATATAGCCCATTTTGCGGGCATCAATGAACAGCGTTTTACCCTTCTGCTTTTTATTCTTGCTGATGAACCACAGCGTCACGGGGATAGTGACGGAGTAGAAAAGCTGTGTAGGCATGGCGATTATGCCCTCTATGAGATCATCTTCTATAATGCGGCGGCGTATCTCGCCCTCACCGCTCGACTGTGTGGATAATGCACCGTTGGCAAGAACAAGACCTATTTTTCCGGTGGGTTTCAGATGGTGGATCATGTGCTGTATCCATGCATAGTTGGCATTGCCTGCGGGAGGGATGCCGTATTTCCAGCGCACATCATCAAGGAGCTTTTCCTGTCCCCACGGATGATAATTGAAAGGAGGGTTCGCCAGAATAAAATCTGCTTTGAGGGTAGGGTGAAGATCATTTGTGAACGTATCTGCATGATACGGACCGAAATTTGCATCAATACCGCGGATAGCAAGGTTCATCTTTGCCATTTTCCATGTATCCGCATTGGCTTCCTGCCCGTATACGGAGATAGTCCCTCGCCTGCCGGAGTGAGCCTGTATGAATTTCGCACTCTGAACGAACATGCCGCCCGAACCGCAGCAGCAGTCATACACACGACAATTTTCAAAGGGACGCAGGATAGATACAAGTGTTTTTACCACGCTTGACGGCGTATAGAATTCGCCGCCGCCTACGCCCTCTTTTTCAGCAAACTGAGCTATACAGTATTCATAGGTGCGTCCAAGGAGGTCCTCGCTCTCTTCTGTGTCGCTCATATCTATATTATTCGTGAAAATATCCACTACATCGCCCAAAACACGCTTGTCAAGGTCGGGATTGGCATAGTTCTTGGGCAGAGCGTTTTTGAGGCTGCTGTTATCGTCCTCAATGGCTCTCATGGCATTATCTATGATAGTACCGATCTCAGGAGTGTGAGCAGCAGCGGCAATAGTGCTCCATCGAGCTTCCTCCGGAACAAAGAACACATTTTCACTTGTATAAGCATCAGGATCGTCCTCGAAACCGTCACCTTCGGCAACAAGCTCCTTGTAGCGTTTATCAAAGGCAGCGGAAATATACCGCAGGAAGATAAGTCCGATTATAACTTTTCTGTATTCAGCCGCAGGAATATGCCCCCAAAGGACACAAGCCGCATCCCATAACTGTTTTTCAAAGCCGATGTTAGCATTAGTCTTTTCTGTCATACTGCACCTCAACCTAATTATTACAACATATGTATATGCTCTGAATATCATTTAAAACTATATACCCACTCTATTATAGCAGATTTTCATTTGTTTTTCAAGCAAATCAAATTTATTGTCAAAATATTACAAATTGTATAACATAATTTGTGCAAAATAACATTTTGACGACCAATGTTTCTATCATACAGTGATCCATGCATAAAATTTTCTTTTACTTCCATGAAAATACTATCCCCATATCATCACAATATGGGGATAGATACTTTGAAAGCACTTCTGTAAGGATCGCCGTGTGAATTATGTTCCTTAAAGTTTTATGTCATTTCCCAGACTGTGTTATACATCATAGTTTGTTTATTCTATTTGATGCCACCCTTAAAAGAACAGAGCATCATATAGATCATGCCCTGTTCTTCCGGTGTGTATTGCTCCAGTATTTTTACTATCTTCGTGTAATAGGACTCCGAGCTGCCGATCTGTCCATCACCGAGTAGAGCAGATATAGTCGTTCCCAATGCTGATGCGATTCTGTCAATTACCTCAAGGCTGGGTATCCTTGTTCCTGATTCAATATAGCTGAGATATGTTTCACATATGTCACAGCTATCAGCCAGTACCGCCTGTGTTATATTCAATGATAGTCGTGCCTTTTTGATGCGCTTACCGATGCGTTGTGCATCAATACTCATGATTTGACCTCCTTCTGTACGATCCTTGCAGACCTTTCCCGTATAATTATAATATTCTGAATATACGAAACACAGATTTATATACATATTCAACAAAATTTTGTCGTTTTTGTACTGTCAGTTTAAATCTTGACTGTCAGTTTATTCACTTTCTTTTATTGATCTGATATAATGATTTCCATAATACTCACACTCACATGGGGAGACCAAAGATGACAGGTAGCGAAGGAAAATATCAAAGCGCTAATCAGAGAAAAAACATAATAGCGGAGAGATACAAGGGTGTAGATCCCGATAAACTTGATGTAATTCCGGCTATACAGGTAGCTGATTTCTATCATGATAAACGCACAAAACGAGTAGCAGTGTATGCAAGAGTCTCTACGGATGATCCTCATCAGACCACATCATATGAACTTCAGAAAAATCATTATACCGATGTAGTCACACGACATGAGGGCTGGGAATTGGGTGATATTTATGCTGATGAGGGAATAAGCGGCACTTCGCTCAAACACAGAGCAGCTTTCATAAAGATGATAGATGACTGTAAATCCGGGAAGATAGATATGATCATAACCAAGAGTGTGAGCCGTTTTGCAAGGAATGTTCTTGATTGTATAGGTCATGTACGGGAACTGGCAAAAATGCAGCCTCCCATAGGGGTGTTCTTTGAAACGGAAAACCTCTATACACTTGACAAAAATAGCGAAATGAGCCTTACATTCATTTCTACCCTTGCCCAGGAAGAAAGCCATGTAAAAAGCGACATTATGAACGCATCCATCGAGATGCGTTTCAGACGTGGGATATTTCTGACACCGCCGCTGCTTGGATATGACCTTGATGAAAACGGTAGCCTTGTTATAAACCAGGAAGAAGCAAAAACTGTAAGACTTATCTTCTTTATGTATCTTTTCGGATATACCTGTACAAAAATAGCCGAGACACTGACAATGCTCGGACGCAGAACAAAGAAAGGAAACATAAAGTGGACTGCCGGCAGTGTTTTGCAGCAGCTCCAAAACGAGCGTCACTGCGGGGATGTGCTTTCAAGAAAAACATTTACTCCCAGCTATCTTGACCACAAATCAAGAAAAAACAAACAGGACAGAAATCAGTATTACATGAAGGATCATCACGAAAGTATAATATCCCGGGATGATTTTATAGCTGTGCAGAGACTCATAAACAATGCCCGATTTGGAGGAGACAGAATCTTGCCACAACTAAAAGTAATAGATCAGGGCGTATTGAAAGGGTTTGTTAGTATAAATCCCAAATGGGCTGCTTTTACCGTTGACGATTATAGGAATGCCAGCAGGAGCGTTTATGAAAATGGAAATATGATAACTGATAATATTGGTATAGAAGTATTTCCGGGAGATATAGACCTTACCGGATTTGAAGTGGCAAGAGCGGAGTTCTTCAGCAGCCGCTTAAAAACTATGATCACAATGAGTACGGCAAATATACGGTTTTCAGGCGGTTGTATCAGAAAACTACCGACGGATATATATGTTGAGTTGCTTATCCATCCTGATCTGAAACTACTCATAATAAGACCTACTGCAAAAGGAAATAAAAATGCCGTCAAATGGTGCGTGTTCAATAATACAAAGCATCAGGGAACAATTGTAGGCGGCAGAGCTTATCTTCCGATGATATATGAAATGTTCGGATGGGATACAGATTGCAGATATTGTATCAGAGGAGAAAAGCATACTAATGGAAATGAATCGGTACTTATGTTCAGAATGGATAATACCGAGATAGTGTACCGTGAAAAGTCCGATAAGCAAAGCGATGACAATAAGCATTCAAAGCCTGTACATGCTTATCCGATGCACTGGTCAGCAAGTTTTGGTGATGAGTATTACCGCAGGGCTCAGATAGATGAAATAATCGGCTTCAATAAAACGGATGTGTGGAAAATAGCTGCAGAAGGCATAACCTACACTACTGAAGAGTTGAATGTTACTCCACATGATGTTTTAGGTACAGCGATAGATGAAATGATCAATACAGAGATGAAGGAGAATATCACTAATGCAGATGAATGAATATGATAACAGCATAGCACTTTTACAGTCGAATGAACCAGTAAAGCCTTCTGAGACTGATATTGTGGTTGATGACAGTTTTTATGACGGTGATGTTGAGATAATAAGGTCGGAATTTATCTCGGAAAATAATGATACGAAACCAACAGTATCCTTCAGCAAACTTCGTATGTATGTAAATATGTTCTGCATAAAACTACTGCCTGATACGGAATATGTACAGTTCCTGATAAATAAGACGAAGAACCAGTTTGCTATAAAGCCTTGCAGCGAAGATGACAGAGATTCGTTCAGGTGGAAAAGTATCAGCATAAAGAGCGGTAAGGAAGTTTCCAGACATATCTCTGGTCCCATATTTGTTGCGATGCTTTTCGATCATATGGGATGGGATACACAGTACCGGTATTCACTGACCGGAAAGCTGACTATAGCACGGGAATCAAAGCTCATCGTATTTGACCTTAACAAGTACAAAGCCCAATTTATAGGCTCTTCAGATAAGGAGACAACATTCAGAAAGACGTCTTATTTTCCTGATTCATGGAAAGACAGTTTTGGAGTGCCTGTTGATGTACATTCAGATACTCTTGAACTCTCCACATTCAGGGAATATGCTGTCATGAGTGTTTCACACAGTATAGAGCCATCCACTGATGGGACGACGGAAACTGAAGTACTGATAGAGGAGGACAAAAATAATGAAGCGAAAGAAACTTAAGATCGATCCTGATTTCAAAAAATTAACATCCCCGTTAGATGCTAAACAGTACGATGAATTAGAACAGTTTCTCATAAACAGACAGGGTATCTATCCTGTCTATACATGGAACGGATATGTTCTTTACGATCATACCTGTTATGAAATATACAGAAAACACAGGATGAGATTTACCACAGTGGAAGTTGAACTAAACTCTAAAAACGAAGCTATATCATGGATATGTGAAAGGATTCTCGAAGGCGTAGATCTGCCCATACTATACCGTAAATTCATTATAGGAAAAAAGTATATGGCAGAAGCCGCAGAAGGAATAGATTCTGCATTTTTAGCAGAACGGTATAAGGATATCGATTATCAAAAAGCTTTTCATTATGGTAAGCTTGCGGTATTGATGTCAAAAAGATACAATATCGGTCCTTCAGCTGTAAAATATTCTTTTTTCTTTGCAAAGGGACTTGAAAAACTTAACGAAATCAATACTAAATATGTAAACAGTATTTTGAATGGTAACATAAAAGTATCAATGGAGTCGATTATTGCTTTTGCAACTTTACCAGATGATGAAGTAAAGGAAAAAGCAAGTTATTTCTTGAGAACTCAAAACATTACGAAATATGATAAGAAACCAGATAAAAAGGCAATGGCAATAAACCGCACGTCAAAGGTCACAGTGAAAGACATGCCTGTATATGATCCGGATTCCTATGTTTCAAGTCTGTCACTGACAATTCCATCATGGATATGTAGCATAAAAAGAACAGGTGAAAATTCAAATGCAGAGAATATCAGCGTACAGGCTCGCTCAAACCTGATAAATGCACTTACTGATTTAATAACTATATCATCTATTGCAAAAGAGGCATTGGAGGCGTAGAAATGAAAGACTTAACGGAATTCGTTCCAAACGTTATTTTTGAACAGATACCTATAAAAAACCTTGTATCCAGTCAGGATTATCAAAGGAGCCTGTCTATGCGTCATGTTCGCAGGGCTGCTGAACATTTTGATCTGTATCAGATAAATCCTGTGAAAGTTAGCAGACGCAACGGAGTGAATTATGTTTTCAACGGTCAGCATACGATAGAAATAGTTGCTGCTGTATCCGGCTCAAGAGAAACGCCTGTCTGGTGCATGGTATATGATGATCTCTATTATGAACATGAGGCTGATATTTTTGCAAATCAGATGAAATACACCAAAAACCTGAGCCCATATGAGATATTTGTTGCAAATATTGAGGCAGGAAACAGCAGACAGCTTATGATACGTGATCTTGTCGAATCATTCGGACTACATCTGAGTCCCAAAAAACAGGCCGGCACTATAAGTGCGATCACCACGGTCGAGTCAGTTTATGAAAAATACGGGCTTCAGGTGCTTACAAGGGTATTACAACTAATAATCGGCACATGGGAAGGAGATGTGAATTCATTCTCTTCAAATATGATAAGTGCAGTTGCGAGACTTGCATATACCTATGATACCGACCTTGTAGATGAAATCTTCAAGGAGCGGCTGGGAGAACATTCTGTCAAAGAGATAACAAGATGCGCCAATGAACGAAGTGCGGGATCACTCGGGTATGCAGAAGCACTGTTATGTTTCTATAACAAGAAAATGAAAAACCAGCTTGATATATTGAAACTACATAGCACCAAAGGACGCAAGCCTGAGATCGGCGAGATCATAGAGGAGTTCCCGGAACGAGCCATTGATTCTGAAAACTATCAGGATAGAAGCACTCTTGGAAAGAGCTGACGGCGAGTATCCCAACGGCGGTAAGAAAGAGGGTATAGTAATACGCCCGACAGAGCCAGTGTATTGTGAGCTCATAAGTGCAGCACTCAGTATGAAGGTAGTGAGCAATAAATACCTTCTGAAAAACGAGGTGTAAGATATGAGCCTTAATTATGATGAGATCAAGGAAAAAATAGAACTGGAAGAAATAGAAAAACAAAAGCGTTGTGGAGAACAACGTATCGAACGTATCAACAGATACAAAAAACATTACGGCCAGATATCCCACTATATTCTAATAATATGGGACTCAGGCAAATGAAGCATCTTGAAAGAGATATGCAGTATCTCTCCCTGAATGATTACATCCGAAATATATATGAGTACTCATAGTTGGATCACAGGTCTTGTAAAATGCAGCCATTGTCATAATAGTGCTTTTTTGACATATCATACCAATGTTGCCAAAACATCCGAATGGAGATACTATTTCTGCCGGGGAGCTTTTACTACAAAAGGCTGTGTCCGTAAAATGATACACATTCGTCCCAACGATGTAGAACGAGCTGCCTATAAAGCTATCAAACGAAGGATAAACCAACTTGAGATAGCCAAGGAAGAAATGAGTAAACCTGACCCGAAGATGGAGAAAATCACGGCTGAACTTGTTCGTATAGATGAGAGCATCAACAATTATGTTGATAAACTCGAAATGGCAGATGAAAAGCTGTTTAGCATCATACAGGACAAGATAACAAAGCTCTCGGAAAAGAAGGAAACACTTGAACAAGAACTTCATTCCATGAAGGGCAAGAAAAAAGTGGATACCTCACCTTTGGTTGAACTTATGAGCCGATGGGATAGTTTGACGATGGAAGAGAAGCATATTATCGCCGTACAGGTAATAGATGCTATACTCATTAGTGACGAAGTGGGAATTGACATAAAATATGCTATGTAATGGAGTCTATCCCAAATCTTGTGTAAACCTCCAAAATAGTGTA
>ODAI012275170.1_pt1 | contig 10795 bp, 9 predicted proteins | sample 1539321 | NCBI WGS metagenome assembly ODAI01 (sample SAMN02144231, study PRJEB22623) | gut metagenome | biome: sheep rumen | host: Ovis aries | place: New Zealand | reverse complement strand
GTCGTCGGTTGAAGAGCCCATATCGGTATCGAGAATCACCAGCGGAATGCCCTTGTATTCCCTTTCGTCACCACCGGCAGAGCCATCGTCGTCAGAACAGGCAGACAAAGTCAGCAGACAGCCGACAGACAGGATAATCACAAACAAATCAAATCGTTTTTTCATCTCCTTTTCCTTTATATCAATTTTTGCAAACATTCAGATACAACCGAACCTACTGGCACACCAAACCGCCGTCAATCAGATAGTGACCGCCGGTGCAGAACGACGCCTTGTCGGAGATAAGGAAATACACCATCTCCGCCACTTCCTCCGGTCTGCCCGCCTCCTTGCGCGCAAAGAGCGCGTTCTCCTCCTCCCAATACTGCGCGATGGTCTTGTTGTCCTTCTCCGAGAAAGCATTGAACAGGTTGTCCACCAACGGCGTATGGATTGTGCCGGGACAGACCGCATTGACACGAATATTGTGAGTGCCCAGGTCTATCGCAAGGCTGCGCGCCATCTGACCGATGGCACCCTTGGTCATGCCATAGACAAAGCTGTGCGCCTTGCCCACAAAGAACTGGTCAGAGGAATTGAGCACCACCGCCCCACCGCCTCGCCGGATGATATAAGGCAACACTGCCTGAAGCGTATAGACGGTGCCGTAGATATTGGTTTGAATGACCAGGTCCAGTTCTTCCTGACTGACATCCAAAACGGTATTGCGACGATGAATGCCAGAGTTGCAGAACACAGCATCTATCCCTCCGAACTCCTGCTCGGCAATTTGCGCCGCACGTTCCAGCTCTTCCTTCTTGGAGGAGTCCGCCTTGACGAAACGGGCACGCGCATCAACATGAGGCGGTTCCTGTATGTCCGTCAGCAACACGTTCCAACCCTCGTTCAGAAACTTGGCAACGGTCGCCGCACCTATCCCACTCGCGCCACCGGTAATAAAAACAGTCTTATTCATCTCCTCGAGTTTTTGTCATACACCCTATTATTCTCCTTACGACACACGCATACCATCCATGCCCCCTTCTTCTACAAAAGAGCGGACAAAGACAGAGCAAAGATACAAAAAAATATGAAAAATGGCGCTTTTCTGATATTTTTATTTTAATTTTGCACGTTGTAAACGGCAGCATAGACCGCTGCCAGCGAAAAGCATGAAGTTCGGCATCAGAAAACTGGACATATTTATTGTCAAGCAGTTCGGAGTTCTCTTTGTCGGAGCACTCTTCATTTGTCAGTTCATACTGATGATGCAATTCTTGTGGCAGCACGTCGATAAGCTGATAGGCAAAGGACTATCGCTGGACGTACTGGCACAATTCTTTTGGTATATGGGTATCTTCCTGGTGCCACAGGCGCTGCCACTCGCCATCCTGCTCTCGTCGCTCATCACCTTCGGAAACCTCGGCGAGAGTTCGGAGCTGACCGCCATCAAGGCTTCAGGCATATCGCTCATGCAGACGTTCCGACCGCTGATTGTCATCACAATAGCCATCGCACTGGGCTCGTTCTATTTCCAGAACAGCATAGGACCGGAAGCCAACCGCAAACTGGGACAACTGCTCTTGTCGATGAAACAGAAAAGCCCGGAACTCGAAATACCGGAAGGTGTCTTTTACGACGGCATACCGAGCACCAACCTCTACGTGCAGAAGAAAGACATGGAGACGGGAATGCTCTATGGCATCATGATCTACAAAATGACCAACAGCTTCGAGGACGCAGCCATCATCCTCGCCGACTCGGGCATGCTGCAATCGACAGCCGAGAAGAAACACCTGCTGCTCACGCTCTACAACGGCGAATGGTTTGAGAACATGCGCTCGCAGGAACTGGCTGGCTCGGCGAACGTGCCCTATCGACGGGAGACGTTCTGGCACAAGAAAATCGTGCTCGACTTCGACGCCGACTTCAACCTCACCGATGCCGTCTCGCTCTCCAGCTTTGCAAGGGGAAAGAGCCTCAGCGAACTGCAGACCGGCATCGACTCGCTCAACCATGTGTATGACAGCATCGGACGCAACTTTTACAACGAAGCGAAGGTGTACTACTACCACAATCCCGCCTCACGGCAAGACAGCGTGAACGCCAGAAAAGTGGGAAGCAACGCGGCATACAACATCGACAGCATCTACCAGAAGGCACCGATAGAGACACGACAGAGAGCTGTGAACCTTGCACTGAACAAGGTGCAGCAGCAGATGAGCGACCTGGAATTCCGGAGCATCGTCACCTCCGACGGCGACAAAGTGCTCAGGCAGTTCAAGATTGAATCCATCAACAAGTTCACGCTGGCGCTCTCGTGCATCATCTTCTTCTTCATCGGAGCACCGCTGGGGGCTATCATCAGAAAGGGCGGACTGGGTATTCCCATCATCGTCTCGGTGCTGGTGTTCATCATCTTCTATATACTCGACAACACTGGCTACAGAATGTCGCGCGGCGGCATGTGGACCATCTGGTTCGGAAAAGGACTGGCGACAGCCGTGCTCGCTCCCGTGGCAGCCTTCTTCACGTATAAAGCCAACAACGATTCAGCCGTGTTCAATCTGGATGCCTACCGAAACCTGATTATGCGACTGCTCGGTCTGCGCATCAAGCGACCTGCCTACGGCAAGGAAGTGATTATCAACGACCCCGACTATGCGAACGACCACGCCCAACTGCTCCGACTGACGGACGAGGTCAGCCAATACGCACGGGAACACAACCTGAAGTCGCCGCCGAATATCATCCGGACTTTCTTCAAATATAAGCCCGACCACGAGATTGAACGCATCAGCGAAGAACTTGAAAGCGTCATCAACGACCTGTCCAACTCGGAAGACAAACTCATCATCACCGAACTGAGCAAATACCCCATACTGGCGGTAAAGGCACACACACGCCCCTTCGAGCGCAAATGGATGAACATCGCCGCTTTCTTCCTCGTGCCCGTCGGCGCATTCCTGTATCTCAGGATGTGGCGATTCAGACTGCGTCTGTCAAAAGACCTGCACAGGATACAGCAGACCAACGACAAGATTGTCAAGCGCATCGAAGAAAAAGGATGGGCAGAAAAACAAGAATAAACTTTTCACATTATTATATATATATAAGTATGGAAAACTATCGACTCGATAGCATCGAAGATGCAGTAAAAGATTTCAAGGAAGGTAAATTTGTCATCGTTGTGGATGACGAAGACCGCGAGAATGAAGGCGACCTGATTATTGCCGCAGAAAAGATAACCCCCGAAAAGGGGAATTTCATGCTTAAACATGCACGTGGCGTACTGTGTGCACCCATCACCCTGAGCCGATGCAAGGAACTGGACCTGCCCCACCAGGTGCAGGACAACACCTCCGTGCTCGGCACTCCCTTCACCGTCACCATCGACAAACTGGAAGGATGCTCGACGGGAGTCTCCGCACACGACCGCGCAGCAACCATCAAGGCACTCGCCGACCCCACTTCCACTCCGCAGACATTCGGAAGACCGGGACACATCAACCCTCTCTACGCACAAGACCACGGCGTGCTGCGACGCTCGGGACACACCGAAGCGACCATCGACCTCTGCCGACTGGCAGGACTGTACCCCGCCGGCGCACTGATGGAAATCATGAACGACGACGGAACGATGGCACGCATGCCGGAACTGATGGAGATGGCTAAACAATACGACCTGAAAATCATCACCATCAAAGACATGATAGCCTACCGGCTGAAGACGGAGTCGCTCATCGAAGTGGGCACCGAAGTGGAACTCCCGACCGAATACGGCAATTTCCACCTCATACCCTTCCGTCAGAAGAGCACCGGAACGGAACACATGGCTCTCATCAAAGGAACGTGGGCGGAAGACGAACCGGTGCTGGTGCGCGTACACTCTTCATGCGCCACAGGCGACATCCTCGGCAGCAAACGATGCGACTGCGGCGAACAGCTGCACCGCTCGATGCAGATGATTGAAAAAGAGGGAAAAGGCGTACTCATCTACATGCAGCAGGAAGGACGAGGCATCGGACTCATGAATAAGATTGAAGCCTACAAACTGCAGGAGGAAGGTTACGACACGGTCGATGCCAACACCCACCTCGGATTCAAACCCGACGAGCGCGACTACGGATGCGGCGCACAGATGCTCCGCCACCTCGGCATACACAAGATGCGACTCATGACCAACAACCCCGTCAAGCGTGTCGGTCTCGAAGGCTATGGACTGGAAATCGTCGAGAACGTACCCATCGAGGTGGCACCGAACGAATACAACCTGCGATACCTGCAAACGAAAAAAGAACGCATGGGACACAACCTGCACGTCTGAAACCATCAGGCGACACGCAGGGCTGCAGCACCAGAATGGACAAAACATCCCAAAACAACAGAATAAAAGAAGCCGGAGGTTGACCCTATACAGCCTCTGGCTTCTTTTATAATTGACACCCCCGACTCCAAACAAAACGGCAAAACACAAATACCAAGGGCGTGTTCCATGAATTAGCTTTAGATGCTATTTGACAGAAACAAGCATACTGATTTACGGGACTCCCTAAGATAAAAAGTGAAAGAAAAAAGTCAAAAACAACGATTTTTGAAACAAAAATGCCAGAAAAAACGAAATAATGCCCATTTTTTTTCGTTTAAACAAATAAAAGTATTATTTTTGCAGGAACAAAATTTAAAACGGAGCATCCCAAATCCCCTTATTCCGAGCGCTTCGGAAGAAACGAGAGATGGGTGCCGGCATGGATGAAAACACGCTGCAAGCGGCAACGATAATGGGGCAAACTTGAAAAAATCATAGTTAAAATACCATAATTCTTGTGGCAGTTTGAACGAAATGCTTATCTTTGCGAAACTATTTCCTCCGAAAGAGGAGGGACAAGTCTAACAAACAAGAAATAAAGAAATCATATAATCAATTTATTAATAACCAAAATTTTAAAAATTAAAAGTAATTATTATGGCAACAAAAACAAACACTACAGCTCCGGTGAAGAAATCACAGGGCTTTCAGGGAGTAAAAGCAGCATTCTGGATTATCGTTGTTTGCTTCATTCTCGCAGTATTGTTCTTTAAGTTCTTCCTCGGAAGCAGTGCTCACATTGACCCGAACAACGGAGAAGTTATCGACGGAAACATCTGGGGTACAATCTACAAAGGTGGTATCGTCGTTCCTGTCATCTTGACACTTTTGTTCACCGTGATTGCTCTCTCTATCGAGCGCTGGCTCGCTCTTCGCACAGCATTTGGTAAAGGCAAGCTTCCTCAGTTCGTAGAAAACATCAAGGCTGCGTTGAAGGCTAACGACTTCGCAAAGGCTCAGGATCTCTGCGACAAGCAGCGTGGTACCGTTGCTAACGTTGTAGGAGCTTCTCTCCGTACATACAAAGAGATGGAAGGTACTGCAGGTATGAAGAAAGAGCAGAAGATTGCACGCATCCAGCAGGCTCACGAAGAGGCAACTCAGCTTGAAATGCCTACTCTTCAGATGAACATGCCGATCATCGCTACGATCACAACACTCGGTACGCTGACCGCTCTTTTCGGTACCGTTGTCGGTATGATCCGTTCATTCGCAGCGTTGGCAGCTGGTGGTGGTGCAGACTCTCAGGCACTTTCTCTCGGTATTTCTGAGGCCTTGGTTAACACCGCATCTGGTATTTTAACATCATGGGTAGCCGTTGTTGCTTACAACTTCTACACCAACAAGATTGATAAATTGACATACGCCCTCGACGAGGTAGGTTACACCATCGCTCAGACATACGAAGTTAACCACGCAGAAGAGGCTTAATTTTTGCTAACCCTTTAAAACATTTATCGCTATGGGTAAAGTAAAAATTAAGAAAGCGGACATCTGGATTGACATGACCCCAATGTCAGACGTGATGGTGCTTTTGCTGACCTTCTTCATGATGACGTCAACGTTCGTCAAGAATGAGGCAGTGAAAGTCAACACACCGCAGTCGGCATCAAAGGTCAAGGTCCCAGAGAACGATATTCTGAACATCACCATCAATCCTGAAGGAAAGGTGTTCATGAGTATGGATAATGTGAACTATTTGAAATCTACCCTGGACGGAATGACCAGCAAGTTCGGCGTCAACCTGACACCTGAGCAGAAGGCAGTCTTCCTGGAGGAGACACAGTTCGGTGTTCCAATGGACAGATTGGCACAGTTCCTCTCTCTCCCCCAGAACAAACGGAGCGAAGCCTTGATGCAGTTGGGTATCCCGACTGATAGCATCGAAGGCAGCGACGGAGAAAAAGGAAAGAGCGAGTTCCAGCTGTGGGTAGATGAAGCTCTTGCTTCCGGTGATGAAATCAAACTCTGCATCAAGGCAGACGCCAAGACACCCTACAAGGTCATCAAGCGCGTCATGTCAGAATTGCAGGACATGGATCAGAACCGTTACCAGTTAATTACATCGTTTAAAGAAGCGGAGGATTAAAGAATGGCTAAACAAAAAGAAAGTAGACAGAAAAAGCAGACCGTACGCGTGGACTTCACGCCTATGGTGGACATGATGATGCTTCTTATTACATTCTTCATGCTCTGTACCTCTCTCAGCAAGCCTCAGGCAATGCAACTCACAATGCCGAGCAATGATGAGAACATCCAGGACAAAGACCGTAACGCGACCAAAGAGTCACACACCATTACGATCTATCTGGCAGGAAACGACAAGATCTATTACATCAAGGGAATTCCTAAGTATGACGACCCCAGCTGTATGGTAGAAACCACATGGGGAAAGGAAGGTATCCGCAAGGTACTCACCGAGCATCAGACCGAAGAAGGAATCATTCCGGTTGCACGCATCCGCAAAGCAAAACTGGAACTTGATGCGAAGAAAGATGAGACCAACATGGAAGACAGCGTCTATCAGAACGAACTGAAAAAGATTCGTGACGGTGAAATCAATGGTGAGAAGATTCCTACACTGACCATCATTATCAAACCGCTCGACACTGCCTCTTATGACAACATGGTCACAGCGCTCGACGAAATGCAGATTTGCAGTATCAGTAAGTACGTCCTTGACAAGATTTCCAGCGACGATGAGAGACTTCTCAAGTCAAAGAATATCCCCTTGCAATGACAATGTGTAACATTTAAAACAACTTGAAGCTATGTCAAAAATTGATTTGATAGACAATAACTGGGTTGACCTTGTCTTTGAAGGAAAAAACAAGGAATATGGTGCTTACGTACTGCGTAAAAACACAGGAAAGCGTAACGTATGGTCAGTCATCATTATGCTTGCCATCGCAGCTGCGTTAGGAGCCATCATTGGAGTCAACGCCATTATTGAAGCGAATAAGAAAGAAGAAATCTCCGCAGAAGTGGAACTCATGAACATCACCAAGAAAGAGGTGAAGGTCGAGAAGAAAGCGCCTGTGAAGATTGAAGAAGCAAAACCAGTTGAAAAAGTAAAAAGTTCTGTGAAATTCGTACCCCCCGTCATCAAGAAAGACTCGGAGGTGAAGCCTGAGGAAGAGTTGAAGTCACAAGACGACCTCAACAAGACGAAGACTGCCATCGGTTCCTTCAACGTTGAAGGTAATGACGACAAGGGAGGCGAAGTGCTGAAAGCCAAGGAAGTCATCGCACAGCCGGAACCGCCGAAACAGGAAGAGACCAAAATCTTCGACGTGGTGGAACAGCCGCCATCGTTCCCCGGAGGTCAGGCAGCATTGCTGAACTGGCTCAGCTCACACGTGAAGTACCCGCCGATAGCTGAAGAGAACGGCATCCAAGGACGCGTCATCGTAGGATTCGTCGTTGAGCGCGACGGTTCAGTCAGCCAGGTACAGGTAATCCGTGGCGTTGACCCGTCACTCGACAAAGAGGCAGCACGCGTGGTTGCATCCATGCCGAAGTGGACACCGGGAAGACAGAACGGTCAGAACGTGCGTGTGAAATATAACGTACCGGTTAACTTTAAGCTACAGTAAACTGAATTTTGAAATGAACAAAAACGTATATTGCGTTTTAATTGGACTCTTCATAGCAACCTTTGCGCTTTCGTCTTGCGATGACAAGCGCAAAGGTTCCGGAAGAACAGACACACATTCATCAGGAGCGATATCATTCGCTTCTGATGAAAGTTTTTCTCCCATCATCGATGAAGAGGTAGAGATCTTCGAGCACAACACGCCGAAAGCAAAGCTCACACCAATTTACACAAACGAATCCGAAGCCGTAAAAATGCTTCTCGACGAGAAAATATTTCTCGCCATCACCTCGCGTGACCTAACCAAGAACGAACGGAACATCTTGAAGAACAAAGGCTACAAGAACATCCGCTCCTTCCCCATCGCCTATGACGGACTGGCACTCATCGTCCACAAGTCAAACACCGATACGTGCATCACCGTCAACGACATCGCACGCATCCTCAAAGGCGAAGTAAAGAAATGGGACGAAATCTACCCGCAATCCAAACGCGGCGACATCGAAGTCATATTCGACAATCCCAAATCAAGCACTGCGCGCTACGCAGCAGACTCAATCCTCGGAGGAACACCTATCAACAGCCCCAACATCCAGGCAGTTGACAAATCCGAGGAAGTCATCAACTACGTGGAAAAGACCCCCAATGCCATCGGCATCATCGGGTCGAACTGGCTCAACGACAAACGAGACACCACCAACGTCACCTTCAAGAAGAACATTCGAGTGATGTCTGTCAGCAGGATGCAGACAGCCACTTCATATAACAGCTGGAAACCATACCAGTATTACATCTACAACGACAGCTACCCGCTGATTCGCACCATCTACGGAATATTAACCGACCGCATCAGAGGACTCCCATGGGGATTTGCAAACTTCCTAACAAGCCCAAAGGCGCAGCTTGTCATCTTCCAGTCATCACTCCTCCCTGCATACGGAGACTTGACGGTCAGAAAAGTAAATGTGACGAAAGATTAAACCCATAGAAAACAAAATCATCTTATCAGTAGAGATAATTAACATGTTTAATTAAAAAAAAGAAGAATTATGAAAACTATCAAATATTTATTCTTAGGTGCACTGCTCTTCGGTTACAGTGCAACCGCCATGGCACAGACAGACAACAAGTCAATCATCGATGCCATCTCTATCGTTATCAAGGAAAATCCTGCAAATGCCGAAGCGCAAGTGAAGGAAGTAGTGAAGAAAAACAAGAAAAACATCGAAGTCCTCTGTGGCATCGGTCGTGCTTATCTCGACATCGAAGACACACAAAAAGCAAGACAGTATGCCGACATGGCGATGAAGGTGAGAGGCGGAGCACAACACGCACTCCCGCACATCCTTCTCGGCGACATCTATGCCGTCACCGATGACGGCGGAAACGCATCGATGGAATACGAACAGGCAATCATCTTCGACAAGATGAACCCCGAGCCCTACCGCAAATATGCACAAATCAACAGCAAGGTGAGCCCGGAAGCATCAGCAGCCAAGCTCGAAGAACTGCGCAAGGTGCGTCCCGACTATCCCGTTGACGTCATCAACGCCACTATCTATATGCGCGCCAACAACCTCGCCAAAGCCGTGGAATACTATGACAAGGTGAACAAAGCCGACATGGAAAGCAGCGACCTGGTGAACTACTCACTCTGCGAATTCCTCAGCAGCAACTTCGAGAAGAGCCGCGAAATCGCATCCTTCGGTGCAGAGAAGTTCCCACGCCATCCGGCACTCAACCGCCTGGTATTCTTCAACAGCACCAACCTCAAGGACTTCGACACGGCACTCGCCTATGCCGACCGACTGTTTAACCGCTCAGACAGTGCGAAAATCACTTCCACTGACTACCTCTACTACGGACACGCATACAACGGAAAGCAAGACTACGACAAAGCCATCGAAATGTTCCGCAAGAGCATCGAAATCAACCCCGATGCCAAGAGCGACGTGCTCGATGCCATGTCAAACATTGCCAACGCATATCGTGAGAAGGGCGACTACAACAACGCCATCACCGAACACCGCAACTATCTCGGCAAACTCGAGAAAGTGAAGAACACTGACTATGCAGCACTCGCACAAATCTACCTCGACTGGGGAGCAGGACTCACCGGCTCAGAGCAGACAGCAAAACTGGAGGATGCCAACAAGGTGTATGACGAAATGATTCAGAAGTTTGCCGACGACCCCAACACACTCGTCTTCGCATACAACAAAAAGACTCAGATCGACAACATGCTCGACCCCAACGTGGAGAAATTCCTCGCACTGCCCGACTATACAAAACTGATCGAAATCATCGAGGCAATGCCGGAAAAGAGCAACACCGACCGCAACCGTCTGGTTACTGCCTACCACTATCTCGCACACTACAACCTCGTCAACAAAAACGAGTCTGTAGCAAACGAATACTGGAACAAAATCCTCAGCATCGACCCCACATACGCTCCTGCACTGGACGCACTGGGAAGAAAATAAGACATACCCTGAACACAAAAAAGCATTCATGGCACCCGTCATGGATGCTTTTTTTATTGCCACACACTTTGAATTGAGAATTATGAATTAAGAATTATGATTAGTGGTTTTCTCCCGCCAGGCGTTCCCTCCCCATTTGGGGGGAGGGTTAGGGAGGGGCTCCCCTTGCATATTTATGCATGCGAGCGGGTTTTGTGTTGCTGTTTGTAAACTACTGGATTTCAACACGTTAAGAGGCGCTTTCCAAAAGTTCAACTTTTAGCTTGCAAAAGTTGAACTTTTAGGAGGTGAAAGTTGAACTTTTAGAGCGCAAAAGTTCAACTTTTGGAAAGCGAAAGTTCAACTGCATATTTATACGCTTCGCCAGAT
>ODAI012798785.1_pt1 | contig 10796 bp, 21 predicted proteins | sample 1539321 | NCBI WGS metagenome assembly ODAI01 (sample SAMN02144231, study PRJEB22623) | gut metagenome | biome: sheep rumen | host: Ovis aries | place: New Zealand | reverse complement strand
CGCGGGTGTTGCGGGCCTTGCGGGCTCCGTGGCGGACGTCGCTTCTGCGCCCCCTGTTGCCGTTGGCGTTCTTCTTCTTGGTGTCCTTGTCGGTATCCTTGTCGTCTACGAGTGCGAGGCCGGCTGCGAGGCAGGCGGCTGCGGTGGCGACGCCCAGGAGCACCGCGACGGCGAGGCTGGCGACGGCTTCCTGGAGTACCTGGAATACGAGTACGGTGGCGACGAACAGCGCGGCGTCCATCAGCCACTTTCCGAGTTCTTTGCGCATGGCGTTGTCCTCCTTTGTCTGTTTTTAAGGGTTATTTTTGAAGGTTCGGCGGTCGGCGCCCGTTTCTGCGGGGCCGCTGCTTCGTAACCCGTCGGAGGTTCGCCTTTTTGGTGCGGCTAAGTCCCCGTCGGGCGGATCGTGTGGATGAGAGGATGACTCATCTTGTGGTGTTTTTTAAGGTTAAACATCGTTGGAGCCTCCCGCGCGGGGCGGAAGGTCCTTTCGATAAGGGAGAAGGGCCTTCCGCCTGCGCGGTGCGGCTTCATCCTGCAGCGTCGTCATGAGTGTCCTGTCTTTGGTTGCCGCCAAGGTCGCGGCTGCGGCGCGGGTATGCCGGCGGTGCCGGCGCTGGAGAGGCGGGCCCCTGCGGCCCGCGCCTTCCTGCCCGGATGCGGCGGGGCGGGTTGTATCTCTGCCGGCGTTGCCGGCTGGATGACGGGCCACGACGCAGATGGGCGCCTTGTGGATTGTGCGGCGGGGATGGCGGAAGGCGGGTTGCTCATTTGCGGGCGGAGCCCGCATGTGACGGGCCTTCCGCCTGCGGGGAAGGATTGGCGGATGTGCGAGGCGCGGATGTCCGCCCGGGACGCCTGCGGCCGGGACGCGGCGGCTTTGGCGGCGCGGTGACCCGACGGGGTCACGGACTCCGCGCCGGGGGTGTCGCTGAAGGAAAGGAATATGGATGGGAGGACGGAGACAAAAGAAAAGGGGGCGCGGCGGATGCCGTGCCCCCTGCTTTGTCGTTGGTGCAGAACGTCAGTGTTTGACGGCCTCGCAGGACATCTCGATGGAGATTGCTTCGCCGTCGGAGGCCCTGGTGCCTTCCCATTTAAGGGAGTCCAGTTCGGGGTTGATGGACGCGAGGAACTCCAGGGAGGCGACGCCCTTTTCGGAGACGAACCCTTCTTCTTCCGCATCGGAAACGAGTTCCTTGAACACCTCGACGGCCCTGCGGCGCGTCTTGTAGAGCACCGCGGCGTCCCTGACATCCTCGCGCGTGTCGGAGTGGCTGACGCGGTATACGAATTCGTCTGGCGTATCTTCGGGACTATCTTCCGCTTCCGTCTCGTCGTCTTCGGCGGGATAGTCTTCATCCCGTTTTACCTTGACGCAGCGCATGATGATGTTGCCCCGCTGGCGGAGGGCCAGGACGAGCAGGGCGTCGAAGACTACGTCGGCGCCGACGGCACAGAGGGCGACGACCCACCAGGGCAGGCCCATGCGGATCGTGACGATGATGGTGAGTACGATGGGGATGGCGCTCAGCAGAAGCAGGATGGCGAGAATGGTCTTTTTCATATTAGTTGGTTTTGAGTTTGTTCCATATCGAGGAGAAGGTGTCAGACACCCATTCAAACAAAGCCGATCGGCTTAGTCTCCGTAGATGGAGTCCATGAAGATGCGTTCCTCGGGGTTCATGCCGTCCAGCTCGTCGTCGCGGTAGCGGATCGCGTCGTAGTAAACGTTTTCGTACATTGTTGTGCGTGTTTTGATTGTGAAAAAAAAAGAATTCCGGAGCCGTGAAGAAAGGCCCCTGCACGCTTGGTGTGGGGCCTTTCTTGTGGCTTCCGGAAGAAAGTGTCGGTCGTCGGCGTCTTTATGCGGCGTCATACGCCGCGGCTAAGACGAAGACGTCGCCGTCGTAGGATTCGAGAACGCCGTCCCCGTTCTGGTAGCGCTGGGATTCAGGGAATCCGGTGCGGACATAGTCCCCTTCGGGGTCCGGCACCATATAGGCGGAGTCGAGTTCCAGTTCGTCGCCCTCGGGCGGGCAGATCAGGATGGCGTCGGGGTTGCCGATGAACTGCTGGCTGGTGGGCCAGGCATAGAGTGCGTATCGGTTCATTGCTTGTCGGTGTTGATGAGGATGTCGAGTTTGTGGTTGATGGCCTTGAGCTGGTTGATGATCTCCTGCTCGGCCTTTTCCTGGTCATGCATCCGGCGGATGGACAGTTCGAGAAATCTCTGTTCGAGGTTGGTCATGGGTGATGGTTTTAGCGGGCGTCCTGGTGGTCGTACCAAAGGTATGTCTCAAGGAACTCCGTGGTGATGTCTTCTTCGGGGGTGCCGTCAGCGATGATGGTGTCGATGGTTTCCTGGGGGACGGGTTCCCCGAATGCGTAGAATTGTTTCATATCCTGTTTGTTTTACGGGCCCCGTCCGGCGGGAACCCCTTCCGCATAGAGAGAAGGGGTTCCCGGTGGCGGGGTCCGTCTATTTCTTCTTTGGCTTCTTCCAGGGGATATCCCAGGGGAGACCCTTCCCTGCTTCGGCATATGTGATGCCGGGGAACGGGTCGAGGCCGGTAATGGAGGTAAGCGCTGCCATGGGGATGCAGTATTCGAAGACGTCCTTGAGAATGTCCAGCGGACTGTTCGGCATGAGGAACGCGATGGCGTGGTATGTGCCGCCGTATTCCAGGAGCACGGCCTTGAAGAAGGCTTTGGGGACGGCCACGCCGCTGCCGCCGATGCGCTCGGGGCGGTCGTCGAAGACCGGTCCGCAGACGATGTGGACGGCCGTGCCGTAGCGCTTGGCCCAGGCTCGGCAGCGCTGCTCGACCTCCAGCCAGAGGCCTTCGTTGAGCGTGTGGTCCTGCGGGCAGATGTTCGTCAGGTAGAAGGTCTGCTCGTTGGCGGCGACGCTCCACCGGAAGTCCGCACTCGGGGCCATGTGGCCACGGTCGAGGTTCAGGCCGTTGCGGGAGTAGTCGCGGTACTGGGCCTGACGGCCCTCCACCAGGGGGTCGGTCGTGAAGAAGTCCGTCCGTCCGGTGAGCGTGGCGGCGGCCTCCTCCGGCGTGAGCTCCCAGGCGGACCAGTTCGGACAGAGGGTCGTGTTGTTGTAGGACACCGTGAACCCCTCGTGGACGAGGATCTGTTCGGCGGCGGGCGGAGTCTCCCAGCGGGGCAGGATCGTCTGGGCGTGGAGGGTGGCCGCGAGGAGGACGGCGAGGATGAGGATGAGGCGTTTCATGGGTGATGGGGATTATTGTTTTCTTTCTGAGGCCCTGCGGTCGCGGCGGCGCTGCCGGCCGTCCGGGGCGTCGGCGTAGGCTGGAAGGTAATCCCCGAGGTCGTTCCACGTGTCGAGGATGATCCGGGGCAGCTCCGGCTCTGTGGCCGGGGCGGCTGGCCTGTTAAAGATATTCGCCATACGCGAGGCGGGTTGAGGATTTGACATCTTGGCGCCAGGCGCGGTTTTCGCAGCTTCTGACGTATTTCTTCCTGTTGGAGGATATCCGGGTCGGCTGGAAGCCGAACTCCTCCCTGGCGGCCCGTTTGAGGGCCTTGACGGTATCTTCGTGGAATTTTGACATTGCGGATGGGAACGTTAGATGGTGACGGCCTTCATCGTCACGCTGAGAACGTGCCTGGCGTGGCGGAGGGACCAGCGGCGGATCAAGGCGGACAGCCGGTTGTAGTGTTCTTCGTGGCAGTGATAGATGCTGCGCTTGTGGGTCTGGACCCAGCTGAGGCGCCAGACGGTGCGGGATTCTTTCATAGTAGTGTGTGTTAGTTGTCGTTTGTTTTTGAAACCTCCGCGGCCATTCTTCCGAAATCCAGCTGCCGCTGCGCGAACAGCGTGGCCAGGAGACGGTAGGCCTCTCCTTTTTATAGTTTATATTCAGCGATGAACTCGTCGATGTTGTCCTTGTCAAGGATGTATGTCACCGACCCGTCGTCGTCGATGTCTTCGGGTTCGGTCCAGGTGGATCCGTCGGCGTAAAGGTCGACGAATGCGACGGCGCAGCCGGCCTCAAGGATGCGGGCAATCTTTTTAGCGACGGACTCGTCCGCCGATCCAAAGAGTTTCTGGTACTGTTTCTTCCATCCTCGGATGGAAAAACTCTTGTTCTTGAGGATTTTCTCAATTTTCTTTTCCATGGTGTTTTGTTTGTGGATTACTGGATGTGTTTCATGAGTTCCGCACCGAGGCGTTCGAGGCTGAGTGCCCGCTCGGAGAAGAGCGAGGCCAGGAGATGGTAGGCCTCTGTCGGGTGCGCGGCAAGCCAGTCGCGCACGTCGTCTTGCGTGACGGTGTTGGAAATCCGGCCGGAGGCCGTCCCTGGGGATCGGAACAGGTCAAGCTGCGCGCCCATGGCGACGTTCCCGTCTTGCCGATCGTAGCCTTCGTCGGGGAGTGCGCCGGGATCCTTCGTGCCGGCCACGGCGAGCCTGTCGGCCTCTTCGTTCCAGCGGTCGCCGGCGTGGCCCTTGACCTTCTCGAAGCTGACGGTGATATTGTCCTTGCGCAGTGCGGTGACGATACGGTCAAGTCTCGCCCAGAGGTCCATGTTCGCCTTGCGCTTCCATCCCAGGACCATCGTCCCGTGGAGGAGCTGGCTGTCGGTGTAGACGATGATGACCGAACCGGCAATGGCGTCGGCCGGGACGTTGGCGTGGACCTGTTCCAGTGCCTCGATGACCGCGAGGATCTCCATGCGGTTGTTGGTCGTCAGGCGGTAGCCCATGCTGATGGCGCCGGCAGGGCGGTCGCTTTTGTCGGTGAGGATGATGGCGCCGATACCGCCGCGTCCGGGGTTGCCGCTGCAGGCACCGTCGGTGTAGATTTCTATTTTGTTCATAGTGAAAAGAAGTTCTGCGGGCGCAGCCGCCCTTCGCTTGACGTAGGGCGGCTGCGCTGCGGAACCTCTGTAATCTGTTTGTCCCCGCTATTCCTCCCGGAGGCAGACCATGCCGTTTTCGTCGAGACCGAGGACCGTCTTCCTCTTTGCGGAGGCCGCCGGCCGCGCCGTCTCTTCGTCGCCGAAGAGGGAGGGTTCGGCACTGTCCGCCGCGGACGAGTCCCCGGCTGGGACCGCCATGCCGCGGATGATCTCGGCGAGCCGGGTATAGCGCATCCGCGCGCTGTTGTTGCGGACGGCCGTCTCGATGGCGCGCATCTCCCCGATGATGTGGCACGAGCGGCGGGCGCGTGTGACGGCGGTGTACAGGAGGTTCCGCTGGAGGAGCCGGTAATGCTGGCAGGTCATCGGGATGACCACGTGCGGATACTCGCTGCCCTGGCTCTTGTGGATCGTCACGGCGTACGCCAGGCTCACCTCGTCAAGCTCGTCGGCCTCGTAGATGACGGTCCTCCCGTCGAAGACCGCCTCGACGGTGCCGTCCTCCTCGTCGAAGGCGCGGATCATGCCGATGTCTCCGTTGTATACGTCCTTCTTGTAGTTGTTGCGCAGGTGGATGATCCTGTCTCCGACACGGAGCCGCTCCCCGTCCCTTCCCTGCCCCACTTCCTGTCCTGCGGGGTTTACCATCTGCTGGACCGCCACGTTGAACGCCTTCGCGCTGGCCTCGCCGTTCTCCCGCATCGGCGAGAGGATCTGGATGTCGTCGACGGGGATGCCGCTCTTCAACATCCCGCCCACGGCCTGCAGTACGGCTTCCGCCACCACGGCCGCCCCGGGTTCCGTCACTGAAAGGAGGAAGTCCGATCCGTCTTCCACGCTCTCGGGCACCGTGCCGTCGTTTATCAGGTGCGCGGCCACGGCGATGCCGCTGCGCTCCCCGTGGCGGAACACGCGCTCCAGGTGCGTGGACGGCACGTCGGCGGTGAGCAGGTCCTTGAGTATGCTGCCCGGGCCGATGCTCGGCAGCTGGTCGGCGTCGCCGACAAGGAGGACGGACATGTGCGCGGGGACGGCGGCAAGGACGCTCCGCATCAGGCGCACGTCGACCATCGATATCTCGTCGACGACGAGCAGGTCCCCTTCCAGGGGGTTGCCCGCGCCTCGCGCGAACCCGCCTTCCTTGAACTCCAGCAGGCGGTGGATCGTCTTCGCGGGCCGGCCCGTCGCCTCCTCCATCCGCTTCGCCGCCCGTCCCGTCGGGCTGGCCAGGACGACAGTCCGTCCCTCCGCCTCCGCGGCGAGGATGATCGCCTCGAGCGTCGTGGTCTTGCCCGTGCCGGGGCCGCCGGTGGTGACCGAGATGCGCCGGCGGAGCGCGCGCCGCACGGCTTCGCGCTGCGGCTCCTCGTATGCCTTCCCCGTCCTGGCCTCAATGGCCCCGAAGTCCGGTTCTTCGGCCGGGCGGATGTCGTGCATCATCGCGGCGATCTTTTTTGCGACGGCTTTCTCCGCCTGGTGGATGCGGGGCTCGTAGATGGCGTAGGTGTCGCCGTAACGCTCTTCGATGAGTACGCCGGAAGCCACGGCCTTCTTGAGGTTCATCGTGACCATGGCCGGGGCTACCTCCAGCTCCTTCGCCGTGCGGCTCACGAGTTCCTGCAGCGGGAGGAAGCAGTGTCCTTCGCCCGCCGCGTCCTCGAGGACAAACACGAGGCCCTGTTCGATGCGGAAGCCGCTTGAGGGGTCGACGCCGAGGTTGCGCGCCAGGGTGTCGGCGGTTTTGAAACCGACGCCGTCAACCTCACGGCACAGCCGGTAAGGGTTGTCTTCCAGGACGCCGATGCTGTCGGCGCCGTACTGGCGGTGGATCTTCACGGCCAGGCCGTCGGTGACGTGGTGCTCCTTGAGGAAGACCATGATCCTGCGGATGTCCTTCTGGCGGGACCAGCGCTCGGCGATGAGCGCGGAGCGCTTCGGTCCGATACCCTCCACCTCGCGCAGCCGGTCGGGGGCGTTCTCTATGACGTCGAACGTCGCCTCCCCGAAGCGATCTACAATGGCGCCGGCGAGTTCCGGGCCGATACCCTGCACCATCTTCGACGAGAGGTATGCGAGGATCCCGTCGGTGGACTTCGGCAGGCGCTCGCTGAAGGAGTCCGCCTTGAACTGGAGGCCGTATTTCGGATGGGTCACCCACTTTCCGTAGATCTCGAGCTCCATCTCCGTGCGGACCTCGCCGAAGGTGCCGGATACGGTGAACTTCTTCCGGGGGCTGCCGTTGCGCATCGCGAGGATGGCGAAGCCGTTCTGTGCGTTTCTGAAGATGACCTTGTCGATGGTGCCCGTTGTCGTTTCTACGGGAAGTGCTTCCGTGTTCTGTCTTATACCGTATTGTTCCATATTGAACGCTAATGTACTCGAAATGTCGTTTAATGTCACGTAAAATGCAAATTTTCAGACAAATATAACTATTATTTGCATATACGCAAAAGTTTTTGAACGTTTTTTCGCCGCCGGAAGATGCCCGGCCGCAGGCGCCACGGGGGCTCTTCCGGGCGGACGGAAAACAAAAAAAGCCCGGCCCCGGGAAGGGGTCGGGCTGTGGTTCGAAACTTGATGCTAACGTTCGACCGTAACCTGTACAAAATGGCATACGTGTTTTTGACCAAATAATTCCCAAAAGCGGGAATTCAGTTTCTTCTGGTCCGGACACACCAGGTCGTCGCCATGGTAGAACCACCCGCGGCGTAGGAGATACTGCTGGAACGGGCCAATTCCTCCGGCTTTGCGAATAAATTCTGACAATGACTCCCGGACGGCGCCTTCCATCGTCATGGATGGCCGGTAGTCACCAAAGTAGCCGACAGATGGAATAAATAAGAAATCCGACCCTCCTGATATTATAAGATAAACGCGGATTGAAAAATACAACGTCCCGTACTTGTAAGTTATCCGGTTTATGAGTGTATTGCTGTTCATGATGGCCTGTGCTGACGTTTTTTGTTTGCCTGATACCAGGCGAGAAATTCTTTTTTCGAAACGTTCAGCGTCGCAAGGTTCGACTGCAAGTGCTCGGCACTAAGGGTTTTGCTTCCGTGCGTTTGGAATACGACCGGCCGTTTAAGCTTTGGAGATGAAGGATAGTTCCATTTTTCGTGACCTCCTTTGATTGTCTGTGTAAGGCCTAATTCCCGAAGGAACTCACGAAATATCCTCTTGTCGACATTGTCCAGTGTTCCCATATGGAACCTTCCCTTCTTAACCTATAGATTTGTTCTGGCCGGGGAAAAGCACCTTGACTTCAATTTCATCAAGGTCGTGATCACAGGATAAATATCCTTCTTTCATGATATCCAGGACAAAAGGAGGAAGATTATTGAAACTGGGTAGCTCGAACAGCCCTTCGGTATCCCCTCTCTTCCATCCGAGATCTTCGTAATGGGCCAGAAAATCGTCACCACAAGGGCGCAAGTCCTCTATCTGGATCGAGATTGCCTCCTTGACCATGGCCGCGGCACGGTCCCTTGTCGGCCCCTCATCGGCAAGATTCAGGGAGGGGATATATACGATAAACCTGCCATGATCTTTCTTAAAGAGCGCCGATACCTTCAGTTCGGCCGCGCCGTTCGTGAATTTGATAATGTCCATTTGTCTGTTATTTAAAGATACGCCTGCCGTATGTGGCGTCACATACTGGCCGCCACATGCGCAGGCGTCTTCTTTTATACCACAAAAATAACGCTTTTGCATGAAACTTAAAAAAAAGCCCGGCCCCGGGAAGGGGTCGGGCTTATGCGATTAATAGGTTCTTCGGATGGCGTCTTTTACGGCCGGATCCGTAATACCTGTAATCTCGAAGGCTTTTTCCCAGAGAAGGCTGTCTTGCGGTGGTTTTTCTTTGCTGCTTTCGGCACTTGGGTGTTTTTCTATATACCGGACCAGACTCTCGATTTTGAATTTGTTTGTGCAGCTGATAAGGAAGGCGGCAATAGAAAAAAGAAGGAAGAATGAACCATAGACCATTATCGAGGTCGCGTTTTTCTCAGAATGAGAACCAGACCTGGTCATTTGATACATTTTAAATAACGCCAGGGAAATAAATATTACCGCAGCAATGGACAGGATGATAACAATAATTGTAAGCATGACTTGTGTTATAAATGTTTATGATTCGACTTTGTCTTGACGGGTTTCTCCGGCGCGGGGCCGTGGATGGCGAGCGAGGCGATGACCGTGCGGCCGTCCTTCTCGAGGATGATATAGGAGCGTTTCATCGGCAAATGATTTTATGGAGTCTTGCAAGGGTTCTGACGGAAAGGATTTCATAAGAAACCGACGTGCCGCTGCCGTCGGGGAGGGTGACATACAGCCGGTCGCTCCCGAAGCCGTCGGCCGTAAGAAGGGCCCCGCCAAGGGTGAACTTTATGGCCTTTATCCCGGGTTCGCCCAGCTGGGCACGGCCGTCGGCGAAGGCGTCCTTGATGTCTTCGATGAGGAGTTTTTTGAGATCTCCGATGAGGGGTTTTTTGAGAGGTGCCATGACGGATTCAGTTAATGGTGATAACTACGTCGCCGGGGACGACGGACCTGCCCTGGGTCAGGAGTTTCCGCATCGTCTCTTCGCTCAGGAAGACGCCGCCGCCCGTGGCGCGGAAACGGACGCTCCGGGAGAAGGCCTTTTCGACGCCTTCCACATGGATCGCCTCTTCGGCCCCGTCACTGTAGCGGCAGGTGAGGACCGCGCCGACGAGATGGTTCGCCAGGTCGCGGATGCTGTGCAGTTTCGTGCCGAGGACCGTCTCGTAGCTGTCATGCGTCACGAGCCAGACGTCGGTTCCCGTGGCGGCGTCCCAGCGGTTGAACACGACGGCCATGCGGCCGTCATCCAGGAGGCGCGGCCGCCCCTCCTGCGGGGTGATGCCCAGGCCGCGGATCTCTTCCCAGGGAGCGAGGACGGCCTCGACGGGGGTGCCGTCAATCTTCAGGGTGATACGCTCGCCGAAGACCGTGCCGCTCAGGGCTCCGGTTTCGAAGGTGATGGGTTCTTTCATATGCGTAACTTTTTGCGGATTTGTTCTGCGAGATTGCCCTGCAAGGAACTCCCCTCTTCTGGTGAGACGAGGAAGATACCCTCGTCGGTGCGGATGCGGTAGGCGTTCACGTCGCCGCACTCGGTGTCGCGTACAGGTTCGACGTCCCGAAGGGCATGGCGGGTAAGGATGTCGTCCGTATCGACGCGGTCGAACAGCGGAAGGAATACCGGGCCTCCGCCTTGCGGAAAGAGGATGAGGTATCGTTCTTTGATGGCCGGCAGGAGCCGCACTTCATGATCGACGATGCGGCCGCCCGCAAGGATGCGGCCTCCTTCGCTGACGAACCCGTCCGGTAGGATGGCGTATGCCGGGCCCGTGCGGCCGTTGAGGTCCGCGGCGGTCATGCGGATGACAGATGGACGGCGTCGCATATCAGATGACAATTTCGTTTACAGACCAGGTCTCGCAGAGGATTTCCAGGTCGCATTTTTCGGAGAGGCACTGCGTCTGGCCGCTGTCGGCGATCTGTCGCAGGGCCTCCCGGAGCGTCTCTCGGTCCGGCTTGTCGTACAGCTCTTTCGTGAGGAACCGCTTCACGAGGCGGTCGCGATGCGTGGGTGTCGTGGCGACGGCGATGAGTTCGTATGATGACGTGCTAAGCCAGGCGTCGGTCTGGTAGATGAGGATGACGGATTTCATAGCTGGTCTTCGGGTTTGTTGTTCATATCTGAAAAAAAAAGTTTTCCGGCCCTTTCGCGGAGCCGCGGTCTCGCCTTCGGGGTGGCCGCGGCCTCCGTGATGGTGCCGGAATCGTTCTCCTCCGGGCTGCGTGTCCGTTACAGCGACATGTTCCCGAAGAGGTCGCCGCCGTCGGGTTCGGACTCGGCGGCGTCTTTGGGCTCTT
>ODAI013331171.1_pt1 | contig 10797 bp, 7 predicted proteins | sample 1539321 | NCBI WGS metagenome assembly ODAI01 (sample SAMN02144231, study PRJEB22623) | gut metagenome | biome: sheep rumen | host: Ovis aries | place: New Zealand | reverse complement strand
TCATTTTTGTATAATCAGTATTATCTATAAAAGCTGAATCTGGTATTGTTTCTGGCTCCAAATTCAAAGTGGTATCGTCAATATAGACATACCCTTCGTATGGTGAATCTGTTCCCCAGTCAGAACCTTTTACAGTATTTCCATATTTATAATCTTTTGTGTCTAGCGTTTTTTTTGTAACTATACCAGTATTAAGGTCTGTTAAAACGTCGACACATTCTATATCAAATACTTGTGATTTTATTTTATCTTCGTATACTCCTGCAAAAGACTTTATATTTAAAGCAGAAATTAAAAATGAAAAAATTATTGTAAATATTAAAAGTTTTTTCTTCATGATTTTTCTCCTTGAAAAAAGTTAATAGTATATTTACAATATGTTATTTTTTAAATTTTTCGTAAAAAAATAAGAACTATTATGAAAATAGTTCTCTAAAAGAAGTATTGCCGAAGGGACTCGAACCCCCAACCTAGGGATTAGAAATCCCTTGCTCTTCCTATTGGGCTACGGCAATATATATTTAGTGGAGCATGGGGGAATTGAACCCCAGAAACTCTTTTTCAAGTTTCGGAAACGTAAGTTGCCTATTTCGCATTAGCGCTACTATCGCGACGCCTTATAATTCGGATGTTACCCTGGTACATCAATCATGCCCCAAAATATCCTTGGAAGGACTTGAACCTTTACATGCAGTTTAGGAAACTGCTGCGCTATCCTGTTACGCTACAAGGATAAAACCTGGAATTTGTCGCAAGGGCGCCAGGCAAACCCCGAATGTTGTGGTTAAATCGTTGTTTTTCCACTCGTACCGTATTTAAGTTCCAACGGTCACGCGGTAGCGACAGGGGTGGGATTTGAACCCACGGGGCTTTTACACCACAGCTGATTTCAAGTCAGCGCCGTTATAACCACTTCGGTACCCTGCCAAAAACGCGACGTGCTGGATTCGAACCAGCGGAACCTTTCAGCTCAACTGCTTAGCAGGCAGCCCCAATCGACCACTCTGGCAACGCCGCAAATAAATATTTAACTAATCATCCGCAAAAGATGAAAATTTGCGGATATTAACGCGAATGTTGAGACTTGAACTCAAACACCGATTTCTCGGCTACTGCTTCGTTTCCAGCGAAGTTCCTTACCATTAGGATTACATCCGCAAATCTGGTCAGTAATATGTTTATACGTAATCGCATATTACCTAGTCTTTTCTAGCCAGTAAAGACCAAACCTATGTGCACTAGTAGCACTTGAACCTCTTCCAGTCCTGGGCGGTATTGCACTAGGAATGCAACAAACGGTACGTCTGGGACTTGAACCCAGATATCTTTTTAGGGAATGGCGGTATTCGAAGCCGCTGCTTTACCAATTGAGCCAACGCACCATACAAAATTTTAGAGATACGATTTTCTTTAAATATATCTTTAAAGAAAGCGACGGGGGAGAGACTTGAACTCTCATCGCCTTTTACTGCTACAACGGTATTCAAAGCCGTCCTCTTGCCAATTAGAGTACCCCGCCAAAATATTAATTTTAAAATAATATTAATAATTATATTTTTACTATTTTTTCACTATTATTTCTTTAATATAATATTAATATTTAGTCGGTAGAGTAGGACTTGAACCCACAATGTTTACCGCACGGGTACCTGATCTACAGTCAGGCGCATTCACCATTATGCTATCTACCGATAATTGGCAGGGCGGGATTCGAACCCACGAACTCAATGAGGTTTGATTTACAGTCAAATTGCTTTAACCACTTGCATACCTACCATTATTGAAATTTGTAATTAAATCTTTAAACTTATATTTATTTTATCTATTATTATATTATAAGCAAGATTTAATTAGTCCCCCGCCTGAGAATCGAACTCAGTTGTACCCAAAGATCACAGAATTTACAGTCCTGCCCACCTCCATAGTGGTCTAACAGGGGTTATTTTTCTAAATATATTAAATATTTAGAAATAACAAGGTTCTAAGGTTTAAGATTAACAGTCTTATCTTTTTTTTATTTGCTGTAAGAACCTTTACACTTATATTATGACATATGGAAAAATAAATGTCAAGAAAAATTTGTATATTTTGAATAATTTTTTTAATTTTTTTAAAGCATTATTTGTGCAAAATGACTAAACTTAATAAAGCCTATAAAATTTAAATTTTATAAACGAAAATCAAAGGATATTAAGTTTTAGAAAAGGTCTTCGACCCCAATAATAACTACTGTCTGAGTCCATTTTCAAAATTCCTTTCTTTTGCAAAATAAAAAGCCTCATTTCCATATCGGAAATAAGGCTTTAAATTATCCTTTTAATTATCCAAAATAGAAATTTATACTTTACATATTCACATAGAAATAAGGCTAGAATAATATCTTCTAACCTGTGAGCTTCTATATGAACTTGATGAAAGCATAAATAAGTTCATTTGAATTTCCTTTCTAAAAATATGTGTCAGATACATTTTAATCTTCGTCAGATAATTTCTGTATTTTTTCTGACACAGAACCTGTCGAAGCAGGATGTCCTCATCGGACTAAATTCCTTTACAAATATATTATGACAGATACATGTTAAAAAGTCAAGATTTTTAAAAGTTTTATCAAAAATTAATACAGAGATATTGAAAAATGGTGGAAAATAGCATATTATAAATATATAATAAGAAAGGAGATAGAAATGAACTTTGTAGAAAATTTAAAGAAATATCTTGAATATTTTCATATAAAAATCGATTATCTCTCTTTAATTACTGATATTAGTATGAAAAGAATTAAAGAAATACTAAATACAGGTGAAATTACAGAAGAAGAAATAGAAACAATAGTAGATTCACTTGGAAAAGATAAGAAATTTTTTGAAAATATTGAAGAAATTATTCAAGAAGATATTAGACAAAAAGAAGAAAAAGACAAACAATTTGCTAGTTTAAGTGATAAAGATAAAAGACTTGTTGGAAATCTTACCGATATGATTAGATTTTACGATGCAATTGTTAATCTTGAACTTTAAGAAGGCACTTGCCTTCTTTTTTTTATGTAAAAAAATAAGACGGAAATCCGCCTTATTAATATTAACAAATTAATAATTAAAACCGTTCTTTTTTAAAAATTCAATTCTTCTATCAAATCTATCCAGCCAATATTCTTTATCGTCGCCATATCTTGTTTCTATATCTTTTCGCCTACTTTCATAAGTACCAATATTTCCTTCGAAATCAACTACGCTGTCAGCAGCAATAAGAAGCATTGCTTCTTTTGAAAGACTGGTATTATCTGTTATGTCTATGTTATGCGTTCTAATAGCATCTGCATACATATAGTTCATTTCTTCCATAATCGCAGCACCTTTTTCTTCATGTTCTACCCAACCATCGAAAATATAGCCTATATCATGAAGAAGACCAAGTGTGTACATTTTATATGGGTCTAAATCATATTTTGGTGCTTGTTCAAACATGAACTGTGCTACACCAAACATATGTGCCTGTTTTGTTTTTTCGATTAGCATTTTTCTATTCCTTCTTTTACTTCGAAAGTTTCAATTTTTGTATTATGCTTTAAGGTATATTCTTTTGCATCGTAGAAAGCGTATAGAAGTTCGTCACCCCAAAGTGTGTGATATAACCCCAGGCTACTAAACGTATGAACTTCTGTTATTGATGTTCCTTTATTTGTTATCATTACATCAAAAGAATAGCTTTTTGGATAATCGTCTTGAAGACTATAAAGTGCATTTGCTTTGTTAATTAAATTTATATCAGGAAATAGCAAAGTATTTCCATCATAATTAGAAATATTTACAATTTTTCCGTCAATAATATAAATGCGCCATTCTGATAAAATATTTACCATTTCTGAAACTTGAAATAGATGGTTTTTATTAATTTTTAAAGTATTATCAAATTTTTCTTTATTTTCTTCGAACATTTCATCAAAAAGAAAATATTCTAGATTTCCAGCATAAGTAAAGTTTTTAAGTACTGATACGTCTTTTATAAAAAAGTTACCTGTTCTTGGAAGTGATGTAGCAGGCACTATTTTATAATTTCTTTTTAAAAATTCGTATGTTCTAAGTAATTTTGGAATTTCAATTGGATTTTGCGTGTCTATATTAAAAAGTGTTTTATAATAATTATTTACAAAAGGAATTCTTCCAATTGGAACATAATCTTTATATTTTTCGTCTATATTTTCTTTTAATTTTTTATTTCCAAAATCGTCTATATATTCGAAAAAATCTTTATTTACTATTTCATATTCATGAAGATATTTAGTTTTATCTAAAATGTCTTTAACTATTTTAAATTCTAAATCATCACTATATTCTTTTTCTATTAAAAATTTCATGATTTTTTCCACCTTTCATTTCTATATAATTATTTTATCATTTATGTCCTAAAAATACAAGATTTTCTTTAAAAAATACAAAAAAATAAGGCAGATTTCTGCCTTATTTTAATTTTAAATAAACTGTTCAATTTCAAGTTTTTTACCAATTTCTTTTCCAAATTTTTTAGCAAATTCAGTAGCACTATCTTTCTGTGCGAAAAGAAATGGATGTATGCAAGAGTGGTCTTTTACATGTATAAGAACTTCTTGTTTGCTGTTTACAAGCTTATATTCTTTGTCAAAGCAAACATATTTTTTGTTTTTTAATACATTTGGTTTTGTGACTATGCAATACATATGTTTTCTCCTTTAAAAAAAGTTTAAAACCAACAAGTAGCGCAACTCCAAGCGTTAGTGAAAAATACTCCTTTCGTGGCTTTGTATAAACAATATGATATTTTAGGATGCAATATAATTTAATGCGCTAAAAAAGTTCTTATGGAAAAGGCACGCCTTACGCGTGCCTTTAAATTAACCTATTTCGTCTGTTTTTATAATAAATTTAACAGTGCTATTTTCACTATCATTTGCACCTCCAAAGGAAGTGTAATTTTGTCCAGCTATTTTTAAAGCTTCTATTCTATTAGTAAATTCACCAAGATCACCATCAAAAGCTTCGTAAAGTTTTTGAATTCCTTCTTCGTCAAATTTTACAAGACCATCAAGAAGCTGTTTTGCGCCGTCATCAAGTTGTTTAGTACCATCATAAAGAGTGTTCGTTCCTTCGTAAAGCGTACCAATACCATTATCAAGCTGGTCCATTCCGCCACTTAACTTCAAAGCGCCATCTTCAAGGTCAGATGCACCTTTAATTAAAGCATCATTATTTGAAACAAGAGTATTTGTTCCTTCGCTGAGGGCATTTGCACCATTATTTAAAGTATTTAAACCATCACTTAATTTATTTCCGCCATCTACAAGTTTTGACAGTCCATTATCAAGTGTTGTCATTCCGTTTTCAAGGTCTTTTGTTCCTTGAACAAGAAGGTTAAGTTTTGCAGCCATTGCACCGTCAGATACATTTGGAAGCATTGATTTAACAGTATCAAGTGTTGTGTAAGCGGATTTTGCAGCGCTTAAATAGCTTTGATATGTTGAAATTGCTGTTGTAGCGTTTGTAATTTCTTGTGTCATATTACTTGTGCCCAGGAACTGTAACATCGTATTTATCATTTGCTGCTGGTTATCAATAACAGATGACTGATTATCAATAATTGTTTGCTGTGCGTTTGATTTTGTATTAAGATTTGAAAGCTGGTTTTGAAGTGTATTAACAGTTTTATTTGCTTTATCAAGTTCTTCGCTAAGCTGTGTTATTTCTGTATTATCGCCAAGAACTTTTTCTTCTGGAACATTTTCTTCTGAAACATTTTCTTTTGTTTCATCGGCTTTATTTTCTTCATTACTATCTTTATTTTCTTCGTTTACAGGTTGCGCTGGAATATTTTCTTCTTGAACAGGCTGTTTGTCTTGTTGCTGTACTTGAACAGGTTGTTGTGCTTCTTGAATAGGCTGCTGTTTACTTTCACCAGAAGCATCATCTTCCTTATTATCTTCTTTATTATCTTCATTACTATCTTCTGGCTGTGTTTCGTCTTCTGGCTGTGTTTCATCTTCTGGTAAGTTATCTGCACGAGAAGCTGATAAAACGTCTGCATCAGGGTTATCTTGTGACTTTTGACTACTATCAGAAAGTGCCTGCTTTGCTGCGTTAATTTGGTTTATACCATTTTGCAACTTCGTATTTGCATCAGACATTTCTTTTGTTTTTTCTTGCATTGTTTGAGAAAGTGTATTTAAAGTTTTATAGGCATTTGTATTATCTAAAATAATTTTATCAATACTATCTTTATTAAGACCAATCAATGTAAGCCCTGCTGCTACTTGCTGATTATAAGGAAGCTGTCCTTGCATATACAAAATAACTGCATTTAAACAATTTTGATTAGTTTCGATATTTTGAAGACTCTTTGAAGTCATATCACTTACTGAAGTTACAAGTGTTTGAACACCATCTTTAACTTGAGTAGTTCCTGTTACAAGCTTATCAGCCCCTTCTTTTGCGCTTTGAATGCCACCAGAAAGCTGCACGCTGCCTTCTTTTGCTGAAAGTGTGCCTTCTGAAAGTTTTTTAGCACCGTCGTTTATTTTATATGAACCGTTAGTGTAATCAAGAAGACCTGTTTTGAAAAGTGTTGTTCCGTCTGAAAGTTTAAGTGCGCCATTTTTAAGTTCAAGTGAACCTGTTTGAAGTTTACTAGCGCCAGCATTTAAATCATAAGCACCGCTTGAAAGTTTATCTGTTCCGTCTTTTAAATCACAGGCGCCATTTACAAGTTTTGTGCTGCTAGAAGAAAGCGTTGTAAAATCATCTTTAATATCATCTACTTTTGAAGTATCTACAACATCGGTTGCACCAAAATCTGAAAGAATATTGGAAGAAGCCATTGTAATTGTTGTGTCAAGTGAAAAGTCTTTTACATCGGCTGTAATTTCAAAAGAATTTGAAAGTTTTTCTGAAAGATTACCGTCTTTATTTAATTTTTCCCAGTTTTCATCACTAATATTAAGTGATTCTTTTAATCCTGGAACTGCAACGCCCATAACAATATATTTGTTACCTTCTGAAATTACTTTACCATTTGAAATTTCAACATTTGAAAACTTATCACCGTCAAGCATTGTGCCTGAAACAACTGCAAAAGGTGTATATACTTCTACATCTTTTCCATCAACATTTATATCTTGTTTTGAATTATTTTCATAATCAAATTTAATAGTTACTTTACCTGTTTTACCAACAAGGTCTTCTGGGCTTATTTTCTTACCGTCAAGCGTGTAAGTAATATTTACATTTACAGGAAGTTCTTTATCGCTTGTTCCTTGATAATAAATATCATTCCCCTCTGCATCCCAAGTAATAGTTCCGTCTTTGTTTTCGGTATAAGTTTCATCGCCTTTTACATTTACAATGTCGGTAAGATTTGTTTGGTCTAAAAGATTTGCACTATAATCTTCATTTTTAAGCCATTCACTTACGATTACATCGTTAGCAGCGCCATTTGCATCAGCCAGAACATAAACTGTTTCAACTTTTCCTGCATTTTCATCTGTTTTATTTAAAACTTCTTGCGTAGAAATAGCTTTTTCAAGCATATTTTCTTCACTTGTCTCTTCTATATTTTTGTTTGTAACTGTGCTGTCTTTGACATTTGCACTGCAGCCTGTTGAAACTATTGCCATCATAAGTGCGAGAACTAATGAAAACGATTTTAATAAATTTTTTCTAACCATAAGATTACCTTCTTTCTATAAAAAAATTAAGCTATTTTGTGAATTAAATTATCTAAATGAAAAAGATGTTGTTTTTTATTTTCCTTCATACCAAATGTTGTTTTCATAATAAGACCGTCAAAAATCATATACATAGCAGGAAGCACTAAGATGACTGTAAACATACTTATTATTGCACCACGCGCCATAAGATTGCAAAGAGAAGCAATCATATCAATTGAAGAAATAAGTCCAACACCAAAAGTTGCTGCGAAAAAGCTTAAAGCACTTACTATAACTGATTTCGTACAAGTTTGAAGTGTTATAAGTGTTGCTTTTTTCTTATCATTTCCTTTATTTCTTTCAGAAAGATATCTTGTAGTCATAAGAATTGCATAGTCAACTGTTGCACCAAGTTGGATAGTTCCTATTACAACTGATGAAATAAAAGGAATTGTAGTATTTGTATAGTAAGGAAGTCCCATATTTACAAAAATAGCAAATTCAATAACAGCAACCAGAATAAAAGGCAAGGACGCTGATTTTAGAACAAATGCTATAATTAAAAATACAAGTCCAATAGAAACACTATTTACTACATTAAAGTCATGGTTTGTTATAGTTATAAGGTCTTTTGTACAAGGCGCTTCGCCAACTACCATAGCTGACTTATCGAAAGATTTAACTATATTATTTACCTTTTCAATTTGTGCGTTTATTTCGTCTGAAGCTACCTTTTCATCTGTTGTTAGCATAATAAGTTTATATTGATCAGATTCAAGTTTTTCTAAAATTTTATCTGGTATAAAACTTCTTGGAATGGATGGACCTATAATTGAATCTGTTCCAAGAACTGAAACAATACCATCTACATTTTTAAGTTCTTTTATCATCTTATTTGTTTTTGCACTATCTAAATTCTTATCAAATAAAATCATATAAGCAGAATTCATATCAAAATTTTCATCTACTTTTTTAGCGCCTTGGACGCTTTCAAGCGTATCTGGAAGAGTTTGGGTTAAATCATAATAAACGTTTGTATGATTGTTGCCATACACACTTGGTACTAGAAGTGATAAAAACAAAATAAAAAATACAAGATAATGCTTGGCAATAAATGTTGGCAACTTTTTAAAATCTGGCATTAAAGGTTTATGTTTTGTTTTTTCTATAATACCATCAAAAATAAGTATCATACTAGGTAAGATTGTTATACAAGCAATTACACCAAATACAACACCTTTTGCCATAACTATTCCAAGGTCAAGTCCAAGCGTAAAACTCATAAACATAAGGGCTATAAAACCTGCTACTGTTGTAATAGAGCTTCCTATTACTGACTGGAAAGTCGCTGTTATTGCAGATTCCATTGCTTTTTCTTTATTTGTTTCTTTTAAACGCGCTTCTTGATATGAATGCCATAAAAAGATTGAATAGTCTAGCGTTACACCAAGTTGCAAAACTGCTGAAAGTGACTGTGTTATAAAAGAAATTTCACCTTTAAAAATGTTAGTTCCCATATTGTATACAATCGCCATTCCAATAGATAAAAGGAAAAATAGCGGTATTAAATACGAATCCATTGTTAAAGATAAAACTATAACAGCAAGCAACACTGCAATGCCTACATAAATAGGTGTTTCTTTTTCAGCCATATTTTTGGTGTCTGTAACAATTGCACTCATTCCACTCATAAAGCACTGTTTATTTGCTATATTTCTAATATCTTCAATAGCATTCATAGTGCCGTCACTTGAAGTACCTTCATCAAAAATTATAAACATCATTGTGGATGTGTCACTATTAAAAGTTTTGTATAAACTATCTGGTAATATTTCCATTGGAACAGAAAAATCTGAAAGGCTGTTATACCAAATTACATTTTCAACGTGGTCAACGTTTTCAATTTTTTCTTTTAACGCGGCAACATCTTTTTCATCCATATTTTCTGCTACAAATAAAACAAATGAACCTGTTCCGAATTGGTCAAGAAGAATGTCCTGACCTTTCATAGTTTCAATGTCTTTTGGAAGATACGTTAAAATATCATAATTTACTCTTGTGTTTATATAACCAATAGCCGATGGAATAAGTAAGACTAGCGAAACTATTAGTATAAACAATCTTGATTTTACAATTAGTCTGGAAAATTTTTCCATATTAAGCCTCCTTTGATAATAACTAATTTTAATTAGTTTTTATAAACTTATTATAAAATAAAAATGACCATTAGTCAACTTTTATATAAATATTATGACCGATGGTCATAAAAATAAGTTGGAAAATTTAAAATTTTAACAAAATAGGCTATTTTACTATATTTTGGAAGAATAAAAGTACTTTACATTTTTAAAAAAATAAAGTATAATAAAAACAAAAAGGAAAATTTTATGAAAAAGACTACTTATAATAAGAGACAAAAAATAGAAAGGCTTCTTGATGCTTCTTTTGAACTTTTCACGCAGCAGGGGATTAATAAAACTTCCATTTCTGATATTGTAGAAAAGGCAGAAGTAGCTAAGGGGACATTTTATTTATATTTTAAAGATAAATATGATATTAAAAATAAGCTTATAGCATATAAGACTAATCAGCTTTTTGTTAGGGCATATGAAGCATTAAACGAAACTGACATAGAAATGTTTGAAGATAAGATTATTTTTATTATGAACTACGTTTTGGATGAACTTAATAAAAATAAGGGTCTTGTAATGTTTATACATAAAGATTTGTCTTGGGCTGTATTTAGAAGGGCGCTGGAAAGTCCTATTGAAAACAGTGGTGTTAATTTTAAAGAAGTTTACGAAGAAATGCTTGAAAAAAGCAAGGTAAAATATAAAGACCCTGCTATTATGCTGTTTTTAATAATTGAAATTGTTGGTGCTTGTGGATATAGCGCTATTATTTATGAAGACCCAGTGCCGTTTGAAGAATTAAAAAGTCATCTTGAAAATAGCGTTAGAAACATTATGAAACAATACGAGATTAAAGATTAAGGCTTGCTTTTTGCAAGCCTTTTTTGCTGTATACAAATTTAAAATTTTATAATTAAAAAGGGCAAAATACCTTTTGCCCTCATGATACTTTTCTATTTTCTTTTAATGGAATTGTAAATTTAAACGAATTTT
>ODAI013010583.1_pt1 | contig 10797 bp, 8 predicted proteins | sample 1539321 | NCBI WGS metagenome assembly ODAI01 (sample SAMN02144231, study PRJEB22623) | gut metagenome | biome: sheep rumen | host: Ovis aries | place: New Zealand | reverse complement strand
CTGGCCAGATTCGACGGCGAGTGCATCTTTGAAGATCCCGATCCCAGAAGAGGAGAGCACCCCGACTGGGGCACCAAGATCTTCAACCTGGGCAAGCACGAAGTCTCCAACTTCCTGATCGCCAACGTCCTCTACTGGATCCGCGAGTATCACATCGACGGCATCCGCGTGGACGCCGTGGCTTCCATGCTCTACCTCAACTACGGCAAGCAGGACGGCCAGTGGGTGCCCAACATCTACGGCGGCAAGGAGAACCTGGACGCCATCGAGTTCTTCAAGCACATGAATTCCGTGGTCCACGGAGCCTATCCCGGCTTCATGACCATCGCCGAGGAATCCACCGCATGGCCCAGGATCACAGGAAAGGTGGAGGACGACGGTCTCGGCTTCTCCTTCAAGTGGAACATGGGCTGGATGCATGACTTCTGCGAATATATGAAGCTGGATCCCATCATGCGCAGCGGCAACCACAACGCCCTGACCTTCGCCATGAGCTACAACAACGCCGAAAACTACATCCTTCCTCTGTCCCACGACGAGGTGGTCCACCTCAAGTGTTCCATGGTAGAGAAGATGCCCGGCTATAAGGTAGACAAATATGCAAACCTCCGCGTGGGCTACACCTTCATGATGGGCCACTGCGGCAAGAAGCTCCTCTTCATGGGCCAGGAATTCGGCCAGGAGCGTGAGTGGAGCGAAGCCAGGGAGCTTGACTGGTTCCTGCTTCAGAACGAGCTCAACGCCGGCATGCAGAAGTATGTGGGAGAGCTCCTTAAGATCTACAGGACCCACAAGTGCCTGTATGAGATCGACAACGACTGGGGCGGCTTCGAATGGATCAACGCCAACGACGCCAGCCGGTCCATCTACAGCTTCTTTAGAAAGAGCACGGACGGAAAGAAATGGCTGCTCTTCGTGCTGAACATGACCCCCATGAAGTATGACAACTTCCGGATCGGCGTTCCCTCGAAGAAGCAGTTCAAGCTCCTTCTCAACAGCGCTCTCAAGGAATACGGCGGACACGGCGATACCGATATCCCCGAGAAGCTCAAACCCCAGAAGGGCCTGTGCGACTACAGAGGCCAGTATCTGGAGTTCCATCTGCCCGCTTACGGGGCCCTTGTATTTGAATTCAACGCCTGATCAGGCAAAGGCAGGAGGTAGACTGTATGCCTAATTTAACCGTACATGAGTCGGCGGAAGATTATCTGGAGACCATCCTGATCCTTCAGAGCCGGAACGGACTGGTACGTTCGATCGATATCGTCAACGAGATGAATTTCTCCAAGCCCAGCATCTCCATCGCCATGAAAAAGCTGAGGGAGCAGGGCTATATCGAAATGGATCAGAACGGCTACATCAGCTTAAAGCCCGAAGGACGAAAGATCGCCGAGAGGATCTATGCGAGGCATAAGCTGCTGACCAGATGTCTGATGGCCATCGGCATCGACGAGGATAAGGCTTCCGACGAGGCCTGCCGCATCGAGCATGTCATTGACGATGAGACCTATGAAAAGATCAACGCCTGTTACGAAAGCTATTTAAATACCTATAAGGCAGGAGAATGATCCGGCCGGAAACAGTATTGAAAAAGCAGTACCAAATCGGGCAGCGGGGACAGATGTCCGCCTCAGGGCGGCGCCTGTCCCCGCTTTGCCGCCCGCAGGATGCGGGAAGGAAAGAAAGTTTTTATATATGAAAAGATATGCAGCAGTAAATACGGCTCTGGCCCTGGTCCTCTGCCTTGTGCTCGCGGGCTGCGGCCTTCAAAAGGGCGGAGAGGCCGCGGCTCCTCCGGAGGGCACAGCTCCAGAGGAGAGCACTGAGGAAAGCGCCGGGGAGGCTTCCGAAAGGGAAGCCGCCGAGGAAAAGGCCCAGAGGGAAGCCGAGGAAGCGGCCAGGGCCGAAGCGGAAAAAGAAGCGGTTGAGGCCCCGGCGGATCCGCCGGATCCGGAAACGGAAGAGGATACGGAAAGCGAAGAGGAAGAAGCCGGGGAGAAGGAAGACGAGGAAGTAAACGGCTGCACGGTGGTCATAGACGCCGGCCACCAGTCCCGGGGCAATTCCGAACAGGAGCCCATAGGGCCCGGTTCCTCCACCTATAAGGCAAAGGTCTCCTCGGGCACCAGCGGATCCGCCAGCGGCCTTGCGGAGTATGAACTCAACCTCCAGGTGGCCTTAAAGCTTCGGGCAGAGCTGGAAGAGAGGGGCTATGAGGTGATCATGTGCCGGACGGAGAACGACGTGAACATCAGCAACTCCGAACGGGCGGCCGTGGCCAACGAGGCCGGAGCGGATGCCTTTATCCGGATCCATGCCAACGGATCCGAGGACCGCAGCGTCCAGGGGGCCATGACCATCTGCCAGACGCCCTCCAATCCCTACAACGGAGACCTCTATGAGGAAAGCAGGGCCCTGTCCCAGGCCGTCCTGGACGCCCTGGTGGAAGCGACCGGCTGTCGGAGAGAGAGAGTCTGGGAGACGGATACCATGAGCGGCATCAACTGGTGCCGGGTCCCCGTGACCATCGTGGAGATGGGATATATGTCCAACGCGGAGGAGGATCTGCGCATGGCGTCGGAGGAAGGCCAGGCAGCCATTGTGAAAGGCATTGCAGACGGCATTGACGTCTTTATGGGGGAGGAGCCCCGGGAAGAATAAGACCGGACCAGTCCGGTCTCCGGGAGAAGCAAGAGCTTTCCCGGCAGAAAGGAAATTTTTCATTGACCAGAAACCACTTGCGATACGCACTGCTTTTTGCGGGAGTCCTTCTGCTCATGGGCTGCGGCCGGATCATTTCTCAGGCCAGAGACCAGGCGGCAGAGCTGTCCGAGGCAAAGCAGCCCATCACAGAAGAAATAGAACTTGAAACGGACCCGTCCCTTCCCGTTCCGGAGCTGACCGGCACCGGCATAGACACCGGCAGGGGCGTGGACCTTTACTGGACCCCTGTGGGGGACGCCGATACCTACGAGATCCAGGCGGGAAAGGGAGGGGAATTCAACGAGACCCTGATCATCTCTCTGGACGACGGAGAGAGCGGCCACTGCCTGGCAGCGGGCCTGGAAGACGGAGAAGAGTATGCCTTCCGGATCCGTACCAGATATGTAAACGGCGGGGAGGTCAGAAGAAGCGAGTGGAGCAGCCCCGTCACCCAGACCTTTTACGAGGCCAGAGTGGACGAAGACGTGGCGGCTCCCTTCGATATCACCTGCCTGATGGACCAGGGAGAGGGCCTTCTCATCCAGTGGAAAAAGCCCGAATACTGCACAGGCTTTGAACTCTTCCGGTCCTATACCGGAAATAGCAGCTGGGTCAGGCTCTCCGGAGACATAGAGCCCGGAAAGCCCTCCCGGGTGTCCTACGACGACAGGGAGTTCGATGCCTCCGTCAGCCCTGTCTACTACATGGTCCGGACCGTTCTGGAAGAGAACGGCGTCAGAAAGGTATCCCCCTTTGAGGAGATCATCACAGCAAAATTCCAGGAGGAACTGACCCTGTCGCCTTCCAGGGCCGCCTTCCCTTCGGGGGAGACCCTGCAGATGACAGCCCTTTACGGCTGGGGAAGGGGAAAGGACCTGGTCTGGTCCGTCCGAAACGAAAAGGTGGCCTCCGTGGACCGGGATGGACTGGTCACAGGCGTGGGAAAAGGAGCCACCAGGATCACGGCCGCCCTCCCGGACGGGTCCCAGCAGGTCTACTCCACGGTCATCATTGACCGCAAGGATCCGAAGCCCTTAAGGGAGTACAAGGAGCCCTTCGAATACGTCGGGAAGGAAGGGGTCTACAGGAAAAAGACCGAGTCGGAGAAGAACAGGGCAGTGCTCCTGATCACCGGGGACCTCATGTCCATGAAGGCCCAGATGAACGCGGCCTGGAACGAGAAGGACCAGAGCTATGTCTTTAATGACAGCTTCCGTTATGTGAAGGACCTGATCCGGTCGGCGGACCTTTCTGCGGGCAATCTGGAGACCCTGGTCTCCCCCAGGTGGTCCTACTGCAGCGAGATCAGCTATCAGGACGGCAGACCGGTCTGCAACACGACCCCCAGGTATCTGGATGCCCTGAAGGATACGGGCTTCGATGTGCTGACCATGTCCAACAACCACAATGCGGACTGGGGCACCGGAGCGGCCATGGATACCGTCAGGAACGCAGCCCGCTACGGCTTCATGCATACGGGCCTTTATACTTCCCCTTCGGAGGACAGGACCCTGGCAGTGGACGTGAACGGGATCCGGATCGGTTTTCTTGCCTATGACGGCGGGGGCCTCGGCTTCAACCATAAGGAAGAGACCTGGGATCCGGAGGACGTGGACACCATCCTCAATGCCTACTCCGCGGAAAGGGCGGAGAGGGACATAAAGGCCCTGAAGGAAAAGGGGGCCGAATACATCATTGTCTGCATGCACTGGGGGACCATCAACAACACGGAGTATAACGAAGCCCAGGAGAAAACGGCCAGGGAGCTGGCGGACCTGGGGGCCGACTACATAGCGGGCTCCCACCCCCACCTGATCCAGAAGTATGTGGAGATCACATCTTCCGACGGAAGGAAAGTCCCCTGCATCTACTGCATGGGCAATTTCATGACCAGCCTCAGTTCCCTGGAAGGCCAGAGAGATTCCGTGCTGATGCGGCTGGTGCTGAAAAGGGATGACAAGGGAAAGGGGGTCCTTTCGGACCATACCTATATCCCCTGCCATATCTACAGCCAGGGCCTGGGAGTTCCCTATGCGGTGGTGCCCATGACCAGAGAGCTGAGCCCTGACCTGAACCTGACCAGCAGGGATCGGATCCTGGAGCGGATCGGTGAGAGCATCGGCGGCGGGATCAGCCCCTACAGGCCATGACGCGGAAGAGGAGAAGCACCTTTAAAGAAACTGTTATCTCCATGTTTTTCCGGAGACCTTATATTACAAAGGAAGTTCAAAAGGAAAGCTGAGGAAAAGTGAGAGCGCCGGATTTTCCGGCGCTCTTTTTTCGGGAAGGCCCCAAGGGCACCGGAATAAAGCGGACGGAAAACCCTTCTGCGGAGCCCTGAAAAAAGTCTGAAATAATTTTGTAATATATTAAAAGCAGAGATGACAGGGCGTCAGAGGGGAGAACAGGTGGTCAGAAAGGGCATGAAGGGGCTTGTAAGCGCTTTCATAGCCCCTGTAATGATGTGAAAAGTGCTTAAATTGATGCGAATTATTTAATATTTAATTAAATATTACATACAAATCGTAAAATGTACTTGTTAAATTTGTTACAGATAGAGTATACTTAATCTGGTCAACGAAAGGAAATATAAAAGAATTCGAATTTACGCCGGTCCTGCTGGGGCCGGCATACATGACAGATACTTAGGAGACAGATATGCACCGTTTCAGCAAGAGAATCAGATTCATAGGGATCTTTATCATCATGCTGGCCATTATGCTGCAGAGCACGGTTCCGGCCATGGCGGCAGGGACAGTCTCTTCCAATAAATGCGGTGCCCATGTGACATACAGCATTTCGGGCAGCGTACTGACCATCAAAGGCTCCGGAGCCATGTTCGACTATTCGGCGGATACCATCCCCTGGCTCTCCAAAAAGGATAAGATCACATCCATCCGTGTGGAGGACGGAGTGACCGTTATCGGATCCTATGCTTTTTCCAGATGCAAATATGTGAACCAGGTCAGGCTTCCTTCCTCGGTTTCACAGATCCGCACCAAAGCTTTTTCCTACTGCGATTCCCTCGAAGATGTGGCCTATAACGGATCCACTGCCCAGTACAACAAGATCGATATCATGGCCGGCAATTCCGAACTGAAGGCGGCCCTCAGCAGCGGCATGGCCACCATCAGGACCTACAAGGAATCCGCTGCTTCTATTTCGTGGTCCCTCACCAACGGCACCCTTACCGTCAGGGGCAAAGGCAAAATGCCCGCCTACCATTTCATGGAGGCTCCCTGGTTCGGCAAGCGCGCTTCCATTAAAAGGATCGTTGTGGCGGAAGGCATTACCGCCATTTCCACCTATGCCTTCGCATGCTGCAGCAAAGTCACATCCGTTGACCTTCCTTCCACTCTGGACGAGATCGGAGCCAGGGCTTTCTACAAGGATATCGCCCTTGCTTCCGTTGACCTGCCCTCCGGCCTTTCCGTGATCGGCCGCATGGCATTCCAGGACTGCACGTCCTTAAAGAAGCTGGTCATCCCTTCCGGCGTCAAAACCCTTCCCGAGTACATGTGCTGCGGCTGCAGCAGGCTCACCGAAGTGGTCCTTCCCGGGACCGTGACCGGAATCGGCTCCTCCGCTTTCTTCGGCACAGCCCTTTCCCGGATCACCTATACCGGCACAAAAGCCAGATGGACCTGTGTCAAGATCGATATCAGCAATAAGAAGGATATCTCCCGCGCAAAGATCGTCTTTGCAGAGCCTAAGGCGGAAGTCAAAAAGACAGTGACATCCCCGGCCGTGTCGATCGTCAGCGTCAGGAACGTCAAGGACTGCAAGGCCAGGGTGACCTACCAGACTTCTTCCGACTGCGACGGTTATCAGATCCAGGTGGCAAAGGACAAATCCTTTACCAAGAACCTTCTGACCAAGAAGGTATCTGACAGGAAGGATGCGGACAAGGTCATGGCCGCAGGATCCAAAGGGACCTGGTACGCCAGAGTCAGGACCTTCCGCAATGTGGGCGGCAAAACCGTATATTCCGCCTGGTCTGCCGTAAAGAGTGTGAACATTACAAAGTAAGACCTTCAGACATCCATAGAAATCCTGACGAAAGGGCTGCTCTCCGGAGCAGCCCTTTCCGGTTTTCCTGCCCCGCAGCCTTCGGGCCCCCTGCTTTTTTCGTCTTTTTCCGCCTTCCTCTTCAAAAGGGCAAAGGTTTATAAGTCGCTGGCAGTTTATCTATGCTAAAATAGGTATATGAGTCAGCGGGCCCCCGGGGCCCGGCGGAAAGAAGGGGCTATGTATAAAAATATATCGGTAAAAATGGTCAATCAGTCGGAAGACCTGCCCAAGGGGAGCCAGGTCGTTTCTGCGGTCATGCTTCTTCGCTGTCTTGGCCTGCAGATCCAGGCAGATGAATTTATAGACAACTTCCTGCCCCAGGGCAAGATCCGGTTCAGGGACGGGATCCTCTACGGGCCTGATCCGGACCTGACCTTTGCCGGCAGTCCCTATGATCCCAAATCCTTCGGCTGCTATCCGGGCGCCATGGTCAGAGCCCTCAACGAGTGCTTTATCCAGAAGGGCATGATGTACAGGGCGGAGGATGCCACCGGGCTTCGGACCACGGAGCTTCTGACCAGGGGGATCGATCAGGACATTCCTGTCCTCTACTGGGGGACAGAGGACCTGCAGCTGCCCAGGCTGGAACTTTCCTGGACCATAAGAGATTCGGGCCGCAGGGTCAACTGGTATGAAAACACCAGGTGCTGCCTGCTGACCGGCTATGGGGACGAGACCCTGATCTTCGCCGTTCCCGGAGCTTCCACAAAGTCCGTGGAGGTCAACAGAAAGCTGGCGGTCAAGCGTCATGCGGAGCTGGGCAAGAGGAGCGTTCTGGTAACCAGGATCGGAGGCCGCTGAAACAGGGGCCGGTCCCCGCATGCCGGGGATCCGGCGGCCGTAACGGCCCCGGAATAAGAGAAAAATTTTATAAGGAAGGGAAAAGACAGATATGATCAGAATCACCATGGAAAACGGCGGCGTTATCGACCTGGAGCTGGACTATGAGGCAGCCCCCAGGACCGTAAAGAACTTTGAAAAGCTGGTAAGCGAGGGCTTCTATGACGGCCTGATCTTCCACAGGGTCATCAAGGGCTTCATGATCCAGGGCGGAGACCCCCAGGGCAACGGCATGGGCGGCTCAAAGGAAAAGATCAGGGGAGAGTTCGCCTCCAACGGCTGGAACAATCCCATCAGCCACAAGAGGGGGGTCATCAGCATGGCCAGGGCCATGGACCCCAACTCCGCATCCAGCCAGTTCTTCATTATGCACCAGGACGGTGAATTCCTGGACGGCCAGTATGCAGCCTTCGGCCATGTGGTCAGCGGCATGGACGTGGTGGATCAGATCGCCGCTTGCAGGACAGGTTTCCAGGATAGGCCCAAGACTCCTCAGAGAATAAAGACCATCCGCATCGTTGAAGAATAAGCTTCTTCAGGTCTCTGGAAACATACAGGGGGCCGGACAAAGCGATCACAGAAAGAAGCAGGCCTTTCGGGGCCCTCACAGGGCCCCGTCAGGCCTGCCTTGTTTTACAGACATTTCCGGGAGCGGGAGCAGAATGTTTTACAGAATTGAAGAGACTCTGAAGGAAGCGGCCTTTGAGGAGGTCATGGACGGATCCTGCCAGTATGTGGCGGTCCTGACCCCGGAAGAGTGGCGGCAGAACTGGGAGAAATTCCAGATGGGCATAGAGATGGAGATCGAGCGTCATCCCCACACCACCAAGGCAGAAGTCAACTATGACTCTCTGACGGGGGCCTTTTCGGTACCCGACAGGTGGGAGCTGACGGAAAGGGACCACGAATTTGCCTTTGCCCTGGACGAAAAGGGCATTGTCATCATAGACGAGGACGGCTATGCCAGAAAGCTGGTGCAGAAGATCGTAAAGACCAAACGCTGGCGGGTCCCTTCCCTGGAGCGCTTTTTCTCCGACTTCCTGGAGACCATGATCCGGGGAGATTCCACCTTCCTGGAAGCCCTGGAAGACGAGATCAGCCGGATCGAGGAGGATATCCTGGAGGGAAGGGCCCAGAAGGACGTCCTGTCCCGGATCGCGGATATCCGGGGAGACCTGCTGGCCCTCAGGATCCACTACGAGCAGATGATCGACTTCGGCCAGGAGCTCTCCTCCAATGACAACGCCTTCTTCAAGGAAGACAAGCTCCACTATTTCGACAACTATGTCAACCGGGTCACCAGGCTTCTGGACATCGTCAACTCCCTCAGGGACTACAGCGTCCAGACCAGGGACCTTTACCAGTCCCAGCTGGCAGTCCGGCAGAACAATACAGTGACGGTCCTGACGGTGGTCACCACCATCTTCATGCCCCTGACCCTGATCGTGGGCTGGTACGGCATGAACTTCAAATATATGCCGGAGCTGGAATCCCCTCTGGGCTATCCTCTGGTCATCATCGTCAGCGTGGCCATTATCGTGGTCAGCCTGATCTATTTCAAGTATAAGAAGTGGCTCTAGGACAGGTCTTCAGGACCGGTCCTGGAACAGGTAGTCGTTCTCCAGAAGGGCGTGGGTATATTCCGCCCAGCTGTACTGGGACATGTATTCGCCCCGGTAGTCGTCTATGGACCCCTTGCGGCTTTTGCCCTGCAGGTAATTGAAATAGTCGCAGGACACCCTGTCCGGCAGGATGCCGATGGTGCCCTTGCCCCGGGCCAGGATGTTCTCGCATCCGTAGGAGGCCAGGGAGTTGACCAGGTCGCTGCGCAGGTTCTTGAGATAGGATTTGTGGGCGCCGGGATCATCGTCCTCCCAGAGGCAGGCGGTGAGGGTGCCGTTGGAACACATGGCCCCCTTCTGGTCCACCAGGATGGCCAGAAATTCTCTGGTCTTGGCGTAGCGGAAGGAAGCGGGGATGCCGTCGATATAGACTTCGAAGCGGCCGAAAGCCCGGATCCGGACCCTGGGCAGACTGTTTTCCTGCAGAGGATAGCGGAGGTGCTCCATCTCCTCGGTGATCTTCTCCGGCGTGACCGGCTTGAGGATATATCCTGAGGCATGGAGGGCAAAGGCGCTGGGAGCGAATTCGGAATAGCCCGTAGTAAAGATCAGGTTGACTTTTGCGTTTCTTTCGATCAGATATTCCGCTACGGCCAGACCGTTTACGGATCGGAGCTTGATATCCAGAAAGGCAATGTCGCAGACTATGTCTGCGGCAAAAGCCATCAGCTCTTCCGCGGTCCGGAAGCTGTGAAGCTCGGCCTTGGGAAGGGCCTTTTTTATGGCATCGGTCAGATTTTCAAGAGCGATTCTTTCATCATCCAGTGCAAAGACCAGCATAAAGGACCTCCTGAACAGCAGTAAAGACAGTTGTGGTTTGGGTAAAATGAATGAGACCGGACCGGAAAGGCGGGATCCCTTCCGGGATGCAGCACTTGTGCGGCCGGCTGCTAACTTATGTTAACATTTCTTTTGCAGGCTAACAACGAAAATATGTATTATCCGCCATAATCGGGGAGCGGGTCGAGGGAGGCCGGGCGCCGGCCGCGGCAGGAGGATGGAACAGTCCTCCGGGAACATTCCTTTTCTGCCCGCTGCTCTTTTTTCTCTTCTTTTTCATAAACGTTTAACACATTCAACCGTGACAATGACGGAATTATCATGTAAGATAGTAAAGATACCAAGAAAGTGTAAGCAGGTATTTCTACGCGGAACCCTTTGCGGGACCGCCAGGACCTGAAAACAACCATATAGAACAGATAAAAAGAGGTTAAGTTATGTGCGGTATTGTAGGATTTATCGGACATCATCAGGCAGCGCCCATTCTTCTGGACGGGCTCTCAAAACTGGAGTACAGGGGTTATGACTCCGCCGGCATCGCAGTCCGCGATGCGGCAAAGGACCCGGTGGTAGTAAAGGCCAAGGGAAGACTGGCCACCCTGTCTGAAAAAACCAACGGAGGCACGGCGGTCCCCGGCAGCTGCGGCATCGGCCATACCCGCTGGGCCACCCACGGAGAACCCTCCGAGGTCAACGCCCATCCTCATGTGACGGATGACTGCAACGTGGTGGGCGTCCACAACGGCATCATCGAGAACTATCAGGAACTCAAGGAAAAGAT
>ODAI011627097.1_pt1 | contig 10797 bp, 13 predicted proteins | sample 1539321 | NCBI WGS metagenome assembly ODAI01 (sample SAMN02144231, study PRJEB22623) | gut metagenome | biome: sheep rumen | host: Ovis aries | place: New Zealand | reverse complement strand
TTTGAGCCGATAAAGCCGGCACCGCCTGTTACAATAATATTCATAATATACCACCTAAGTTTTGATCTGTTGTACCATAAAATGCGTTTCGTTACATAAAAAGCCTCTGAAATCGCTGCAAAAACGAGTTTCAGAGTTATTTTCGCATTAATATAGTATAGCACAAATACGGGAAACTGTCAAGTATTGGGAGAAATGCTGGAATTGCTGCTTGCAAAAACCGGTGTAATGTGGTAGAATAGTGGCATAAGGGGGGAGCGGCTATGAAAAAACTAATCGCACTAATGACCACAGCAGCACTCGCGACAGGAATGCTATCTTCGTGCAGTAAAAAATATCATTATGATGATAATAAAGCAATAAGATTAGCAATAGAATATATGAACGATAAATATGGAAAAGGAATTAGGGATATTAATGCATATCATGTTGGTATGAATGAGCACTATATTGGTGTGGAATTTAAACTAGATGAATCAGCACCTAATGAAACGGATGAAAAAACATATGAAGTACGAGTATATATCGAAGATGATGGAAAAACTCATTATGTGAAATGTGATAATTATATGAATACGCTCTTTGTTCCTTTTATAGAAGAAGGAATCGGACAAGTTTTAAAACAAAATGGAATTAATGATTATATGCTCACTATTGATGATATATATCAATTCGAAGCAAGAGAGAATAACTATTATACAACCGATTATAGAATTCCAGATCAGGATACAGATTTAGAATTCTATTTTAAGAATTATAAGTTGAACTTTTATTGCTATGTAGCTATTCCAGATAGTGTAAAAGCTCAAATTAGCACTTCTCAAAAGTGTATTGATTATATTGGTGATAAAATAGAACTGCTATTTGATGATGATCATATGCATTTAATAATTGATATGTACTATGATTCAGAATTTAGATCAATTAAAGATGAAAATCCTGGAAACGGTAAATCTTATGTTTCTTATAAAAAGTTTATTTAGAGGGAGTCAAAACCATGAGTCACGAATTGAATTATAATGAATTAATAATGATTGAACAGCAAACATATCTGAGCGAAGATGTTATACAAGCAACGGCACAACACAAAGCGTCTTAAAATCTGCGATATTTCAATCTTATATGTTGTGTGCACTGGGGCGCATAATCAAAAATATTCCGGAAATACTAACCTCACAAAGTCATAAAACGATTTTGGGAGGTTATTTTTTATGAAAGCAACAGGAATAGTCAGAAGAATAGACGACCTCGGCAGAGTTGTCATACCTAAGGAGATACGCCGCACTATGCGTATCCGCGAGGGCGACCCCTCACTGACAATGTTGACACAGGAGATGAGCTTTTCTATGGCTATGCTGGAACTGGACAGAAGAGCACACCTCGTATCGGTAAAAACTGACAATACATAATAAGGAGATTTGACGAGGTCGTTGGAGCCCGAGAAGGGACAAACAGTAATGTGCGAACAGGCGAAGTATATAACTGCGCTTTTTTCGGATATTTTCCTTGATATTATTTCCAAAATAAAGTATAATTGAAGTAACAGAAAATTGGTTTTCCGAGCGAGGACTGACTATGAAAACGAATCCATTCGACCATATTCCCGATAAGTTCTTCAATCTGCTTGCGGGCGGCAGCAATTACAGGCTGAACGCCGGCTGTCTGCTTGAAGTATACAGGCTGTTCGAGGACGAGATATCCTACAGAATGAGCCGCGATACCGTGCGCGATGTTATCGCCTCATACCTTATGACGCAGAATACCGAGGAAAACGAGGACTTTTCTCCGAACGACCGTGCAGGAGCAGTTATCAGGAGCTTTTACGAAGTCGGCTGGCTCGCAGAGGAAACGGACGATGTGACCTATGAGAAACAGGTGGTCATGACAGAGGCGGGTATAGCTCTTGCGGAGTTCCTTGTTCAGCTCATGACGCCTGCGAAAGAGGAGTATTCCTCCTATGTTTTCAATATTTACAACCGCCTGAAAAACAGGGAGCAGTGGGAGAATAATCCTTACGCCTTTGCGATGAAGCCTGTCTACATGGACGCAAAAAGACTTGCAAATTCGCTGAAAAAGCTCTCGACCTCCATACGCTCGATCATCGAAAAGGTCGTGGAGGAGAAAACGCTTGAGGAGCTGACGAACAATCTCATGTCTTATTGCGAAGGCTCGTTCATCAAGGAGTATTCACGTCTGATAAAGGAGCAGAATATCCACATATACCGACCTGCAATAATAAATGAGCTTGAAAAAATGCGGCGTGATAAGGACATATTTGAGCTAATGGTGATAGGCTGCTTTGATAACGAAGGCTTTGAGCTTGAAACCGATGCAGAGCAGTATGTTCATGCGATGTTCGAGACGGCTATCCGCTTCCTCAATGATGATTATAACAAGATAATGAACGATATTCAGCGCAAGATAAATGTGTATCTTAATCTTGCGGTCGGACGGGCAAGGTTTCTGCTGAGCCATGATGAGAACACTCGCGGAAGCGTTCAGCAGGTGATGAAAATCATGGTCGAAGCATTTGACAGCGGAGCGGATAATGATGCTTTTGGCGAGCTTTACGACCTGTACACTCAGGAATTCATCGACACAGCTTCATTGCGTTTCCCGAGCAGACAGAAGGTCATAAAAGCTGCGACTGTCACAGAGGTCCCCGAGATGTAGCAGGAGGACATTGACAGAGCAGCCGCGCAGCAGAGGAAAGAAGCGTACAATCCCTTCTCGAAGGACAAGATGAGGGATTATGTTTTTGCGGCAATGGGAGACAGGAACGAGGTAACGGCGGAGAGCTTTCCGGTGCAGAGCAAGGCAGATGTTCTTGCGGTGCTGTCCTCGGCGGCTTACTCACAGGAGAACGGCTTCGAGCTGACTCCGGGCGACGTTTTTATTGAGAGAAAAGGCTTCACGATACGAGATTTTACGATTTCCCGGAGAGGTGATACGAATGGGCAGACTTGAAAAACTTGACGACTTTACGTCAACGGAAACAGCTTCGTTTCAAAAAATATGCCGCAAGCTGCTGAAAATGACGTTTATCGTCAGGGAGAAAAATGACGAGCACCGCAGGGATTTTAACTTCATAAAGAACAATCATCAGACCTTCAGCGAGTATTTCAAGATCATCGGATACGATGTTATGTGTGACTCTGAGACAGGTGTGGCGAAGCTTGTGAATCTTGCTTCAGCAGGCGAGGACGGCAGCATTCAGTCCAACAGAAAGAGACTGCGCCTTGCGGAGAGCATTGTTCTTGCGGCGCTATGGTTGAAATATGAGGAGCTTATCGTCAGCGGAAGTCTTACAAAAGCTGTCATCATAAATAAATCCGAGCTCGATTTCCAGCTTGAAAAGGTCGGTGCGAAAAACAAGATAGACAAGCGCACCATGACCGACATTCTAAAGCTGTTTGAAGCCTATAACCTGATAGAAGTCATCGGCACGGTCGGCGAGCCCGATTGCAGGATAAGAATGTTTACGTCTATGCAGTTCAGTCTCTCCGAATCGCAGTTTAAACAGCTTGCGGAGTCAACAGCAAAGCGAATGACAGAAAAGAGCCGAGGTGCAGATTCGGAGGGCTACGGCGTCGGGGAGGACGGTGAGGAAGATGAATGAGCTTGAAATTCTGAGAAAGCCTCTTACAAGGATACTCCTTGTGAACTGGTCGAGGTTCGGTGCAGTGGAGATGAAGGTGCATAATTCCACGCTATTTACAGGTGTGAACGGCAGCGGAAAATCGACTGTTCTCGACGCCCTCACATACATAATCTCGGGCAATACCAAATTCAACACAGCCGCCAACGACAAGGACAGGAGCGTTCTCAGCTATGTCAGAGGCGATACCAAGAGCAAGGGCAAATACCAGTTCCTCCGCTCGGGAAGTATCATCAGCTATGTCGCTATGGAATTCTATTCGCCGAGCGACCGCTTCAATATCACGGTCGGAGTGTGCATAGAATCGGCTGATGAGCGCAGCTTCGTGAATCACTGGTTTGCGTTCAGGGACGCTGCCATTTCTGATATCAACTTCTATGTTCGGAACGGTACTCAGGTCAAGGCAACTCCCAAAAGTGAGCTGAAAGTCAAGGGCGTGAGAGTAAAGCCTGCTGAGTTCATGAAAAAGGAAAAGGGCGTAAGGCAGGTGCTTGCCGCACTGGGACTGAGAAATCTTGACCCCGACACCTTCCGAAGAAAGCTCATGAAAATGATGTGCTTCCAGCCCGAAAACAACATTGACAAGTTTATCCGTGAGAGCGTACTTGCTGAGGTTGAGATAAATACCATTGAAAATCTCAGGCAGCAGAAGGCAGGCTTTGAAAAGATCAGCGCCACCTACGACAATATCCGAAAGCGTCAGGAGAAGCTGGAGGAGATAGAGCGTAAGACGGAATTTTACGAGTCGAAGGCGCAGTATTATCACTTGAAGCAAGCCGAGCTTTACTGGCAGGAGTATGTGATAAGTCAGCGGAGGTTTGCTGAAAATCAGCGTGATATCAGCATAAACAGGGAGAAGCTGAAACGTCTTGACGCTGATAACAGGAGGGCGGCTGAGAATACGTCTGCTTCACATGAGCGGTTAATGGAGGCGGAAAGGCTCTACCGTGAAAGCGACATTTTTGCTGCGGCAGAGTACCTTGAAAAGCAGCAGGCAGAGCTTGCGAAAAACGTGGAGCTTGCGGAAGATGAAGTGTCGAGGATAGCGGCGTTAAAGAGTGATTCGCAGAAGCTCATTACGTTTGTCGAACTCGAAAGTGAAACTGTCGGAACGCTTGATGACCTTGACAGCAGCGAGCTTCTGCCTGATGTGAAATATGAGGCTGTTCTCGCACTGAAAGAAGCTGTTTCTCAAAAGTCCGAGCAGCTTAAAGAGAATCGGTACAGCATCAATTCGGAGATACGAAAAAAGGACGAAAAACTCGCAGAACTGAGCGGTCAGATAAAGCGTCTCGAAAGCAACAACAAGGATTTTTCGCCGTTCATACTTGAAGCGAAAAACAGGCTGAATTCCGAGCTTGAAAAAAAGGGCATTGACGCGAAAGTTCGTATTTTTGCGGAGCTTGTTGAGGACATAGTCCGTCCCGAGTGGAGAGACGCTGTCGAAGCATATCTCGGGAAGAACAAATTCAGTCTCATAATTGACGGCGAGTACGTCAGCATTGCTTTGGAGCTGTTCCACAAGCTCAAACTGCAAAGGGCGGAGCTGATACTGTCCGACAAGCTCGACGATTTCAAGGCGGACGGCAACTCCGCTGCGGAGCTGCTGACCATACCAAACATCTACGCCCGTCGGTATGCCAATTATCTGCTCGGAAGGATATACCTCTGTAACGACCTCGACGAGCTTCACGAGCACCCGCTCGGCGGACTGATGAAGGACGGCACGCTTGCAAAAGGGTGCGCTGTCAGACATTTGCCCATGGAGAGGGTCGAGTACCACCTCGGCAGGGACGCAGTGAGATTGCAGCTTGAAAAGAAAAATGCGGAGAAAGCCGAGGTAACCAAGCAGCGTGAACAGCTTGCGGAGAGCCTTGATGAAACGGAAAAAGTTATCAGTCTGCTTGAAAATACGGAGATAGATACGTCTGTGAGATTTGAGGCTATCGTTGAGCTGCCTCAGCTTCGGAAAAAGCTTGCGGAGGTGCGTGCTCAGCTTGAGGAGCAAAGGAATGATCCTGCTTTCACAGCGCTAATGGAGCAGTATGAAGCAGCAAAAAAAGAGCATGAAATCGCTGCCGAACATGAGAAGCAGATCTATTCCGAAATGAAGTCCTGTGAGAGCGCCATTTCCCGTCTTGAAGCGAGTACGCCCATGCTTGAAAGCAGGGAGCATGAGAATAAGGAGATTTTTGACAGGTTCATACTCATGCACCTTGAACTAAGGAAAAAGGCGATAGAGGAATACGAACGGCAGAGCAGGGATTCCGAGGACGGCGTGGCTGTTTCGCAGAGAGTGATCGTTGATAACGAGCGCGAGATGAAAAAAGCTATCGAAATCATGGAAAATTCGCAGATACAATACTGCGTTCTTGCGGATATGAGTACCGATGAGCGAGGAGTATCGTACATTGCCAAGTTCAGAAAAGAGCGTGAGAAGGTGGTTAACATAGACGCTGAAAGAGTGAAGCAGGAGCTTGAAGAGAAAAGGGAAGAACTCGAATCTGCGTTCATAACACAGTTCGTTTCGGCGATATGCGAGGCTCTCGACAAGGCGGAAAGCGACATAAAAGCGATAAATAAGGAGTTGAAGAACTTGCCGTTCGGACAGGATGTATACTCGTTCACATGGCGTGAGCGCAAGGATAAGGACACTTTTTTCAGGATAAAACGAAAAATATACGACGATCAGCTCAATATATCCAATAGCTACAGTCAGCAGTATGATGATGACGAGCTGCGCCGCGACATAAAGGAGCTCATGGACGATATACTCAGGGATACGGGCGATGAGGAATATGCGGATTACCGCACATACTACGTCTATGATATGAACATTGAGAACAAGGGGACGTCCGAAAATATCGAAGCTTCTCTTTCCGAAAAGCAGGGCTCTGCGAGCAACGGCGAGAAGCAGACTCCGTATTTCATTATTCTTGCGGCAAGTCTGATGCAGTGCTATTCGAAGAATACATCGTGTGCGAGACTTGCGTTTATTGACGAAGCCTTTGCCGCTCTCAGTCAGGAGCGTATCGAGCAAATGGTCAGATATTTCGAGCAGAACGGCTTTCAGGTGATGTACGCTGCTCCGCCCGAGAAGATAAACAGTATCGGAAGCCATATAGACACGACAGTCAGTCTTGTCGAGACTGGACGATATACCAACGCAGTGGAGGGACTTATAAGTGACCATGCTTACGTCTGAAATGAGAAAGCTGCTGGAGCTGCTGCTCGGGAAATATGAGCGCAGCAAGACCTGCTTCGGCGAGAACAAGGTCAATCAGCGGTTCACCTGCAAGCCGGACGAGGTCTATGCGGATTACTATTCGGACTACCTTGATGTCGATATCAAGGAGCAGTATGATGCTCAGATAACCGAGCTTGAGAATGCAGGGTACATCAGAGCCGAAAGAAAAAACGGTGATGTTGTCTCGATCACAATGGTGAATGAGATGTATGACAGGTATTGCTCACTGCTCGGAGTGACCGCTGTCTGCGACAAGCTTGCGGAGCAAAAGGCAGTCTTTGAAAAGTACAGGGAGAGCTGTTCAGTGTTGGAACGAATATGCTCAGACCAGCTTGAAAGACTTTCCGCAAACAAGGACAACACTATCTCGGCGGATATCCGAGAGCTTGAAAAAATACTTGAATGTGTTCGATACATTGTCGGAAACACATCTGAGATACTTGAACGTGAGCTGTCGATAGAGGCGTTCGCAGACAGCAAAATGTTCGAGAAATACAAACCGAAGATTTGCAGCCTTTTACTGAAGTATGAGTCTGATATCTGCGGCGATGATGACGCTAAGGAAGTGCAGCGGGAGCAGGTATTGGCGTATCACAACATAGTGAAAAATCCGACGTACATTTATTTCAAGGGACGTGGAAAAATCAGCTTTGGGAGCGGTTACGCCATTGAGCTTACGCCTGCCGTTCCGATTGCGATAAACTCTCAGAGCATTTCTGAAATATCCGGTATAACGGTTGAGGACAGCAAGGTTATGACTGTTGAAAACCTGACGAGCTTCAACCGTATGGAATCCGCGGATGTGTTTCTGCTGTACCTCAGCGGCTACAGCAATACGGCAAAGAATGAGTTTTTGAAGATGCTGCGAACCTGCAATCAGAACAAGGACTGGCTGCATTTCGGAGACATTGACCCTGACGGTTTCTATATCCTTGAAAATCTGAGAAGCAAAACTGGAATTGATTTTCAACCGTTTTGCATGGGCGTGGAGGAACTGAAAAAGTATATGAGCTGCACAAAACCACTCGAAAGGAACGATGTGCGTAAAGCCGAGTCCTTGAAGAAAAGCCGCTACGCTGACGTAGTGCGATTCATGCTGGATAACAACTGCAAGCTGGAACAGGAGATAATTAGTTGGAAGGAGCATATGTAGATACGAAAATTGTTCTCTCAGGTACATATGAGTATACCGAAAAAACTTCTTGCCGTTTTAGTTTCCTCTACTTGACAAAACAGCGGTTTTGTACTACAATTAAGGCAATAGAGGAGATTATATCAAGGACTATTGTTTCGACTACCGAGAAAATCGTAAGATTTGTTATCAATATTAGTCTGTTTGTGACGAGTATCCCCTTTGGCGCATTTGAGTCGGAGGGGATGCTTTTTCATTTGTCTTGCTATACTGTGCATAACCTTTTTGTTTGACTATCGACCTTAAACAGTAAGCGCCAAAAAAGTAACCACCCTATTCAACGAAGTCCAAATAGACTAAACTAGAAGTAACTAATAAGGTCTAACTGGAGTTGATTGGAATGAATGAAATAGCAAAGGTGAAAAAAGAAGTAAAGCTGGCACAGTGGGCAGAAATGGTGAGAAGCAGAAACGAAAGTGGACTCACAGTAACTGACTGGTGCAAGCAGAATGGTATCAATCTCAAGACATATTACTACAGGCTGAAACGAATGCGGCAGGCAGTATGCAGTGAAATTGAGCAGCATGATATAGTACCCGCAATTCAAACAGAAGAATCAAAGTGTGAAGACGAAAATATCATATTAATTGTTGGAGATGTAAAGATATCGCTGCCTGATAATTTTAATGAAAATACACTCAGTCGGCTGCTAGGAGTACTGAGATGATCGGAGATGTCAGCCGTGCGGAGCATATCTACATCGTATGCGGATATACAGATATGCGTAAAGCAATCGACGGACTTGCAGCTATTGTACAGCATAATTTCAAGCTTGATGTATTTTCCGGCAGTTTGTTTCTGTTCTGCGGTAAGCGATGCGACAGGATAAAAGCTCTGCTGTGGGAAGAAGACGGATTTGTGCTGCTGTACAAAAGGCTTGAGAACGGGAAGTACAAATGGCCGAGAGATTCAGATGAAGCAAGGCAGATAACACAGCAGGAATTCCGCTGGCTGATGGAAGGGCTATCCATTGAACACAGCAATAAAGCCTGCAAGAACCGGAGCTGTATGCTAAGATTTCCACAGTTAAAGTATACACAAATGTCAATAATATTTCTACGTCCCGAAAAGTTCGGTATCACTGGACTTTTCGGTTTTTTTATGGTATAATCTGAAAGTGATATTGATTCCGGAGGTGAGTTCAGTGATAGAAAAAGGTAATATGACAGATGCAGAATTTATCGCTGCACTCATTGCCGAAAATAAAAAACTCAAGGCTGAACAAGCAAAACTGGAAAAAGCAATTGATATCCTTGAAACAAAAAAAGAAAAGTTGTCCTTAGAAAACGAATGTCTGAAAAGAGATTGTCATATATATCTTGAAGCGCTGATACTTTCAAAACATAAAATATTCGGAAAAACAAGTGAACATACAGAAGACGAAGGACAGCAGACGTTCTTTAATGAAGCAGAGATTGAGTATACTGAAAAAACTGAAGAACCTGTTTCAAAGATGGTTAAAGGCTATACAAGAAAAAGTCCGAAAACAAAACGTGACGAGCTTATCAGGAATATTGAAACAGAAGTGATTACCTGTACTATTCCTGATGAGGAACAGATATGTCCTCGCTGTGGAAGTCAGATGAAAGTAACTGGCAAAAAATATGTGCGTGAAGAAGTCGAACTGATACCTGCAAAGCTGGTTGTGAAGAAATATTACAGCAATACATACAGCTGCAAGAAATGCGAGAAAAAGAACATGCCTGTATTCCTTCATGGATTTGTGCCTGCACCTGTACTTCCGCATTCACTTGCATCAGCATCAACAGTATCATGGGTGATATATCAGAAGTATGTGAATGCAGTGCCGCTGTATCGTCAGGAAAAAGACTGGGAGAGGCTCGGATACACGCTCAGCAGAACAACAATGGCGAACTGGGTGATACGATGCAGTGAAGATTATTTCAGCAGATTTGTCACAAGACTGAAAGAAGAAATGCTGAAGGAGGAAGTTCTGCACTGTGATGAAACATACGTCAAAGTCCTCAGGGAAAAAGATGTTTCCGACAACAGTAAGCAGTATATGTGGGTATACCGCACAGGCAAGCATTCCGAAAGACAGATAGTGATCTATGATTACAACAAATACAATATGATTTAATCGCTATCAAGTTTTATTTTCAGCACTTAATACGCTGCTTATGAAGTTAAAAATAGTGCTATTCAATATAATACAGTTGATATAAAATGCGTTAGATAGCACTATAAAAGTTATATAGTTGAATAGGAGATATAATAGTTGAAGAAATTAAATAAAAAACTATCGATAACTTGCGCAATAATTCTTATAATAATAATTATTGTTGTTATTATAAGAGAGCACAGTTCACAGCCACCTAAATTAAACAATATTACGTCCGTTCGCGTTGAATATAATCAGAGAATTGCTAAAATACTCTCGTTAGATTCTCAAATTGAAATAAAGAATGTTGAACAAATTGATAAATTGGTAGAATGTTTTAATGTGAAATCTTCTTATGAGAGAGGTTGTGATTGCCCATCGCATGACATAATTATATATTTTATATCAGATAAAAAAGACTTTGTCTATAATATTGGTATTACTGGAGATGTACGAATACAGTACTCAGAAGTGCCTGATAAAGATATAGTCGGAATTGATATTGATGACATTATTGAGATTTTAAAACAAAACCCAGGATCTGAAAACTTAAAATATCCAATAGATTAATAGAATTA
>ODAI010905918.1_pt1 | contig 10797 bp, 8 predicted proteins | sample 1539321 | NCBI WGS metagenome assembly ODAI01 (sample SAMN02144231, study PRJEB22623) | gut metagenome | biome: sheep rumen | host: Ovis aries | place: New Zealand | reverse complement strand
GTGTCGGTTCACTTGCAGGGGTGTCGGCCCCAGGGTCACCTGAACCACGACCTCAGAGGTGGCGGTCAGAGGTGGCGGTCCGTACTTGAACAAAACAGGCAGAAATGTTAGGATTGTAACGTTCGCCCCATCCGTCTTTGCTGTGACGCGGGAAAGTCCGGGAGCGGACGTTATTTTTCCGAGGAACAAAGGAGGATCCTGTTTTGAAAGAACGTGAACAACTGGGAAGCCGTCTGGGCTTTATTCTGCTGTCTGCAGGATGTGCCATCGGTATCGGAAATGTCTGGAAGTTTCCCTGGCTGGTGGGCCAGAACGGCGGAGGCGCCTTTGTCCTGGTTTATCTGATTTTTCTGGCAATCATGGGTGTCCCTGTAATGACCATGGAATTTGCCATGGGACGGGCCAGTCAGGTCAGTCCGGTGACCATGTATCGAAGGCTGGAGCCAAAGGGCAGTCTCTGGCACCTGCACGGCTATGCCGCGGTGGCCGGCAACTATATTCTGATGATGTTTTATACCATCGTCTGCGGCTGGATGATCCAGTATTTCTGTACGACGGCGGCCGGAACCTTTGAAGGCCTGGATGCGGAGGGAGTCGCTGCCGAATTCGGCAATATGATGGCTTCTCCCATCCGTCAGTGGGGCTTTATGGCCGTATCCGTCATTGTGGGCTTTTTTATTCTGTCCATGGGCCTGCAGGAGGGTGTAGAGCGGATCACCAAGGTCATGATGACAGCACTGATCGTGATCATGCTGGTACTGGCTGTCAACAGCATTCTGGCACCCGGCGGCAGCGAAGGCCTTTCCTTTTATCTGCGGCCTGATTTTGCCAGACTCCGGGAAGCCGGAATCTGGAACGTGGTACAGGCAGCCATGAACCAGGCCTTCTTTACCCTGTCGGTCGGTATGGGCGGTATGGCTATTTTCGGCAGCTATATCGGTAAGGATCATTCCCTGATGGGAGAGTCTGTCAACGTAGCCCTGCTGGATACCTTCGTGGCCCTGACTTCCGGCCTGATCATCTTTCCGGCCTGCTTCGCCTATGGGGTAGAACCGGACGCGGGCCCCAGCCTGATCTTTATTACCCTGCCCAATATTTTTAACCATATGCGGCTGGGACGTTTATGGGGCTCCCTTTTCTTTGTATTTATGTCCTTTGCGGCCATGTCCACGGTCATCGGCGTTTTTGAGAATATCATTGCCATGTTCCGGGACCTGACCGGGATGGGCCGCAAAAAGGCCTGCCTGATCAATACTTTCCTGATGCTGGTCCTGGCAACGCCCTGCGCCCTGGCGCCCAATCTGCTGGCGGGGATTCAGCCCATGGGACCCGGCACATCCATCATGGACCTGGAGGATTTTCTGGTCAGCAACCTGATCCTGCCGCTTGGCGCCTTTATTTTCTGTATTTTCTGTACCAGGAAAATCGGATGGGGCTGGGATAATTTCGTAAAAGAGGCGAATACCGGAAAAGGTATGAAGGTTGCCTCCTGGATGCGTTTCTACCTGACCTGGATCCTGCCTGTCCTTTTCCTGATCGTATTTATTATGGGGATTATCTGATGAACGTGTATTTCATTGCCGATCTTCATTTCGGTCACAGAAAGATCATAGGATTTGACAACCGTCCCTGGGACTCTCTGCAGGCCATGGAGGCGGACATGATCCGCCGCTGGAATGAGCGGGTGACGGACCGGGACCATGTATTTATCGTGGGCGATTTCTGCGCTTTTTCCTCCATGTCCCATGCGGCCGCGATCCTGCGCCGTCTGAAGGGACACAAGCACCTGATCCGGGGCAATCACGATCTGCGGGAACCGGTCTTTGACAGCTTCTTTGAAGATGTTTCAGATTACAGGCAGATCACGGTCCGGGCCTTCGGGGAAAAACAGAACCTGGTGCTTTGCCATTATTTCCATCCCTTCTTTAAAGGGGCCCGCAAGGGCGGTATCCATCTGTACGGTCATACCCACAACTCCCGGGTCGCGGAAATGGAGGAGCGGTTCCAGAGATTCCTGGGATGGGCCGGCATTCCGTGTGAAGCCTACAATGTCGGCGCCTGCCGGCTGGATTATACGCCCAGGACCCTGGAGGAGATCATCGGTATTTACAGACCGGATCTGCGCCTCCGGAACGAGGAGGAAATGACATAAGGCAGAAAGCTGTCCGCAGAATCACGCGTGCGGATTCCGGCAGAACAGAGCCCGGAAGAGGACAAAACAAAGATATAAAAAAATGTCAGGAGCCGTTTTCCCGGTGTGCAACCGGGAAAACGGCTCTTTTTCAGAATAAGGTATGTGTCGCAGCGGCGCATTCCGCTGTTCTGTTTTTGGACATTCGGATGTCTTACTCATACGAAACGGTGATGCCATGTTCGTTAGCATACTCTGCTGCGTAGGAATAATAACCACAGTGGAAGGTAAGCGTTACCGGCGCTTCCGGATCATCATGGAAAGCAGTATTACTGATCTCTGTGACAGAATCCGGGATCGTCAGGTCCGTCAGGCCTGAAACACCCATAAAAGCGCCGGATTCGATGGAAACAGTTCCCTCAGGAACAGCCGCTTCCGGACCGGCACCGGAGGGGCATAGCAGCAGGCTGCTGCCGTCCCGGTCCATCAGAAAACCATCTCTGGAGGAATAGTTCTGGTTCGAGCCGGAAACGGAAAAGCTCTGGAACACAATGCCTGCAAATGCCGCAGGATCCAGATCCGTCATAGCGCTGCCAATCTGCAGGGTATCACAGGACAGGACATTGTGGCCGCCGGAGGAATCCGGCCGCCGGACGGTAGGGTCGAAGGCGCCGGCGCCGACTGCTGTCAGGCCGTCGGGCAGAGCCGGTACGGCCGTCAGCGGGTTGCCTGCAAAAGCGTGGCTGCCGACTGACCGTATAGAATCCGGCAGGTCCAGCTCTGTCAGGGAACAGCATCGGAAGGCGTCTTCCCCGATGGTCTGCAGTCCGCCGTTCCATGTTACCTGGCAGAGGGCGGCCGTATTTTCAAAAGCGCCGCGGCCGATGGTCTCCAGCGTGGAAGGCAGGATCAGGCTCAGATCGTCATAATATCTGTCAAAATCAGCAAAAGCATAATCGGCAATCCGGACGGTTCCTTCCGGAACCGTGTAAGTATACAGAGGCAGCGCCTCATGATCCGAGGGGACAGACCCTGCATCCGGCGCCTGGCCGGAGGCAGGCAGCAATGACTGACCGGCAGTGTCATAGGCGGCAGGGAACAGCCAGAGGGTCTTTCCGTCGCCGCTGAAAAGTACGCCGGATACAGTCTTAAAGGCCGTGTTATCGGCGCTGATGGAATAGGCGCTGATGGAGCTGCATCCATAGAAGGCATATGCTTCCAGTGTCTGCAGGGAAGCGGGCAGCTGGACGGATTCCAGACTGATACAGCCTTCAAAGGCGTGGGCGTGGATCACGGTCACACTGTCAGGAATGACCAGCTGGCGCAGCATGCCTGGAACGCTCATTTCAGGAGCCAGCCCGTCGGCACTGCTCTGATCCGGGAGTGTATACGTATCCGCGTCAAAAACATAGTGAATACAGCTGCCTTCGCCGTCCCCGATTTCAGTGACAGGGATGGATTCCACCTCCGCGGGGATGGTCAGGGTACTGTCCTGTCCTTCATAAGAGAGCAGGACCGCATGGTCGGCGGAGACCATAAAATGCAGGGAGCCGTAACTGGTCTCCACATCGACAGGCGTAGGTTCCGTGAAGACCACGGCAGGAGCCGTGTCCGCCTGTCCGGCCTGCTCTGATGATCCTGCATCAGCATCAGCATTTGTATCTGTTTTTGCTGCCGTCGTATCTTCCGCGCGGGAATTCTCTTCTGTATTGCTGTTATCGGAAGCCGCTTCTTCTTCCGGTCTGCTGTTTCCGGCTCCCGCCATGCCGCTGCTGTTTTCTTCCCGGGTTCCGTCCTCTGTTCCCTGGCGGGAAGCGGCTTCTGCGCCGTCCCGTCCGACTTCCGTTCTGTTTCCTGCAGCATTTTCAGACGTATCAGAAGTATCAGCCGTATTAGAAGTATCAGCCGTATCAGAAGTATCAGCCGCATCAGAAGTATCAGACACATTAGAAGTATCAGCTGCATCAGAAGTATCAGACACATTAGAAATCTGAGAAGTATCAGATGCATCAGGAGCGTCAGATGTATCAGAAATGGAAGATGTATCAGATGTACCCGAAATATCCGGAGTATCTGCCGCGGCGGGATCTTCTTCTTTATCAGAGGAAGAAGGCAGGATGACGGCCTCTGAGGCATGGGGGGTTCCGGACAGATCCGTAAGGATCAGCTGGACCAGGAACTGCCCTTCAAAGGAAGAGACAGGTTCTCTGGAGAATGTCAGTCCATTCCGCACACCAAGGCTTTCCTGTCCCTCATGGGAAGAGGAAGACCAGGTGTACCAGGGGCTGGTACTGTCTGCGGGCTTTGCATACGCAATGCTTTGATGATCTTCGATAGCAGCATAGTCGGAAACACGGATCGTATTTTTTCCTGTAGGGAAAGGAGATTCTGTTTTTTGATTGACGGATTTTACGGTAAAGGAACCTCCGCTTCTTTCTGTTATCAGGCTGACTTCCGTGCCGCTGTTCTCTTCGTCCTTTGTCAGGAGCAGATCCGGCGCTTTGTAGGTCACGTAACTGCCGCGGATGACTGTCTCCCGGAAATACCAGGGGTCCTCCATCTGGCCGTAGGAATTGGAAGCACGGATCAGCAGAGGATCTGCCGGCACAGAAAGGGTATCCTCCGAAGAAAGAGGGATGTGGATATCCGTCAGGACCGGCCGGAAATTACCGGGACCGGTCTTCTGCAGAATATTGTAGGAAGCATCCGACAGAACAGAAGCCTGATCCGGGGTCAGAGAGAGCTCCAGAACGGGCGTATATCCGTCCTCACTGCTGATGGCTTCTTCCAGTGGAGGCAGGGTCCAGTCGGTCTCGCTCCCGCCGGAAGAAGCTTCCATAAAGAGCTGTATCATATCCATGTAGGCCGTGCATGGCGCATAACTGCTGTAGGAAACGGTTTCAGAGGCGGCGTAAAGGCTGCGGTTCCATCCGGGAAAATAGACGGACAGGCCTCTTGTACCCGACATGTTGGCAGTCCTGGCCAGCAGGATGCCTTCACAGGCCTGATATAAGAGATCCGCCTGGTCCGGATACAGATCGCTGAAGGCAGAGGCCAGATCAGCGATATCGGCCAGATCACAGCCTGTTTCCCGGCTTTCGGCCTGGCTGGCGCCGAAGAATCTGGCCCGGTCCCGGCATTCACGGATCCGGCTGTAACGGCCGGCCTGCAGATCCGCAGTCATCGGACGGATCAGGTCCTCCAGGGCGTTGGTCACCCGGTCCAGCCGGTCCAGATCGACCGCGGAAAGGGTCAGGTCCGGATGGTGAAAAGAGGAGGTGTTCTCATCATAGTAAGCCCTGCAGCTGCCGACAGCGCTGTCGGCAAAGGCTGCTGTGGAAGGAGCGGTATTCAGGATGTCCAGAAAACGGTAGTTCCAGCCGCAGGATGCTTCGACTTCTTCGGAGGCAATCATGCAGGACGCATAATTACGCCATAAGACGGCATTTTCCACAGAAGCCATCATGCAGGCGTCAAAGCCGACCCAGTCCAGACGGGCATGATTTTTGAAAGCGGTATGGTCCATGGCTTCCTGCATTTCCGCCAGGAGAAGACCGTCGCCGCCGTTCTGCTCATCCGCGCCAAAGCCCCAGACAGGGCCGCCTCCGGTTCCCCAGAAGAGGAGACCGTAATGGCGGGCAGGATAACGCTCCGTACAGTAATTGACAAAGGCAGCCAGTGTGCCCGCTTCTCCCATGTTGGCGGGACCGGATGTTTCGGCAATGATCCGTTCATCGGGATTTCTGGACAGGTCCAGGATACAGTTCCGGTCAGCGGGAAGACCGGACTGCCAGGCGCTGCTGCCGCCGGTCATGAGTATCACATTGGAGGCGTCAAAATCAATGCCTGCCTCCTCCATCTCCCGGATATCTTCCGAAGCCGCGCCCGACCCGCTTTCCAGGCCGGAACCGTTCATGTAGACCATCACGGTATAATTCTTTTCGGCATTACCGCTGCTGCCGGCAGAGGATATGTCTGTGTCTGTAATTTCCACTTCAGTGCAGCCGTTTCCGGCCCGGCTTTCCAGGAGCCCGGAATCAGAGGAATCCAGTGTCCGGTTATCCGCCTCTTCAGAGGACTCGGGAGCGGCTTCTTCAGCGGCAGGCGCGGCAGAGGCCGCTGAGGCTGCCGCGCCTGCCCGGGAAGCACCCGTGGAGGCTGCGTCCGGGTTTCCGGTCCCGCTGCCGCAGGCGGCCGCCAGCAGAGCAGCCAGCAGAACTGCCGCAATGGAATTTAATTTTTTCCTGTGTCGTTTCATCATATGATATTGTCCTGTCCGGTTTTCTTTTTCTGTTTACAGTTTGAAACGTATGAAATGATTGCTGCGGGCCGGAAACAGAGTCCTGTTCCGGGCATAATCATATCCATTGTAACATCGAACTTCTCTATTGTCATTTACCTAAGACCGTGACATCTGTAAGACCGTGACCTCTGGGGTCCCTTGCCATGACCATGACCTCTGGGGTCCCTTGCCAGGGTCCTTTGCCAGACTTCTCCTGCTTTTGAGACCGTGACCTCTGGGGTCCCTTGCTGTGACCGTGACCTCTGAGGTCCCTTGCCATGGGGGCCCTTGCCAGGGTCCTTTGCCAGACTTCTCCTGCTTTTGTAGATTGTATACAGAACTCTCCTTTGTATTTTGTCGTTTGTGACTGAATATTTCAGAAGCTGTATTAATTTTGTACAAATCGGGTCGGGGTGTTTCTGTTGCATTTGATTTATCTTTAATTTAGAATAGCAGTAGTGCTTTATTTTCTATATGAATAGATGTCCGCTTTCGGGACAATTGTTTAAGACAAAGGAGAATATGAATGCACGTTCAGAATGCGATCAAAAAGGAAACTGCCAGGATTGGAATGGCTACAGTCATAGGGACCGTGATTATGTGCGCGGTTTTTTTCGGACTGCATACGGCCTTTCCCGAGGCGGTTCCTTTTGATTATACAGTGATATTGGGCGGGGCCGCCGGGTGCGCTGTCGCTGTCGCCAATTTCTTTTTCATGGGACTGACCGTCCAGGCCGTAACGGACGCGGGCGGGACCCAGGATCAGGCAGACAGGGACAGGGCTTTCAATACCCTGAAGGCAAGCTACCGGAACCGGACGCTGGCCCAGCTTCTGTGGATCATCATTGCCATAGTGGCGCCCTGCTTTAATCCTGTTTCAGGGATCATTCCGCTGTTTCTGCCGGGGATCCTGATCAAGGTCCTGCATTTGACGGGAATCATTAAAGTCTGAGGACGGATCGGATCATACTGGTCCCGTAGAACTCGGAACGGAACTGTTGGAATAAGGAGGAAAGGAGAAAAGAGAGTATATGGATGTTGATATTACTGGCGCGAAGATACTGGCAGAGATTAATGTTCCATTCCTGAGCAAATATCTCGGGGTCTGGCAGCTGACGGAAACGCTTGTCGTCAGCTGGATCGTAATGGCCATCATTACGATCACCTGTATCATACTGACCAGGAATCTCAAGGTCGAAAACGTCTCAAAACGGCAGGCTGTCGCGGAGTGGCTGGTCGAGCTGGTCACCAATCTGGTCCGCGATAACACCGGCGGCACCAAAATGGACTGGCTGATCCCGCTGGTGGCCGCTCTGTTTTCAACAAGCGTCATATCCAACCTGATCAGTCTGCTGGGCTTCCGGAGCCCGACGGCTGACCTGATGACAGAACTGGCCTGGGCCATCATCGTTTTCATTCTGATCACCGCCAACAAGATCAAATCAATGGGTATCCTCGGATATCTGAAGGACTTCACGACGCCGATTTTCCTGATGACCCCTTTCAATATACTGGGAGAGGTCTTCACACCCATCAGTATGGCCTGCCGTCATTTCGGCAACATTCTGTCAGGTGTCGTCATCAACGCCCTGATCTACGCGGCCCTGGCAGTGGCTTCCTCAGCCCTGTTCGGACTGATTCCGGGCGCTGTCGGCAAAGTGCTTGCCAGTATCCCGATCCTGGATGTCGGTATTCCGGCAATCGCCGGTGTCTATTTTGACTGGTTCTCAGGGGTCATGCAGGCATTTATCTTTACCATGCTGACGATCATGTTCATTTCCCAGGCGGCGGAAAGCTGACGCTGCGGAACAGGTCAAAGAAGGTCCCCGCGGGGGCCGGATACAATGAATTTCGCGCCGGCGTCTGCCGGCGGCGGACAGGAACAGCCTCCCGGAAAGAGGCTGCGGTAGAATCTCTTTACGAAAGAAAAATAATCAGGAGGAAATAACAATGACAGATTTTCAGTTTCTCGCACGTGGTATTGCCCTGGCAGGATGTGGAATTGGCGCGGGCTGCGCTCTGATCGCAGGTGTAGGCCCTGGTATCGGTGAAGGTAACGCGGCAGCCAAGGCGCTGGAAGCCATCGGCCGTCAGCCTGAAAGCAAAGCGGATATTACCAGCACCATGCTTCTTGGTGTTGCGCTTGCGGAAACGACCGGTATCTACGGTTTCGTTACCGGTCTGCTTCTGATCTTCGTAGCGCCCGGCATGTTCATGGGCTTCCTGGAGTAAACGACAGTTCATCAGAACAGGAGGGACAATAAAGTGACACAGGGATTAGTAGCCATTAATTCATGGACATTTCTGGCGCAGATGCTCAACCTGTTGATCCAGATTGTACTGATCCGCAAATTCCTGCTGAAGCCCATCAAAGAGGTCATTGCCAAGCGCAAGGCCATTTCTGATGAGGAACTTGCAGTTGCCAGAAAATCCCGCGCGGAAGCGGAGGCTATGAAGGCTGAATATGAGAGCAGCATCGCCAATGCCAAAGCCGAGGCCAATGATATTATCCAGACAGCCCAGAAAGCGGCGGATACCCGGGGCGAAGAGATCGTCGCCGCGGCGGAGAAACATGCCGCTTCCATCAAGGCCAAGGCTGAGTCGGATATAGAGCAGGAACGCAAGAAGGCAGTAAATGAGCTCAAGAACGAGATCGGCGGCATTGCCGTGGATCTGGCCGGCAAGGTCATTGAGCGCGAGATCAGCGAAAAGGACCATCAGGCTCTGATCAATGAATTTATTGAGAATGTAGGTGAGGCGTCATGACAAAAACTGCCGAACTTTACGGCGGAAGCCTGTATGATCTCGCGGTCGAAGAGAACTGCTCCCCTGAAATGATGGAGCAGCTGACGCAGATCCGTGATCTTTTCCGGGCGAATCCGGAATATATCGGCCTGCTTGCCGAACCGGCCATTGCAAAGGCGGAGCGGCTTTCTCTGATCGATCAGGCTTTTGGGACACAGGCCATGCCTTATATCGTTAATTTCCTTAAGATCCTCTGCGAAGAGGGGATGATGCGGGAATTCTCCGGATGCTGTGAAGCGTTCCGGGAACGGTATAATAAAGATCATAATATAGCGGAAGCAGTCGTGACGGCTGCCGTACCGCTCACCGCTGCCCAGGCAAAGGCCCTGGAGGCCAGGCTGGAACAGATCAGCGGCAAGAACATCCTTTTAATACAGAAGACGGATCCCGCCGTGATCGGCGGCATGAAGGTGGAACTGGAAGGCCGTCAGTACGACGCCACCATATCCGGCCGCCTGTCAGGCGTACGCAGAAGGATGACAGAGGTCGTATTATAAGGCCTCCTTTACCTGAAGATCAGGCTGCCCCGGCAGCCTTCAGAAGCTTAAAAAAGGACGGATGTAAAAATGCAATTAAAACCTGAACAAATATCCAAGGTCATCCGGAGCCAGATCAAATACTATCAGAATACGATCGAACAGACAGAAACAGGCACAGTCCTGACTGTCGGTGACGGTATTGCCAGAGCCAGCGGCCTGACAGGCTGTATGGCCGGCGAACTGCTGGAGTTTGAGGACGGCACCTTCGGAATGGCACAGAACCTGGAAGAAAACAGTGTTTCCATCGTGCTTTTCGGTACTGACCAGGGGATCAGTGAAGGACAGACCATCAAGCGTACAGGCAGAGTCGTATCTGTTCCTGTAGGCGAAGCCATGATCGGCCGCGTTGTCAACGCCATCGGCCAGCCCATCGACGGAAATGGTCCTGTCAATACAACAGAGTTCAGGCCTGTAGAGACCATAGCGCCCGGCATCATTGCCCGCCAGCCTGTAAAAGAGCCTCTGCAGACCGGTATCAAAGCGATCGACTCCATGATTCCGATCGGACGCGGACAGCGTGAGCTGATCATCGGCGACCGTCAGACCGGTAAGACCACCATCGCGATCGATACGATCCTGAACCAGAGAGATAAAGATGTCATCTGCATCTATGTAGCCATCGGCCAGAAGCGTTCCACCGTTGCCAACCTGGTGGCCCAGCTCCAGGACGGCGGCGCCATGGACTATACCATCGTGGTCGCGGCTACGGCCTCCGAGCCCAGCCCCCTGCAGTTCATCGCCCCCTATTCCGGCTGCGCGATGGGCGAATATTTCATGAACCAGGGTAAACATGTCCTGATCATCTATGATGACCTGTCCAAGCATGCGGTCGCCTACAGGGCCCTGTCCCTGCTGATCCGCCGCCCGCCGGGACGTGAAGCCTATCCCGGTGACGTATTCTACCTGCATTCACGTCTGCTGGAAAGAGCAGCCAAGCTCTCCGATGAGAACGGCGGCGGTTCCCTGACAGCCCTTCCCATCATCGAGACCCAGGCAGGTGACGTTTCCGCATATATTCCGACCAATGTCATTTCCATTAC
>ODAI013842882.1_pt1 | contig 10798 bp, 9 predicted proteins | sample 1539321 | NCBI WGS metagenome assembly ODAI01 (sample SAMN02144231, study PRJEB22623) | gut metagenome | biome: sheep rumen | host: Ovis aries | place: New Zealand | reverse complement strand
GATGAGTGGTTTCCGCTCTGGTGACTCCTATAAGTCTACCGACTTGGAGATTGTATTGGGTGAGCAGGCTTCTCTGCCTGAGCGTTATGCTCCAACAGACAACTATGGTAACCACTGGCCTAACGCCATTGACCCCTGTGTGTTCTACGACGAGACGGGCAAGCTGTGGATGTCGTATGGCTCGTGGAGCGGCGGTATCTTCATGCTGGAACTGGATGAGGCTACAGGCCTGCGTAACTATGATGTAACCTATGCAGAGAGCGAAACCTCTGATCCCTACTTCGGCAAGAAGATTGCCGGTGGACACTATGTCTCGGGTGAGGCCAGTTATATCGAGTATATTGGTGGTTACTATTTCCTGTTCATGACCTATGGTGGCTTGGAGGCTGCTGGTGGATATCAGATGCGTGTGTTCCGCTCACTGAATCCTGACGGACCATACGTTGATAGTAAGGGTTCTTCTGCACTCTATGACAGCTATCAGCTGAACTTCGGTGCTGGTGCCAATGACGGAAACCGTGGTGTGAACATCTTCGGTGCTTACTCTAATTGGGGTAACCTGCTGACTGGTGGTGCTAACGAGACTTCCGGCGAGCGTGCACAGGGTCACAACAGCATTATTGCTGCTCCTGACGGACGCACCTACTTGGTATATCATACTCGCTTCCAGGATTGGGGCGAAGGTCACCAGGTACGTGTTCACCAGGTTTATCAGAACGAAGAAGGCTGGCTGGTTGCTGCTCCATTTGAATATACTGGCGAGGGCATCAAGAGTGCTGGTATCCCAGCTGCTCAGAAGGTGCCTACTGCCGATATTCCAGGTAACTATAAGTTGCTGACCCACAAATATGGTCTGGATAATGCAGCCAAGGAATATGCAACTCCTGTTGATATTACCTTGAGTGCTGATGGTAAAATTTCTGGTGATGCTACTGGTACATGGGCTATCAAGTCTGGTACGGCATACATTACCATCAATCTTGGTGACGATTATAAGGGTGTGCTGGTTCCTCAGACCATGGAACCCAAGAATGTATCAACACCAAGCTTCACAGCACTTGATAGCAAGACGGGTGTAACTATCTGGGGTTACAAGATTCCCGCAGAGTAAGTTCAGTAAACCGGACAATAACATGAATTCTCTATATAGAGTGGTGCTCCTAAATGGGCACCACTTTATGTTTTTTGCTGTTTAATCTACGCTAAGGATTTCCTTGCTTTTTTCTTTGCGGTTTCGCAAATATGTGCTATCTTTGCAAAAAATACGGAACATTATGGCAGAACTGACAGGACTTTCTGAATTAGAGATTCGCATGCCGTTTGCCTCGCTATGCGTAGAGGCCACTGCCAAACAAGCAGGGGTAAACTATAAAGAGATGTATAATAGGCTGAAAGAGGTCGGGCTGATTCAAAAGTACATTAAAAAACTTGATCCTGTTCATACGCAAAGCCGCGAAAATATCGCTAATGAAATTCTTCGAACATTAGAGAGGCTTGAGTCCGCAAAAAAAGGAGGGAACTAAAATGAGAATAGTATATCATGGCGGAACATCGATTGTCAAACAGCCGCTTTGTGCTGTTGGACGTGACCATTTGGACTTTGGTAAGGGATTCTATCTGACAGATATACGCTTGCAAGCTGTCGATTGGGCAACACGTATTGCTAATACGGGACTGCCTCAGTGGCTGAATGTTTATGAATTAGATGACAAAGTTTTTAAAAGTTATCGGTTGAAATTTTTTCCTGCTTATGACGCTGACTGGCTACACTTTATTGCTAAAAGTCGAAAAGGAATGAAACCTTGGGAAGAATTTGACATTATAGAGGGTGGCGTAGCTGATGATCGCGTAGTGGATACCATAGAGCTTTATCTTAATGGAGACATCACTGAGGAGATGGCTCTAAAAAGACTATCATTGCACCAACCTAACAACCTGATATGTATTCTAAGCCAATCTCTTATAGAAGAATGTCTGCGATTTGTAGGAAGTGAACCTTTAAACGAATTAGCGAAATAAAACAATGTTACAAGATTCTCTATTTTGGACTAAGATAGGACGAAATATCGTCCGACTGTCGGAGCGGCTACATGTTTCTCCAGAACAGGCATTTGACATTTTCTATAATAGTGAAACGTGTAATCGGTTGCATCAGCCTGAATACGGCCTTACCTAGTTTGGAGACCTATATATCGTTGATGAAATAATAAAAGAAATACAAATGAAACAAAACTGATGCCAACGACTTCGGCTTTTCCTTGAGTATGGAAAAAGCCCACCTCGTATTCGAGTAATCTCTGAATCAGAATAAGGAGCAAGGAAATCTGCTGAGAGATTTCCTTGCTTTTTCTTTGTGTTTTCGCAAATAAAATATCAATTACATTAAAAAAATATAATTATTATGCTGGAGTAGCTTTAAAAATTGTCAGGGAAATAAGAATTATGTAATTTTGCATTATGCAATTTTACATAATAAAGAGATGTATAATATGAAGCTGCTGAACAATCCCTTTGTAATAGGAAAATATGTAGACAAGGAATATTTTTGCGACAGGGTGAAGGAATCCGAAACACTCGTCCATCATATTACAAATGGCCGGCATGTGGCTATTATGTCTGAACGACGTCTTGGCAAGACAGGATTGATAGAGCATGTGTTTTCACATGGCTTATCGGAAGAATATGAAACTTTCTTGATAGACATTTACACTTGCCAGAATTTGCGTGAGATGGTATACATGCTTGCTTCAGAAGTATTCAAGAAGATTTCCAAAAAACATTCTTTGCTTGAACGATTACTACGTATAGTTCGTTCATTAAAGACCACAATATCGTATGATAGCATGACAGGTTTGCCCGAGATAGGATTCGGACTTAGCGAAATAGAACAACCAGAGGTGACGCTTGATGAGATATTTCATTATCTTGAAACTTCCGAAAAAACATGTGTTGTTGCCATTGATGAGTTTCAGAAGATTGCCACTTTCGAGGAAAAAAATGTGGAGGCTCTGTTACGTACTAAAATCCAACATCTGAAGAAAACCCAGTTTGTCTTTGCCGGTAGTGAGCGACATCTGTTGGAAGATATTTTCAATGATCCGATAAGACCTTTCTACAACAGCGTGGTTTTCATGCAGCTGCTGCCTATTGATAAACAAGAGTATATCGCATTCTGCCATCGCATGTTTGCACTTTACAACAAAATGGTTTCCGACAGTTTAGTAGCCCGGCTTTATGACTGTTTCCTGGGAGTTACTTGGTATATGCAATTAGCGATGAACGAAGCCTTCACGATGGCAGAACGAGGTGGACGAGTTGACGACGATGCCTATGAACAGGTTCTCAACCACATGGTAGACTCTAAACGATTTACATTTGAGGATCGGTTTGCATCACTGACAGAGAAACAAAAGGCCGTAATGCTGGCTATAGCAGCAGAATTCCCCAACAACTGTTTATTGACAAGCCAGGATTTTATAGCCAAATACAACTTGAAATCTGCAAGCAGTATCCAGACTGCTATCAAAGGACTGACGGATAAAGGCATACTCAGTAGTTATCACGGAATGAAACGACCTTCTGATTTGCTTTTTGTATTATGGCTGAAGAATTTCTGAACAATTCCTATCCAACGACTTCGGCCAATAATAGACATTACCGGTTTAACGACTGATGAAATAGAAAGGCTGTAAGACAGGATTCGATTTAGCCTGCTTTCAGGCTCCTTTCAGGCTGCTTATAGCCTGCTTATAGCCATACTATAGACTAAGCCTATAAGCAGGCTATAGGCAGGCTAAAGCCTTAATGAACCGAGAGAGCGCTGAGGGATTAGACAGGAAGTTTGTGCTAAAGTAATAGAAAGTGTCATAAGAAATTTGGTAGTTTTATAGAAAATGCTTAACTTTGCAGGAAATATGATAATTACAAACCCAAAGAACTAGATGAAACATCTCCTCACCATAGCGGTGGTGCTCCTGGTGAGCACCACCCTCTATTCGCAACAACGGCATCGATTCCCGCGTGAGCCTTTCCAGACGGACACGCCGATGGCACACGACCCGGTGATGGCCTACGAGGACAGCACCTATTATATCTTTGCTACGGGTCTGGGCATCCAGCAGATGACCTCGAAAGACCGTAAGACATGGACCGTGCTGCCCCAGCCCGTGATGACGGTGATGCCGGCGTGGACCCGCGACTCGGTGCCCGGCTTTACCCATCATGTATGGGCTCCTGACGTGATAAAGTGGCACGGACGCTGGTGGATGGCCTACAGCTGCTCGACATTCGGCAAGAACGGCTCCGTCATCGGACTGCTAAGCAACCGCTCGCTGTCGTTCCCCCTTTGGAATGACGAAGGCTGCATCGTCACCTCAAAGGAGAAGCGCGACAACTGGAATGCCATCGACCCGAACTTCATTATCGACGAGCACGACCAGCCTTGGCTGGTATGGGGCTCATTCTGGGACGGCATACAGATGGTTCGTCTGGACACCACGATGCACGTGGCTAAGGGCGAGAAGCCCCGTACCATCGCACGCCGCTACTCACCCAAGAACAACAACCGCATGGCCAACCCCACCAGCAAGTATGCCGGCACGAATGCCATCGAGGCTCCGTTCGTCATGAAGCACGGCGGCTACTACTACCTCTTCGTGTCGTGGGACTATTGCTGCATGGGTAGCAAGAGCACCTACCGGGTAGCCGTAGGCCGCAGCAAGACGGTGGACGGCCCGTATCTGGACCGCGACGGCGAGGACATGCGCGAAGGTGGCGGCACACTGGTGATAGAAGGCGACAAGCAGCAGTTTGAGGCCATCGGCCATTGCGCTGCCTACAACCTGAACGGTGAGGATATCTATATCAGTCACGGCTATAGTGTAGCCCATAAGGGAGCGGCCATCCTCGTTCAGCGCAAGATAGAATGGACCTCTGACGGATGGCCGGTGTTAGCTGAAAGGTGAAAGTTGAAAGGTGAAAGTTGAAAGGTGAAAGTTGACAGTTAACAGTTAAAATATAAATATGATGCGACGTTTTATCATTTCCATAATTCTCTTATTCATTGCTCAGTGCTCCGTGCTCATCCCCTATCTGAGCACGGCAAGTGCCCAGCAGAGCTGGACGGCAGACAATGGCAACGGGACATTCACCAACCCGCTGTTCTACGACGAGTTCTCCGATCCTGACATCCTGCGCGTGGGCGACGACTACTATCTGGCAGGCACCACGATGCACACCGTGCCCGGACTGGTGATTCTGCACTCCAAGGACCTGGTGAACTGGGAGAACATCAGCTACTGTTTCGACCGCTTCGACTTCCCAGACGATGCCTTCTCGCTGAAGAACCACAAGGAGATCTACGGTCAGGGCATTTGGGCCCCCTGCATCCGCTATGCCAACGGGCAGTTCTATGTCTACTCCAACATCAACGGCAAGGGACTGCAGTGCTATACCTCGAAGGATATACGCGGACCGTGGAAGCACCACAACATGCAAGGGCGCATCTACGACCTCTCGGTGCTGTTTGATGATGACGGGAAAATCTATGCCATTCATGGCTATGGTGAAGTGAAATGTACGGAACTGAAACCCGACATGAGCGGTCCCATCGAGGGAACGGAGCGCACCATCATCCCAGAGGGCAGTGCCGTGGGCGAAGGGCACCACATGTACAAGATCAAAGGCATGTACTACCTCATCTCCACCGACTACTATCCCAACGGGCGCACGCTCTGCTCGCGCTCGAAAAGCATCTGGGGACCCTACGAGACTGTCACCATCACTGCCGACGAGACCTTCGGCTACCATCAGGCTCCGCTGACACAGGTGCCACGAGATGAGCAGTACCGCATCGGACACAACGGCACAAAGTTCGGCATCCCGCAGGTAGACAAGGATGCCACCGCCTGCACCAATATCCATCAGGGCGGCATCGTCGAGGACCAGAGTGGACAGTGGTGGGCCCTGCTGATGATGGACTTCCACTCTATAGGCCGCACGGTCACCCTGGCCCCCATCACTTGGAAGGACGGCTGGCCCATGCTCGGACTGGAGGGCAACCTGGGCCGTGCCCCCCGCACCTGGTTTAAGCCGACAATACCAAATAATCCTAGCATAACTAGTAAAACTAGTTCAACTAGCATCCCCACAGCTCCCTATGACAGAAGCGACGACTTCAACGGCAAGCAGCTGGGCCGCATCTGGCAGTGGAACCATAATCCCGATGACAAGATGTGGAGCCTGAAAGACGGCCGTCTGCGGCTGCAGGCGCAGCCCGCCGAACAACTGATGTGGGCTCGCAACACGCTGACCCAGCGTGTCATCGGTCCGAAGAGTATTGCCACTGTCGAACTGTATGTCGGGGGCATGAAGGAAGGTGACGTTGCCGGACTGGGCAATATCAACGTGCCCTGCTCTTGGATTGGCGTCGAGCAGGGTCACTATGGCTTGCTCCTGCGCTGCTTTGAGCAAGCTACCAACGACACCGTCACTCTGGGCATCGCCTCCTGCGACGCACCGTTGCAGAAGGTATGGCTCCGCATGGTAGGCGACTTCGACAACGACCAGGTCCACTATGAGTTCTCGCTGAACGGCGAGCATTACCGACCGCTGGGGCGCGAGATGCCGCTGTCGTATCAGCTTATCACCTTCCAAGGCTCACGCCATGCGCTCTTCGCCTACAATCGCAAGGACAAGAAGGGCGGCTACGCTGAGTTTGATAACTTCACTGTTGAGGAGCCGGAGGCTGACAGAAGCGGGAATATCCCTTATGGTAAGTCATTCCGTATCATCAACCTCGGAACTAAAAAACCGATGGTGGCATTGACGCATGGTATGTTGTATGATGCTGATAGTACGGCATCTGCTTCTCAGACGCATTTCCGCTTGATAGACAAAGGGAAGGGACAGGTCATCCTGCAGTGTGAGGACGGACGTTATGTCTTCTGTGCCGGTTACGGACTGGCTGGTGATGTGCGACTGACAACCGACGCGTCGAAAGCGGAGGTGTTTATGTGGCAGGACTATCTCAACCACGAGTTTATGCTAATGTCCATGCGGACACATAAGTATATCGGCAAGAGTCCGACAACAGGGAGTCCGTATTCCATGGACTTCGCAGGGGCTGATCCGGCACGCCGTAATGGTGCCGTGTTCCGTTGGGAAGAGTGATGTTAGTAGAATAACAGTAATCCCGCGACGGCACAGTAGCAAATCATACGGATGGGATTGATCTTCATGACTCCAGTACCGAAAGCAGTGGCAAGGAACAGTGCGACACTGATATAAAACTGCCAGGGGTTCTCGGAGGGAGACGAGAAGTTATCACGTGTACATAATAATAAGGTGGCTGCGGCAAGGAGTCCTACGACTGCTGGTCGCAGTCCTTTGAATACAGACTGTACGGGGCGGGAGTTCATATATTTCATGAACATCTTACTGATCAGTATCATCAGGATCAGCGAGGGCAATACCAGTGCAAAGGTTGCCGTTGCCGAGCCGAGGATGGCAAGCGGTACTCCATAGCCTGCATTCTTGATTGCCGTATAGCCACAATAGGTGGCGGAGTTGATGCCGATAGGTCCTGGTGTCATCTGCGAGATAGCGACAATATCGGTGAACTCACTGCTCGAAAGCCATCCCCAGTGCTCCACCGTCTCATGCTGAATCAGCGACAGCATTCCATAACCGCCACCAAAGCCAAACAGCCCAATCTCAAAAAACGTGATGAATAAATAGATGAAGATCATAACTATGAACTCTGAACTATAAATGAACTCTCCCAAATAAATACCCGCCAATCCCGGCGAAGATGATAATCCATATCGGCGACACACCCATCAGCCATATCAGCAGTGCTGACACTATCGGAATCCAGATGGTGAGCCAGTTCAGTTGGGCACGGCGACCCAGGTTGAAGGTGGGTACTGCTATCAGTGCCACCACGGCTGGGCGTATGCCTTTGAACATGGCGGCAATCACCTTGTTGTCCTCAAACTGATGGAAGAAGATGGCGATGGCAAGGATAATCAGGAAAGAGGGAAGTGCTGTCCCTAAGGCAGTGGCAATGGCTCCCTGTGTCTTCCTTAGCTTGTAGCCAATGAAGATACTGATATTGATAGCGAACACACCAGGACAACTCTGGGCGATGGCTATCAGGTCGAGCATCTCGTCCTTGCTCACCCATTGGTGGCGGTTGACGACTTCCTCTTCTATCAATGGAATCATGGCATATCCACCCCCGAGGGTGAACATGCCAATCTTAAAGAACGTGCGGAACGACTCCCAATAGAGATTACTCACAACACTCTTCACTTTTCACTCTTCACTTTCGCTTCTACCCACTTTCTCGCATTCACGAAAGCCTCAATCCATGGAGTGACTTCCTCCATGCGGCGGTCACGTGGATACCAGGCGCACTGCCATGGGAAGATGGCACGCTCCAAGTGGGGCATCATGGCAAGGTGACGACCGTCGGCTGAGCAGATACCTGCTACGTCATAGTCGGAACCGTTGGGGTTGGCGGGATAGCCGTGGTAGTTATACTTTGCTATCACATTATACGCACTCTCTGCCTCAGGCAACGAGAACTTTCCTTCTCCGTGTGCCACCCACAGACCGAGTTTGTTACCACTCAGCGAACCGAACATCACACTGTTGTTCTGGGGAATCGTCAGACTGATGAACTCACTCTCAAACTTATGGGAGTCATTATGCAGCATCTTGGCACCCTTGGCACCTGTCAGTCCCAGTTCTACCATCAGCTGGCATCCGTTACAGATACCAAGAGAGAGGGTGTCCTCACGGGCATAGAACTTGTCAAGTGCCTCTTTTGCCTTCGGGTTATACAGGAAAGCACCTGCCCATCCCTTTGCGGAACCAAGCACGTCGGAGTTAGAGAAACCACCGCAGAACACAATCATATTGATGTCCTCCAAGGTCTCACGCCCACTAATCAAGTCGGTCATCATCACGTCTTTCACGTCGAAACCGGCAAGATAGAGGGAGTAAGCCATCTCACGCTCACCATTGGTTCCCTTTTCACGGATGATGGCTGCCTTAATGCCTGTTGACTCACGGCGGTCGGCAGAGATGCCGTATTGTTTCAGCATACCGGTAAAGTCTTTGTTGAACTTCATCTCGACAGGCTGCTGCTTGTAGTTCTCATAACGCTCCTTTGCCTTACCGTTGAAACTCTGTTTGCGGTCGAGCAGATAGGAAGTCTTATACCATGTGTCACGAAGGTCGTCAATATCGAAGGTATGCTCCTTGTCACCTGCCTTTACCACAATGGTACGGCTGTCCTCTACAGGATATCCGATCTTGGCATAGCCCACGCCGAGGTCTTCCATAAACTCCTTGAACTCAAACTTATGCTCGTCGCTGACCTCGATGACGACACCGGGATTCTCTGCGAAGAGGGTCTTCACGATATTGCCGTCTTTGCATAAGTCATGGAGGTTGATGTGCATACCGCCCTTGGTGTTGGCAAAGCACATCTCCAACAGGGTGGTGATCAGACCACCGGCGGAGATGTCGTGACCTGCCATGATCCAGCCCTTCTCAATCATCTGCTGAACAGCCATGAACGCATCAGCGAAATATTCGGCATTCTTGACGGTGGGCACGTCGGAGCCTACCTTGCCCAAGCTCTGGGCAAAGGCGGAGCCACCAAGGCGTTGCTCGTCAAATGAGAAGTCGATGTGATAGAGTGACGCATGCTTGTCGTTGACAAGGACGGGACTGACTACCTTGCGGATGTCGGAGACCTCACCGCCGGCACTGACAATAACAGTACCCGGAGAGATGATCTTCTCGCCATTGGGATATTGCTGACTCAGCGAGAGGGAGTCCTTACCTGTCGGCACGTTGATGTGCAGGTCACAGCAGAAATCACTCAATGCCTTGACGGCTGTATACAGACGGGCATCCTCTCCTTCCTGTGAGCGGCAGGGCCACATCCAGTTGGCGGACAGTGAGAGGGAGTCCATGCCGTCGGCAAGGGGTGCCCAGACAATGTTTGTCAGTGCCTCGGCAACAGAGAGGACACTGCCTGCCTCAGGAGAGGCAAGTCCTGCCTGTGGAGCATGACCGATTGCCGTAGCAATACCTTTGCGACCACGATAGTCGAGGGCGACAACACCACAGTCACTCAGAGGCAACTGTATCTCACCCTGACATTGCTGACGGGCTATCTTACCGGTCACGGAGCGGTCTACCTTGTTCGTCAACCAGTCTTTGCAGGCGACAGCCTCCAGCTGGAGGACGCGCTTGACTAGTTTATCTATGTTTTCCAGTTTACCTAAGTCCACATCTTCATATTTCCGCTCAACGGTATTGTCGCGCATGATGGTCTTGGGAGAGTGTCCGAACATCTGTGCCACGTCGAGGTCGAAGGGTTTCACACCGTCACCCTGTTTGAAGGAGAAGTGGGCATCACCTGTCGTCTCACCGACGACATACATCGGGGCACGCTCACGCTCGGCAATCTTCTGGACATGCTCGATATGTTTCTCGTCGATGAGCAAGCCCATACGCTCCTGACTCTCGTTGGCGATAATCTCTTTCGAGGAGAGGGTCTTGTCGCGTCCGTTCGTCTACAATTGGCGTAATAGCGACTACAGCACGTGGGACTATATGAGTGCCGTGACGGAGTATTCCTATTTGGTCGCCTACGAGATGTTCCCCCGTGACTTTGAGGACATGGGCTGGACTGCCTACAAGAAGACCCCTGCTGCTGCTCGGTTTGAGGAGTACAGCTCAAAGCTCATGGCCGATGCCATTGACTCTATTGCCCGTG
>ODAI013416927.1_pt1 | contig 10799 bp, 12 predicted proteins | sample 1539321 | NCBI WGS metagenome assembly ODAI01 (sample SAMN02144231, study PRJEB22623) | gut metagenome | biome: sheep rumen | host: Ovis aries | place: New Zealand | reverse complement strand
GGAAGGCCTTGAGCGAAGGACCGGATTACCCGTTATACTGTGGGATGAGAGGCTTACGACCGTTGCTGCCGATGAGATCATGACAGAAGCCGGTCTCACCGGGAAGGAACGGAAGAAACACGTTGATAAGATAGCGGCGGTCATTATTTTACAGGAGTATCTTGAAAATAACAGATAATATGGAAGACAGCAAACAGACAGCAAAACCCGAAAAAATAATTTTTGAAACCGAAGAAGGTCCTTCGGAATGGTATGTACTTGACGAGACAAGGATAAACGGATGCAATTATATCCTTGTTGCGGATAAGGTGACGGGAGATGCGGAGTGCATGATCCTCAAGGACACTGCACCTGCAGAATCAAAAGAAAGCATTTATGAAGAGATAGAGGACGATAACGAATTGGACATTGTTGCCGGTATGTTTGAGGAATCGCTGGGCGATGTTGAGATAACCGGCTGAGAAAATGAACCGAGGAACCGTCCCCCCGGTTCATATAGGAGAAAGAGATTTGGCAAGAAAAAGAAGCGGCGGTAAGCCGCTCAAAATAATACCCCTTGGGGGTCTTGGGCAGATAGGAATGAACATTACTGCCTTTGAATACGGTAATTCGATAGTAGTTGTGGATTGCGGTCTGGCCTTTCCCGAAGATGATATGCTGGGAATAGATCTCGTGATCCCCGATATAACATATCTTTTGGATAACGCTGACAAGGTGGAAGCCTTCGTCATCACACATGGTCATGAGGACCACATCGGTTCACTGCCCTATGTTTTAAAACAGCTTAATGTTCCGGTATATGCTACCAGGCTTACCTTGGCACTTATCGACGGTAAGTTAAGGGAGCACGGTATCCTCGATATGGTGGACAGGAGGGTGGTAAAGGCAGGAGATGTGCTTAATTTAGGTGCCTTTAAGATCGAGTTTATAAGAACCAACCATTCGATAGCCGATGCATGCGCCCTGGCCATAACCTCACCTGTGGGAACAATAGTGCATACGGGTGACTTTAAGGTTGACTATACACCGGTCTTTGGTGACCCCATAGACCTTCAGCGATTTGGTGAACTGGGCAGGAAGGGTGTACTTGCCCTTATGTGTGATTCAACCAATGCGGAGAGGCCCGGTTTTACCAATTCCGAGAAGACGGTCGGTAAGACCATAGATGCCCTGTTCACGGAACATGAGGATTCGAGGATCATAGTATCCACCTTTGCGAGCAACGTTGACAGGGTCCAGCAGATAATAGACGCGGCTTACAGGCACGGCCGCAAGGTTGTTGTGGAAGGCCGCAGCATGGTCAATGTGATCCAGGCTGCAACGGAACTGGGATATATCAATGTACATGAGAATACTCTTATTGATATAGAAGACCTTAAGAACTATCCTGACAGGAAGACGGTCATAATCACAACCGGTTCACAGGGCGAGACGATGGCAGCCCTTAACAGGATAGCGACCAGCAACCACAAGGTGCTCCAGATCAAACCGGGTGATACGGTGATCTTCTCGTCAAACCCCATACCCGGCAACGAGAAGGCTGTTTCCAAGCTTATTAACGAGCTGAGCATCAAGGGAGCGGATGTTGTCTTCCAGGATGCCCATGTTTCGGGACATGCCTGCCAGGAGGAGATAAAGCTTATATATACCCTGGTAAAGCCAAGGTTCGCGATACCGGTCCATGGTGAATACAGGCATCTTAAGGCCCAGGCGGGGATCGCAAGGGAGCTTGGTATTCCGAAGGAGAATATCTTCATCCTTACGACCGGCCAGGTGTTATCGATCAATAAGCTGGGAGCCAGGGTTACGGATGAGGTACAGACGGGAGCTGTCTTTGTTGACGGTCTGGGTGTCGGTGATGTGGGAAATGTAGTAATACGTGACAGACAGACACTGGCCGAAGACGGTATTATCATGGCCGTACTGACTCTTGAGAAGGGAACCAACACGGTTCTTGCAGGCCCTGATATAGTCACCAGGGGATTCATATATGTTAAGGAATCCGATGAGATAATGGATGAAGCAAGGGATGTGTTGAATAAGGCCCTTGATAAGATACATGATAGGAACATTACGGACTGGGGCAGGATGAAGAGCATAATGAGGGATGCCCTCTCAAGCTATGTGTGGAAGAAGATGAAGCGACGTCCCATGATACTTACCGTGATCCAGGAGGTAGATTATTAACCATATGTTCGGCAATGAGTTTGAAGAAGCATTTGAGGGGTTTCTTGACAGGGTAAAGAACACGGATGAGTTCATGAACTACAAGGCGACCTTCAATGTCATAAAGGATGATGAGGGTGCCATGGGTTGCGTTGACAGTATCCGTGAGCTTAACATGCGGGTCATGGATATGGATGAGGATGAGTACGAGAGGGAATCGGAGGCCATAGCATCAAGGATGGAGGAATTGTGTTCGGATTCGAGAGTGAGTGAATTTATCCTGGCAGAGGTTGAGTTCTCTAAGTTGTATCAGTATATAACGGATGGTATAGTTGCGGCATTGGATGAATGAGCGGGGATATACGGGTTTAAGTTATGAGAATAAAGATAATTGATGTTACGGTAAGCTTTATAGGAACTGTGATACGGGCGGTTGTGCTGATCGCCTGTGTTATTCTGGTCATAAACATAGGGAAGAAGGCTTATGACTTTGGATTCAGGATATTTACCGAAGGTCCGGTAGCCGAGGCTCCGGGACGTGATATCATCATGTCTGTCGAAAAGGGCGAGGGACTTAAAGATATCGCGGAGAAGCTTGCGGAGAAGGGTATAACAAGCGACTGGGCCCTCTTCTTTATTCAGGCCAAGCTGTCAGAACACAAGGGAAGTATAGACCCGGGGACTTACACACTTAATAATTCCATGACTACGGATGAGATAATGGCAGTACTCACTAAAGCCCAGACAGAGGGTGAAGAAGACGGTGATGATACCCTTCCTCCGGATATCCGGCAGGAAATGGAAGTACCGATCGATCCGGGAGCTCCCGTGGAAGCAGGCTCGGACCTTGTTGACGGCGATCTGGAAGAAGGCGAGACTCCTTACGAGGGCGAGGATGGAAGCATAGAGATAGAGAATACGACAGAAGGTGAGGATGAAAGTCCCAATATAGATATCCAGGTGGGTGAGTGATTTGATAGAGGATCCCAGAATACAGGCTTATATAGAATCACTCGGAAGAGGCAACGGTGAATTTCTCGATGATCTGGAAGCCGTGTGCATAAGGGATTCGATCCCGATAATAAGGCCTTCCATGCAGTCGATCCTTAAGGTGCTTATAGGTATCAAGTCACCGGGATCCATATTGGAAGTGGGAACCGCAACGGGTTTTTCCGCGATCCTTATGGCATCATGTACGTCCGATGAGAGCAGGATAACAACAATAGAGAAATATGAAAAGCGGATCCCGGAGGCAAGGAAGAATATTGCGGAGTCGGGATATAAGGAAAAGATAGAGCTTTTAGAGGGCGATGCGGCCCTGGTCCTTAAGGATCTTGTATCCTTGGGACTTAAGTATGATATGATCTTTATGGATGCGGCAAAGGGCCAGTATCTGAATTTTCTGGAAGATACCCTCGACCTTCTTGAAACCGGCGGAATACTTGTTTCCGACAATGTGCTTCAGGAAGGGGATATCATACAGTCAAGATTTGCAGTCACAAGAAGGAACAGGACCATTCATTCGAGGATGAGGGAATACCTTTACAGGCTTACTCATGATGACAGGCTGGAAACAACGGTCCTGCCCGTGGGAGACGGTGTGACCGTAAGCATCAGAAAGAGCTTATGAGATCCCAAGGTATAAAGAACAGTATATGAACAGGTTAAAAAAGCCCGAACTTCTTGTCCCGGCAAGCAGTGAGGAAGTATTAAAAACAGCAGTTATCTTTGGCGCCGATGCGGTTTATATAGGCGGAGAGGCCTTCGGACTTAGGGCCAAGGCCAAGAACTTCACGCTTGAAGAGATGAAGCGGTCGATTGATTTTGCGCATGCACATGGTGTGAAGGTTCATGTGACGGCCAATATACTTGCACATAATTACGACCTTAAGGGAGCAAGGGAATACTTCGGGGAACTTAAGGAAATAGGTCCCGATGCCCTTATAATCGCCGATCCGGGAATGTTCACGATCGCTAAGGAAGTATGCCCCGGGATTGATATACATATAAGTACCCAGGCCAACAATACCAATTATCTTACCTATGATTTCTGGTATAAGCAGGGGGCTAAGCGGGTGGTTTCCGCCAGGGAATTATCCCTTAAGGAGATAAAGGAAATAAGGGACCATATCCCTGAAGATATGGAGATCGAGAGCTTTATCCACGGGGCCATGTGCATTTCCTATTCCGGAAGGTGTTTATTGTCAAGCTTTCTTACCGGAAGGGATGCCAACATGGGAGCATGTACCCACCCGTGCAGGTGGAAATACTACCTGATGGAGGAGACAAGACCAGGTGAATACATGCCGGTGTTTGAGAATGAACGGGGTACATATATCTTCAATTCCAAGGATCTGTGCATGATCGAACACATCCCCGAGATGATAGATGCGGGTATTGACTCATTTAAGATAGAAGGCCGCATGAAGACGGCACTTTATGTTGCAACGGTATCAAGGACCTACCGTAAGGCTATTGATGACTACCTTGAATCGGAGTCAAAATACAGGGCCAATATGGACTGGTACCGTGAGCAGATAGCCCGGTGCACCTACAGGCAGTTTACCACGGGATTTTATTTCGGTAAGCCCGATGAGACCACTCAGATATACGATAATTCCACATATGTAAGGGATGCCGTGTATCTGGGAATGATCGAAGAGGTTTCGGATGACGGAAGGGCAGTCATTGAGCAGAAGAACAAGTTCTGCGTCGGGGACGTGATTGAGATAATGAAGCCCGACGGCAGGAATATCCCCGTAAAGGTCACGGGAATAAGGGATGAGGAGGGCAATCCGATGGAGTCGGCCCCGCATTCGAAACAGAAGCTTTTTGTAAGCTTAGATCCGCTCGATTGCGAAAGATATGATATTTTACGATGTGAGAACAGGAACTGATTGGATATATTTGGGATGAAAATATGAAGTTATTGACGATCGTGGTACCCTGTTATAATGAAGAACCGGCACTTCCTCTTTTTTATGAGGAGATGAGTAAGACCATGGAGTCCTTTAAGGAAGTCGATAAGGACCTTGGGTTTGAACTCCTCTTTATCGATGACGGATCGAAGGATGGTACCTTATCTGTAATAAAGGATCTTGCAGGGAAAGATGAGAGGGTTCATTTTGTGTCCTTTTCCCGTAACTTCGGAAAGGAAGCGGGAATATATGCCGGGCTGGAGAATTCGCATGGGGATTACGTTGTTATTATGGATGCGGATTTACAGGATCCTCCGTCACTTTTACCGGATATGTACAGGGCCGTGACAGAGGAAGGATATGATTCTGCGGCAACAAGAAGGGTAACAAGGCAGGGAGAGCCCCCGATAAGGTCATTCTTTGCCAGGCAGTTCTATAAGATAATGAATAAGGTTACAGACCTTGAGATAATGGATGGAGCCAGGGACTACAGGATAATGACAAGGACCATGGTCGATGCGGTTCTTGATATGAAGGAATACAACAGGTTTACAAAGGGGATATACAGCTGGGTCGGTTTTAAGACCAAATGGTTTGATTATGAAAACAGGGAACGGGTGGCAGGCGAGACCAAGTGGAACTTCTGGAAGCTGTTTCTGTATTCGCTTGAAGGTTTTGTAGGTTTTACCACGGCACCCCTTACATTTGCGGCTCTTATAGGCCTTCTCTTTACATTCCTGGCATTTGTCATGATCATATTCATAATCATAAGGACGCTCATTTTCGGCGACCCTACAAGCGGCTGGCCGTCCATGATATGTATAATCGTCTTTCTGGGTGGAGTCCAGCTCTTCTGTATAGGAGTGGTTGGCCAATATCTGGCCAAGACATACCTTGAAACAAAGGGAAGACCCATTTATATAGCAAGGGAGAAGAAGTAGTTAATGAAGCTGATAATACAGATACCCTGTCTTAATGAAGCCGAGACGCTTAAGATAGCACTTGACGACCTGCCTAAGCACATAGATGGGATAGACAAAATAGAATATCTGATAATAAATGACGGCAGTGTCGACAATACCGTCGAGGTGGCGAAGGAATGGGGAGTTCACTATGTTGTGAGCTTTATCAAAAACAAGGGACTTGCCAAGGGCTTTATGGCCGGTATTGATGCATGCTTAAGAAACGGAGCGGATATAATAGTCAATACCGATGCTGACAACCAGTACTGCGGAGCGGATATAGAGAAGCTTGTGCGCCCCATCATCGAGAAAAAGGCAGATATAGTCATAGGTGAGAGGCCGATTGATGATACCGAGCATTTTTCACCACTTAAGAAGAAGCTGCAGCACTTCGGAAGCTATGTTGTACGTGTTGCAAGTAAGACTGATATACCGGATGCACCCAGCGGATTCAGGGCTTTCTCAAGGGAAGCAGCGATGCATCTTAATGTAATGAACAATTACACATATACTCTTGAGACCATAGTCCAGGCAGGAAGGACATCCATGGCAATCACTTCGGTTCCCGTAAGGACCAACGGGGAGCTTCGCAAGTCAAGGCTATTTTCCTCAATGTTCGGATATGTTAAGAGATCAATGCTTACCATAGTTCGTGCTTTCATGATGTACAGGGCTCTTACCTTTTTCTCAATAGTAGGGCTTGTTCCTTTTACGATCGGATTTGCACTGGCGATAAGGTTCCTTATTTTCTTTTTCAGCGGTTCCGGCAACGGACACATTCAATCACTGGTTTTCTCATCGACGCTTATGATGCTTGGTTTTATGACATTTATCGTAGGACTTCAGGCCGACTGTATCGCCAATAACCGCAAACTCCTTGAAGACATACAGTATCGTATAAGAAGGCTGGATTACAGAGAAGATGAGCGAGAGAGAGAAGAAGCGGGTAAAGAGACCGGAAAGAAAACAGAAGCCGGAGATATTGAAGAAACAACAAGAACATAAAATAAAGGAATGAATCATAAGGATGGCAGCAGGAAGATGGGTCCTTATAGGTCCCGTATATCCCTTTAAAGGCGGAATATCACATTATACAGGTCTTATGTATCGTGCCCTCAGTAAGGAGCATGATGTTACCATGATATCCTATAAGATGCAGTATCCCAAAATCCTCTTTAAAAAGGAACAGAGGGATTACGCCAACGATACCTTTAAGGTTGAAGGAACGGGTTTTCTGATAAATACAGCCAACCCTTTTAATATTCTTAAAATAGCTGGTGATATTATAAGGATGGATCCCGACAAGGTCATAATACAGTGGTGGCATCCTTATTTCGCACCCTGCTACAGGATCCTGACGGGAAAGCTTAAAAGGGCAGGGATAGAGATAACCTATATCTGCCATAATGTTTTCCCCCATGAGCGCTTTCCCATGGATAAAAAGCTGACAAAGATGGCTCTGAAGAAGGGGGATAAGTTCATCCTGCATGCACAGGGAGAGGTTAATGACCTTCTTTCCATAAAGCCCGATGCAAGCTATAAGGTTCAGGTACATCCTACGTATTCGGCCTTCAATTTCGAAAACATGGATACAGGGACCGCAAGGAAGAAGCTGTCACTGGATCCTGATGAGAGGATAATGCTCTTTTTCGGCTTCGTAAGAGAGTATAAGGGACTTAAGCATCTTATAAATGCTGTTGATATCCTTAAGAAGAAATATTTCAGGGAAGAAGGATCGATGCCCAAGCTCTATATTGTGGGTGATTTTGACGGAAATAAGGATGAGTACCTTGCAAGGATAGAAGAGCTTAAAATAACTAACGATATTGTAATTGCGGACGGATATGTGCCCGATAAGGAAGTGGAGAAATACTTTTCGGCTGCAGACCTGGTCGTCCTTCCGTATGAGTCAGCTACCCAGAGCGGAATAGTCCAGATAGCCTACGGATTTGAGAAGCCGGTCATAGTCACAAGAGTCGGAGGGCTGCCGGAGGTTGTGGAAGATGGAGTAACGGGCGTTATTGTAGAACCTTTTGACGATGATGCTCTTGCTGAAGCAATATTTGATTATTTTAACGATGATAAGAAGGAAGAATATGTACGCGGGATAAAGGAGAGGGCATACAGGTTCTCCTGGGACCGGATGGCGGAAGCCCTTGAGTAGGGGACGCATGACCACCTTTTCTTGCGAACATTACCATTGTGTTGTAATATTCATAAGGGGTAGGTAATTTGTTTTATTTGGATATACACTGTCATATACTGCCCGGAGTCGATGACGGGTCAAAGAACATGGAGCTGTCTCTCAAGATGCTTGACTATGCCTATAACGAGGGCATAAGGGCTCATATACTTACACCCCATTACCACGGAGGGTATGTGGAGACCGACAGATCGGTGATAGACAGTACTTTCAGGGAGCTTCAGGCACGCCTTCACGGGATACATCCCGACATGCAGCTCTTTATAGGTCATGAGATATACTATTACCACAGTGTACCCGAGTGGATTGAGGAAGGCAGAGTCCATACACTTGCCGATTCGGCTTATGTTCTTCTGGAGTTTTCGACGGGTGTTGAGAAGAGGGAACTTCTTGAGGCTGTAAAGAACCTGTGCGGACACGGTTATTATCCCGTACTGGCGCATGTGGAGAGATATGACTGTCTGGTCAGGGATCCTTCATATGTAGGAGAGCTTGTCGATAACGGAGCCTATATCCAGATCAATTCAAGAACCGTAACGGGCGAAGGCGGACTGAGGATAAGACATTTCATAAAAAAGATCCTTCGTGAGGAATGGGTCCACTTTATCGGAACGGATGCGCACAGTTTAGGCAGCAGGAAGCCTGAGATGGCTGAATGCGCGGAATATATCATGAAGAAATGCTCTGAGGAATACGCGGCTGATATCCTATACAGGAATGCTATAAGCATTGTAAACAATCAGCCTCTTTGATAAAGGAGATTTTTGGTACAGTATGGAAACCGGTAACAAAATGCAATCCGAAACAATAGAGATAGATCTTGTCGAGCTTATCGGCGTCCTTATGAGCCGGCTGTGGATGATCATCATATTCGGTTCGATGGCGGGAATAATCACCTTTCTTATGTGTGTATATGTTCTTGAGCCCAAATATGAGTCTACGACCAAGATGTATATCATTAACAGACAGAGCAATGAAACCCTGACATATTCCGACCTGCAGACCGGTACCCAGCTTACCAAGGACTACCAGGAGCTTGTCACCAGCAGGCCGGTTCTTGAGGAGGTAAGGGCTGAGCTGTCCCTTGATCTTGACAACAAGGAGCTTAAGAACAAGATAAGCGTTGATGTTCCGACGGATACACGAATCGTTACAATAACCGTTGAGGATTCAAGTCCCGAAATGGCGCAGGCGATAGCAGATGCCATAAGGAATTCGGCATCCGCCCACATATCCGCGGTTATGAATACGGAGGCTGTTAATGTGGTTGAGGAAGCCAACCTTCCGGAGGAGCCCGCATCACCTAAGATCGTAAAGGATACGGTTATCGGCGGAGCTTTCGGAGCCTTTGTTGCGATAGTTATAATCATCCTTATATATATCATGGATGATACGATAAAGAATCCCGATGATATAGAACATTATCTGAAGGTTAGCGTGCTCGGTTCCATTCCCTATGTAGATGAGAAAGCGGGGGAGAACGAGAAAAAGAGTAAACGCAGGAAGAAAAAACACAGGTCTTCCGAATATGGCAGCAAGACGGCTACGACGCCGGTTGATATGTCTTTACTAAGTCCGGGAACGGAGGTATCAAAGGATGGATACTAAGGTCATTACCATTAACAGAAAAACCAAGCTTGATTTTCAGACAAACGAAGCTTATAAATCCTTAAGAACTAATATGGAGTTCTGCGGGAATAACGTTAAGATAATCGCCATAACCAGCTGTGTACCCAATGAAGGGAAATCATCGGTTTCCTTCAACCTGGCCATATCCATGGCCGAGGCCGGTAAGCATGTTCTCTTTATTGACGGTGACATGAGAAAGTCGGTTATCCTGGGACGTTACCAGATCCAGAAGATATCATCGGGCCTGTCCCACTTCCTTGCCGGAAGACGTGACATACAGGATGTGATATATTCAACCAATATTAAGGGCCTTCACATCATACCGACTGGTCCTGTTCCGCCCAATCCCTCGGAGCTTCTGGGAACCGCGAGGTTTAAGCTTGTACTCTCCAAATTCAGGGATATATATGATTATGTAATAATAGATACACCTCCCCTTGGAAGCGTTATCGATTCCGCGATCATAGCCCAGAACTGTGACGGGGTGGCGCTTGTGATGGAGGCAAGGGCAATAAGCAGGAAGTTTGCCGAGAAGGTCGTAGACCAGATCAGGAAGACAGGATGTCCCATACTGGGAGTAATCCTCAATAAGGTGGAGATCGGCGGTAAGATCGGCAAGTACTATGGCAAATATTACGGAAGATATTACGGCAAGTATTACGGCAAGTACTATGGTGAATACTATGGTAAGAGTAATTAGCAGGGAGATACATGGCAGACAATCAACTGTTAAATGAAATAGGCGATGAGATAAAGGATGCCCTTAAGGTGGGCCTTACTAAGGGTGACTTTTCGGCCCTTAATGAGGCTATTCTCGGTTCTGTAAACAAGGTAATCGACGAAGCGACAGACCAGCTGGAGAAAAGTACGGGCTATTACGGCGGACCCGTAAACGTATCAACTCATAAGTATTCGACTTAT
>ODAI012756059.1_pt1 | contig 10799 bp, 7 predicted proteins | sample 1539321 | NCBI WGS metagenome assembly ODAI01 (sample SAMN02144231, study PRJEB22623) | gut metagenome | biome: sheep rumen | host: Ovis aries | place: New Zealand | reverse complement strand
TTTTCATTCTTACTTATACAGGTGTTCCAGGACTTTCAGACTTAGGATGTCAAGAAGGCTCACACTCATTGTCTACATTGCAAATCATTAAAAACAAAACTATATGGCAAAATGTTCAAAATGTGGAAGTGAATTGAAGGAAGGGCAAAAGTTCTGCATGAAATGCGGAACGCCCGTAAGTGCGAATCCCCAGCAGCCAGCAGCCAAGCAAATGACAGCCGCTGTCTGTTCCAAGTGTGGCAATCCTTTGAAACCGGGACAGAAGTTCTGCATGAAGTGTGGAACGCCCGTAACTTCTGCTCCCAAGCAAACACAGTCAAGTGATAAAGGCTGGTTTACTGACGGTGTACGCGCCGTAGCCAACGCTGTGACGGGTGGTGCGCTGAATCGTGACATCCAACGAGAACATCAGCAGGCCGTACGACAGCAAGCCCAAGCAGACCAGAGCGTCATCGATGAAGCCCATCAGGGACTGCAGGCAGCCGAACGTGCCCAGTTGAATGCTGAGCGGGAGGCAGAGCAGGCTCGTACCCGTCGTAATCAGGAGGCTATTGACGGTGTCGATGTTGTCCGCGGTCGTGCCATCTGGAGTATACAGCCCGGTCAGATAGCCCGTAAGATTAGCGAGCGTGAGCTTGAAGAGATTGAAAAACTGAAAGGCATCATCGTACAGGAAGGATGCACAGCAATTATTTTCGCCAATGGCGAATTGGTATCCACGCTTTCCGCTGGTGCTTACCTGTTCTATAAGTCGGTAGAAGAAGAGCAGGCTGCGCTGAAAGCCGCCGTGGAGAAGGCCGAGAAAGAACTGGCTGAGCAAGAGCGCAGGGCGCGTGACCTCAGAAGGCAGACAGCCCCCACCTTCCGCCAGTTAGGCATTGTCGGTGAGATAGGCCGTGGCTTCAACTGGCTGGGCCGCATTATCTTTGGTGAGAAAAAGAACGAGACAAAGGACCTCCAACAGAAACGCAAGATGGATTATGCCCGGCTGCTGGCCCGTCTGACGCAGGCTCCAGTCATGTCTGTCTATCTGGTGAGCGACCGTTATGTTACTTTGACCTTTGGCGGACACGTAAATGAGGAGGGAGGCATAGACTTCACACCCTACAAGATACCTACACACATCCTTGACGTGGAGATAGGTGTTTCGCTGCAATTGAAGGTAAGCGACATCCATGCCTTTGCCGCTAACTATCTGGCTGACCGTAATAGTGCCCGCGTCAGTATGTTCCACACCTTGCTCAACAGCAGTATCGAAAACCTGCTGCGACAGTCGCTGCGCAACAGCGACTATGAACAGACAGGCCTCACACCTGATACTGTCAACCTGTTGAAGTTGCAGATTCAGCAGTTCATCGGCCAGCACTTGCAAGGCATAGAGTGTGTTCAGGTATTGCAGATTACCGACAGCAACGCAGACTTTGAGCGCTTCCGCTCGATTGAGCGTGAATTATTCAACACAGAGAAAGAACTGGAATACCTGCAGCGCACGGGAGAATTCCGCAACCGCCTGGAGAGCGAGACCAACAGCCAGCAGATACAGTCGGCTCAGAACGCCGAACAACTACGATATGCCCTGCAGCAAATCAACAAAGACCAGCTGCTGCATGACGATGAACTGGAGGAATTCGTACAACTGTTAGAGAGCCAGAAGCGTATCCGCGAGGCTAAGACTCAGGAAGAAGAGCATGAGGCACTGGAAGACCTTCGCAAGAACCGTCTCGTCAAACAAGACGAGATGGAAGAACTGGAGCACCAACTGGCTCAGAAAAAGATACCGCGTGAGGAGGTCACTCAGATCATGCGAATCCAGAGCCAGCAGAAAATAGAAGAGGAACGCCTCCGTGCTGAGTGGAATCTTGGAGACCACCGCCAAGACCACGACTGGGAGCGCGAGGACCTGGAACGCCGCCGCAACTGGGGCATCGAGGACGAAGAGCGCGAACGTCAGTGGCTGCTGAACGAACGCGAGTACGACCGCCAGCGTGGCAGGCTGAAAGCCGAGGACGATTACGACTTCGAAAAGATGATGCGTCAGCGCAGCCTTGACCTTGAAGACCATGATCGTCAGCGTGAGGAGCAGCTTCAGGACGAGGATCGTGCCTATGGCCGCCAGCGTCAGGAAAAGATGGACGACGACCAGTTGGATGCCAACCGCTCGCAGCGTCAAATCGAGAAGTTGCAGGCAATGACCCAGATGCAGGCGCAGCTTGATGCCCAGAAATACCAGCATGAGGAGACTATCGCTACCGTGCAGGCCAACCGCGACATTGAAGTGGAGAAAGCAGGAAAAGCGAATGCTATGGAACAGGCCGAGTTTTTCCGCCAGCAACAACAGAGGGCTCAAGAAGAGGCCAGGGAGCGTGAAGCCAACGCCAGAGCCGACCGAAATGGCGACATGGATCGCATGGAACGCATGTTTGACAAGATGGGTGACAAGATGGTTGGCATGAGTCAGAACCTGATGGGAACACAGCAGCAGCGTGCTGATGAGTATCGTCAGCAGGCGCAGCAAGCCCAGAATCGTATGGAGCATACCCAAGACCAGGCACTAAATACTGTTAGTGGTGTGGCCACCGCTGCTGCAGGTAACATAGGAGCTTTCCAAGGCAGCACTGCCAGTCAGCAACCTCCTCAACAGTCACCCCAACCCGCACAGCCTGCTCCACAGCATCAACCAGAGCTGATGGAATGTCAATGCTATCAATGTGGTCATGTCATTCGCATTGCTCCCGGCACCCCCCAGTGTCCTGACTGTGGTGCCCCGTTTGCTTGGGAGTAGAATATAATAAGTATAAGCACTATGAGCGATATTCATATCCAAGACGATGCGGCCATCGTAGGTGGTGTGCACAGTGATTCGCACGATGTTCATCATACAACGAATAACACCGCCAATACCACAAACAATGTCAATACGACAAATAACGTCAATCAGACGTATAACAACCAGACCATCCATGCTGCCCAGAAAACGGTAGCAGAACTTCACCAGGAGGGTGAGGCACAGTTTATGTTGGCTGTTCAGCAGTGTCTGGCCGACGGACAACTGGATCAGCGGGAGCTTGGCCAATTGAACATGCTGGCCACACAGCTTAGTATTGCGCCTCAGCGTGCCATGCAGATGATAGACCAGGTACGCCGCAGTACGTTCGCCATGAAAGGTGGGCAGGGAACGGAGTTCTTGGCGCAGCAGCTGTTGGAGGAAGTGTTCAATGCCGTAAATGCTTGTCAGGTGGAAATTCTGCAGCGCCGGTTGCCTCAGTTGGAGCAGATGGCTCTGACCACTCCAGACGCCAACATCCAGTTCTATTTCCATATGTTGCAGGTTTCACTGAGGCCCGAGTCGGCAGCCATTGCCTTTCTCAATGCACGGACAGACAACTACTGGCAGCTTTTCTGGGTGCATGTGGCGTATGTAAAACTCAAACAAAATGATAATGCCACTGTGCTGCTGCCTCGTATGGGCGGTTTCGGCGCTCCACAAGGCGATATGGCCCTGTTGATGGCTATCGACAATTTAGCTGAATACCGGAAGAATCCGCAACAGGACTACTTCATCATTCAGGCGCAGGACAAACTAATGCAGGCACAACAGCTGGGACTGAGCGAACCGCTCACCGCCCTGTGGTATGCCGTGAAGGAAGCCATGCTCGACGAGCAGAATCCTGAAGAGTGGTTCCGTTTCTACGTAGAACAGACACTCAAAGAACTCTGTCCCGTCAAAGTACCCTCCATACCCACAATGCCGCCGCAAATGCCTAATATGGAGGTGCCGCCTCTTCCGACGTTCAATGCACAGAATGTAAATCTGGCACAGATGCAAGGATTTAACCCCTTGCAAGCTGCACAGCAGCTGGGACTGGGTATGGCAGGAACGATGAAACAGATGGAGCCAGTGGGAACAACAGGAAATATGACACCACCACCTATGCCTTCGACGGTTCCACCTATGCCTGCAGCTGCCACTCCTATGCCTGCATCTCCTGAAAACAAGACTGCTCCTGCCGAGCAGTTAGCAGCCGAAGTGCGTCAGGCAGGAGAGCCGCTTGACCAGGAAGATGATTTGGAAGATCACTACGGCATCATCCTGACAGACAGTGTAAAACTGGCTGAAAAATATGGATGCACGCAGCAGGAAGTCTATGACGTGTTCAACGACTTCATCCAGACGGCCTACGACCAGCAGATGTACTGGAGTTTCCTCGATACTGCCGCCACACAACTGGCCAGCAACACCGAACCTTCGTGGATAGACTACAACAATCTGATTTCGGATTTCATAGAGGAGCAAGGTCTTCAGCCAGGTCCTGACCTACACCTATTTATAATAGGGGGCGCTGATGTCGTTCCCATACCCTATGTGGAAGACCCCTACGAGCATGGCAGCGGACAGGTGCCCACCGATATGTGCTATGCCTACCCGGACACCTTTATTATTGACCTGCTTGATGGCGGCATCTGCGAACTGACCATTGATGGTGTACGTAACAACGTGGCTCGCCTGCCGCTCGAGGACGGCCCCATGCAGACCGACATCCAAAGTGATCTGGCGGCATACTTCAACATCAGCGGTCTCTACAGTGGCGGTATTCCTGTGGGCAGCGTGGTTATGAGCAGCAACTCAGAGTGGATTCCAGCCAGTGTGACCATGAGCGAGCACCTGCCTCTTTTATTCAGTGCAGATGACCCGGAACTGGTGCGAAACGGCATGTACATCAGCCCCAAACTGCTGACTGATGATGAAGAGGCTGTCGGCATTTACAAGCAATCACTCGGCCAGGCCGACCTGCTGATGTTCAACCTGCATGGAGCTGATGCCCCGGACTATTCTGGCTTCTACAGCAGTGGCGAGGCCTTCAATCCCTCGCTGCTGCGCGACAGCAATGCCCGCGTGCTGAACACAGTGGCCTGCTTCGGTGCCCGCTATCATGGTTATCGGCGTGACCAGTCAATGGTGCTCTCCGCACTCTATGGTGGTGGCGTGTTGCTCTATACAGGCTCGCTCATCTCGGTGCCTATGTACTATAACCCTGCCACCAACGAAGCCCGCGAACTATTGCTCAACCCAGGGACGGGCAGCGAGGTCTTTATGCGCCTGTATTCGCTCTACCAGTTCAAGGGACTGACGGCTGGCCGTGCCCTAATGCAGGCCAAGCTCGACTATTTCAACATGTGCCGCCATGTAGAGAGCGACGGATTCTCGTTCTCGACCATCTTGATGTTCTCGCTCTATGGCAACCCCATGCTGCATGTACGCCGTCGTGAGCACGTGCTTCAGTCGGCACTTGAGAACGATGCCATGCCACCCGCTCCCGTCAAGGGCGAAGCCATTCCTATCTGCAAAGCAACCGTTCAGCGCGTTGTGGATAATAAAGAACTGGCTTCGGCCTCACTCGTGCAGCAGGCACGGGATGCCGTCGATGCCAACCTCCATGCCATCCGCTCGATGGTTGAACAGCATCTGTATAACGCTCTGGGGCTACCGCCGCGTCTGCTCGAAAGCATTGATGTAGTGAGCCGTGGTGTTGGCGACTCCGTTTACAGCTTCAACTATCATGACCCCGAAGCACCGTTTGCCGCCGACGTGTTTGCAGAAGTGGACAAGCAGGGAAAACTAAAAAAAGTATTTACAACTAAATAACCAATAAGGAACTATGGGATTTTTTGGATTTAAGTCTTCCAAGGAAGTGGAAGAAGAAAAACAGAAAGCAGCCGAACAGGCTAAGCGTGAGGTGGTTCAGCAGAACTACACCAACCTGAGCAATCTGTCGAAGGGCAGCCAGGTGGTATTTGCTATCCCTTACTTCGATGTGTTCGACCCTCGTCTGCAGGACTATGGCGTGCCCGTAGCCGTGCATGGCATCATCGTATATTCTATCGAGGACATGAACCTGTTCCATAGCGTGAACAAGAACGAAGCCTATAGCGACGAGACTTTCCAGCAGAAGCTGAAGGGCACGGTGACCAAGTTTGTCAAGGCTGTGGTAAGCAACGCTCCCTCAGAAGCACAGATTCCTGCTGTGCAGCTGGAGCGCAAGATCCTGGAAATCAGCAATCTGGTGCAGCAGCATGTGAAACCGCAGGTGGAAACACTCTTTGGCATCAATATCCGTCAGATCGACATCACCAGCATCATGGTCGATAAGGACAGCCGTGGCTATCGCGAGCTGAAGGCACTCACCGCCGACCTGGAGAAGGAACGGCTGATGGCGCAGCACAATGCCCAGATATCGAACTTCAACCTGCAGAACAATCTCAACCAAGACCAATTGAAGATGCAGTCTACGCTGAACCTCGACGCTATGCGCCGCCAGCAGGAGATGCAACTTGGCGGCCAGGAGCAACTGCAGGACATGAATCTGGAGAACCAGCGCGAGACCATGCGCATTCAGCGCGAGGAGATGCAGCGTGCCAGCCGTCTCCAGACTGAGCAGACCTTCCTTGGGGCTCATCAGGCCAACCTGAATGCAGGCGTACTCAACAATGCCTCGGAAGCAGGTATCAACGCCTTCCGCCCCCAGCAGCCACAGATGGGCACAGGCATGGGAATGGGCGCAGCACCTCAGATGCCGGGAATGGGAGGCGCCCCGCAGATGCCGGGCATGCAGATGAAGCAGCCCACGCCGCAGGTGAGCTATATGGTTGGTGTCAACGGTCAGCAGGCAGGTCCCTTCAACTGGAACCAGCTGCAGCAACTTGTGCAGCAAGGAATGCTCACACAGCAGACATACGTGTGGAAACAGGGCATGGCCAACTGGGCGTTTGCCGGACAGGTGCAGGAGCTGCTGCCCCTCTTTGCCAACTCAGCTCCGCAGATGCCGGGAATGCCGCCCATGCCGGGAATGTAAACAATATCAATAACTAAACAAAAACAACTATGGGATTCTTTAAAAAGTTTTTAGGCGATGCCGCTGATGAACTCAAGAAGAACTTGGAGGAAAGTCGCAACGAGTTTATGAAGAGTTTTGATGACATGAAGAAAAGTGCATCAGGACAAAGGCAGGACTTCGATTCAGATGACGACGATGATGATGACGAGCCAAAGATAAAGATCGGCGATGAGCAGAATGGCGTGCTGACGCTTTTTGAGGGCATTACCGAAATGGACGACGAGAGTCTGGAGGGTTATGAGCATTTGCGCAAGATTGTATTCCCCGCCAGTCTGGAACACCTGGATTCTGATGTCATTTGCGACCAGGAGGAATTGGAGGAGGTGGACTTCTCAAAGGTGAAGAAGCTGAAGGCGATACCCGACGATTTCATTTCCGGGGAACACAAAATCCGCCGGTTTGTCATCCCTAACGGTGTTACTACCGTAGGCGACGGATTCCTTGGAGAAGCGGAGGAAGGCACAGAGGTCTTTGTGCCCGCATCGGTGAAATCTTTAGGATACATCACAGGAAACAATGACAACAACATGGTGGTATATCTTTACGCGTCAAACATCAGCATCGAGGATGTGGAGGAAGATGTCAAGACCTTCTACGTACCGTCGCAGAACTATGCGCAATATGCCTTGAAGCTCAAGAAGTGCGACAGCGAGGCCCGTCTGCGCGAAATGCCTGCCGACAAGGTGAACTTCTACAGCAACGTGGCATCAGCAACCAGCCCTGCCAAGGCAAGTGTACCGTCAGCCCCAACAAGGGAGACAAGATCAGCGAAGGACAGCAGTACGCCGTTGACACATCCGGCAGCCATGAGCCTACATCCGTTTGAAGAGGAATACAACGACATGCTCTTTGACCACGACTTCATGTTTGTACAGGAACCGGAAAGCGGCGAGGATGTGTATGAGATAGCTTACCAGGATGACTCCGACCTGTATATCAGGAAAACCGACGAAGGAAGGGTGTACCGTTTCTATATGTACTCCACTGGCAAGTTGTGTATTGACAAGGACTATCATGCGTTCAGCAAGGTGGATCTCAAAGAGTTTGACTTCGAGAGATACTGCAAGGACTATGAGAACGACGAAGTGGAAGACAGGGAGGAGTACGAAGTAGACAAGGAGACGTTCTACGGAATGACGGCTAACAACGCAGCTGAGAAAGAAAACTACATTCTCCCGGACTGGGAGTTTGAGCAGTTTGGCAAGGAAGAGAACGATTTCCTGCACAAGCACGGCTTCAAGTTCCCCAGCGATATTGATGTCATCTACGATATGGTGATGAACGAAAACTATGGTCTCTTCCTTGCAAAGACCAATACGGGGCGCTATTTCCGCATTAACCCGTTCGACACCGGCGAACTGCTCATAGACAAAGACCTGGAGGCATGGTGCCTCTATGAGTTACGTCCATTCGACTTTGCCCGCTTCTGCAAGGACTATGAGAACGACGCTATAGGAGACATCGATGACTACAACATCGATGACGTAAAGGCATTCTATGGAGTCAAAGAGCCGTCGGATTTGACAACGGCTACAGGGAGGACAACGCCTGTCAGCACTGCCCCACAATCATCTCCACAGATGCCGCCCCAGATGCCGCCCCCAATGCCGGGCATGCAGCAGCCGATGCCACAAGTCAGCTATATGATTGGTGTCAACGGCCAGCAGGTCGGACCCTTCGGGTGGACTCAGCTGCAACAGTTCGTCCAACAGGGACTGCTCACCCAGCAGACCTACGTGTGGACGCAGGGCATGCCCCAATGGCTGATGGCCGCACAGGTGCCAGAGTTGCAGCCGCTTTTTGCGAATGTGGTTCCGCCACTTCCAGGCGTACCACCCATGCCGGGAGTGTAACATCATGAAACTTATAAACATTTAAGCATTCAAGTATGTATTCAAATGAAATGGAATCCCTCATCCAGGCAGTTTTGGAGGATGGGGTCTTAACAGAACAAGAAAAGCGAGTCCTTGTTAACAGGGCACAAAAAGAGGGAATCGACATCGATGAACTTGAAGTATATATCCAGTCTTTGCTACAAAAGCGGAATCAGGCAGAAACAAACAGGGAGATTGAGGAAGAACGTAGCCGCAAGCATGGCATCTTACAGAAATGCCCAAACTGTGGCGCTGCAGTTGAGTCTGGTATTGCCAAGTGTACCTCCTGTGGATATGAGTTCAGAGGGTTAAATGCCAATAAATCAAGCGAGAGACTCTCTAAAATGCTGAATGACGTAAAAGGAGAAGATTCATTTGAAAGACTGGGGAAACAGGCAACAATAGTTTCATCTTTTCCTATACCTACGACAAAAGAGGATTTGCTGGAATTCTTAATCTCAATGACTTCAAAAGAGAAGGTCACTGGATATTTCCAACCAGAACGTTCGCTGAAAGAAGCATACAGAGCTAAAATGGACGAGTGTATCATGAAAGCTCGTATCAGTTTCCCCAACGACCCAGTAATGCAACAGGTAGTAGCAGAGGCTCAAGCAGCATTAGATGTACCTTTGAAAAATATCACCAAGGTTATTTTAACATATATTGCTATTGGCTTTGGAATCATGTTTGTTTTAGCACTTATATTGATAGCACTTGGTATTTAATGGGATATAATTATGACATTAGACGAAAGAATACAGAAAGACTTGACGGAACTCTGCAATGGTGGAGATAATCAAGGTGAGATCAAAAATGCTGTGGCCTTAAATGGCCTCATCCAAGCAAAGCCCGAGCAAACATCGTTTGCCACCAGGGCTTTGCCCGGATATTACGCAGGCGACCGTAAGGCAAAGACGGTCATGGTGATGCTAAATCCTGGCATGGATGTAGATAAAGCCAATGACAATCTGATGTGTGACATCTGCAAACGTTCTATGAAGAATGCTGCTGATATTGAGAACTACCATCAATGGTGTGTAGAGTATGGCCATATTGACAGAAACCGACTCGACAATTTCGACCTGAAGCAGGCTTTCTTCCTACACAACTGGAAGGACACGGGTATTTCTTTACCTGAGAATCTGTGTGCAAGTCCCAAAAGTGGCAAACAGACACTTCTCGATGCTAAAGAAGCCGTACTCACCCAAAAACTGCAAATGGACCTGATACCCTACGCTTCGAGTTCTTTTAGTACTTTAAACAACAATCTGTTATCACTGACTATACCCTTTGTTGAGACATTATTTGATGAGATATTCTCGCAGAACAGGAATTACGTCGTGTTCTGTTCTAAAAAGTTCGAGGCCGTTTTCAAAGAATACAATAAAGTTCATCAGGGTGCAATTGATTTTGTATCCACCGAGTCACAAATAATTCCTGGTAGCAAGATTAACGGTTCATGCTCTATCGTTCTTATTCATCACCAGAATAAAACCGTAAAAGCTCTCATTGCAAACACGTTCCCCAATCAGGCATTACCCAATGCATATCATTTGATGGAGAAATACGGTGATTTCTGCTATCAACAATATTGCCAAAACATATAAAAGCACAGCTTATGGCACAACAAGTAAAAGCAGGTAGTTATATCTACCGCATCAATCCAAGTAACGACCGGAAACTGCAGCACTGTTCTATCGGCGCATCTTCGTGGAGCCGGGTCTGCGACTTCAATGGCAATCACATCCTTGACCTGATGCTGGCCAGTAATGGCAAGGACATTGAGGTATATACAGACCGGTATGTCTATGTGAAAATGTATAGCGGAGGGATTCGCAAAAAGTAACAAGCCCTGTGAAGATGAATGCAAAAACCAGATAAAATGGAAACAAGCACCATAGGGGATATCGCAAAGAAAGTTAGTAGAGCAATTACAAAGAAACGGTGCAAAAGCACTTACAACGTTTTTGAGACGTGGCGTATGAATGAAAACGACCACACGAAGTTGCTGCTCTCACTATTACGTTATCAG
>ODAI014546688.1_pt1 | contig 10800 bp, 9 predicted proteins | sample 1539321 | NCBI WGS metagenome assembly ODAI01 (sample SAMN02144231, study PRJEB22623) | gut metagenome | biome: sheep rumen | host: Ovis aries | place: New Zealand | reverse complement strand
TGCCGGCACACTGGCTGATGGCATGAACGAACTGAATGCCGCAGCCGGAAAGATCCACACCGGCGCCGCCGGCCTGCAGGAAGGCGCTGGAAAGCTGTCCGAGGGTTCTGCAAAGCTCTACGATGGCTCTGTCACCCTTTCCGACGGTGCTGCCGCGCTTGATGAAGGCATCCACGAGGGCCTTGATCAGATCTACGGTGACCTGTTCCCGCAGCTGGACGGCCGCCTCAGAAGTCTCTCCTCCGTCTTTGATGACCTGAGAGAGCAGCTCAAGGTCCCTGTCACCTATGACACGTTGCCCGAGGGATATGATCATCAGCTTCTGATGATCATCCGGACCGACTTCTGACAAGTCCTCCTGCAAAACGACACGAAAGAACATATGAACAAAGGCCGCTCGCAGAGCGGCCTTTGTTTGTATTGTCCTCAGGGTTTGTTTCCTGCGTCAGGGCATGTTTTCCCGTATCCGCCCCGTCTGATTCGGCGCAGCATCCTGCCGGACGGTCAGCCCATCAGGATGCTGATTGCCTCTGCAAGCGTTTCAACGCCGTAAACCCGGACGCCTTCCTGGGCTTTCAGCCGTTTGTTGTTCTGCCGCGGAATGACGATGGAACGGAATCCGAGGCGCTTGCACTCGGCAATCCGCCGGTCAATCTGTGAGATGGCCCTGACCTCGCCTGCCAGACCAATCTCCCCCATCACCGCCCAGTCCGGCGGAATACACGTTTCACGGGCACTGGATGCAACCGCTGCCAGAAGGGGCAGGTCCGCGGCCGGCTCGGGAAGATCCAGACCGCCGGCCACATTGATGTACACATCCTGATTAAACAGGGATACACCGGCACGCTTTTCAAGAACGGCCAGCAGCAGTGCCAGACGTCCGCTGTCAAAACCGTTTGTTGTCCGTCTGGGTGTCCCGAATGCGCTTTGCAGCGCCAGGGCCTGTACATCCACCAGCATGGGACGGGTCCCCTCAAGCGCACAGTGCACGCAGGATCCGGGAACATTGCTGGCCCGCTCCGCCAGAAGCATCTCAGAAGGATTGGCAATTCCGCACATTCCCTCCTCCCGCATCTCAAAAATGCCGATTTCATTGACGGAACCAAAGCGGTTCTTTACCGCCCTCAGAATTCGGTACTGATGCTGCCTGTCGCCCTCAAAATACAGCACCACATCCACCATATGTTCAAGCACACGCGGTCCGGCAATGGCGCCTTCCTTGGTCACATGTCCCACCAGAAAGATCGCGCATCCCGTTGTCTTGGCCATCCGCATCAGCACACTGGTGCATTCCCGGATCTGGGAGACCGATCCTGGCGCACTGCTCATATCCGGCCGGTACATGGTCTGAATACTGTCGATGATCATGACATCCGGTCCGATCTCTGTCCATCTTGTTTCCAGCTGGTCCAGGGCATTTTCACTGAGTACCAGCAGATTATCCGAGCTGATGCCAAGCCGGTCCGCACGCATCTTGATCTGCCGGACCGATTCCTCACCGGAAATATACAGAACCCGCTTCCCCATCCCGGCAATTTTGTCCGAAGCCTGAAGGAGCAGCGTCGATTTTCCAATTCCCGGGTCACCGCCGACCAGAATCAGGGACCCATCGACAATTCCGCCGCCCAGGACCCGGTCCAGTTCGTCAATGCCCATCACCATCCGCGGCATTTCCTCCGCCGATATTTCCGATATCCGCACAGCACTGGCACCTGTTCCCGGCCGCTGCTTAAGCGGTTTCGGCTGGACCGCCGCCGTACCGGTATAGGCAGGCACACTCTGATTCGGTGCCTGTTCCTCCAGTGTATTCCACGCACCGCATCCGGGGCATTTTCCCATCCAGCCGGGCGTTTCCTGCCCGCACGCGGAACAGATATAAACAGTCTTGGGTTTTGCCATCTGATCGTATCCTCCTCTATAATCTGTTGTCCGGTCTTCCGGCACCACTGATTCTCTGATGCACCTGTCTCACAGGCAGACACTTTCATGTCTGCCCGATTCTTCATGAATCGTTATCCGGTCTTCCGGCACCGCTGAACAGGATGCCGTCACCTGACAAACTGACCGTTCAACAGCGGTTCAGCTTCTCCGTCTGCGCCCTCCGGGAAATGGCTGCGCCCCCCTGAAAACCCAGTTTGTCCTATTCTACTTTTGCGGCAATTTTTTCTGTTATTACGGAATTTATCTGAACAAAATCTAACTTTGTTAAAAGCTTACGAAAATGCATTTTTTCAATTGAAATCCATCTGGGGCTGCGTTATAATCGGTTCATTCCACCAGCGGGAGGTAACAGAATGAACAGACGTCCATCCAAAAGCAGAAGCGAATTTGATGCCTTTTCCGAAGAAACCCTCCGCCCCTTTTCCGCATCCTCACCGGATGCGCACTTTTTTGATGTGCAGAAAAAACGTTCCCCGCACCGGATCTTTCTCACCATCCTGCTCATCCTGATTGCGCTTGTGTTCATTGGCAACGCCGTGATCAATCATTTTTTCTTTATCAACACCATTGAAATCCCGATAACCGGTCTGTCGCAGGAATTTGACGGTTTCCGGATTCTGCAGATCAGCGACCTGAAGGGAAAACGTTTCGGAACGAAACAGCGTCAGTTCCGCTCAAGGCTTGAAAAGCTCCGTTTTGACGCCGTGCTGTGTACCGGCGACATGGTTTCTGACCTCGGCAATGCCGAACCCTTTTATGAACTGCTTGACGTCCTTCACGAGCTGAACCCGGCAGCACCGGTCTATTTCATCGCCGGCGATATGGATCCGGATCCCACCTCCATGAGCTATGCGCCGGGCGGCAGTCCGTTCGCCCCGTGGATTCTGGGCGCCCGTCATCGCCACGCCACCTATCTTTCCTCACCGCAGTGCATTGAAGGAAGCCAGCAGCGTCTCTGGTTTCTTTCCCTGACATCGACCACCCTGGATGCAACGCAGCTCCAGCCGCTCTATGAACAGCGCCTTCTGGCTGCCCGCTCCAGTGCAGATGAGAATGCCATTGAGCTGGCTGAATTCCAGCTCAAGTCCATCCAGGACACCGCCGCCATGCGCAATTCCCTCCGGGAGGAGGATGTCACCATTGTTCTGACCCATGTTCCCAATACCAACATTCGCCGGATCTCTTCCATTCTCTTCCCCAGAACGTACCCGATTCATGTTCTGCTCTACGGTCATACGCTGGGCGGCCTTATGCGTCTGCCGGGCATCGGCCCGCTGTTCGTCCCCTCAGACACCCTGCCCCGTTACGGGCTCTTTCCCGCCTCATCCCTGGTTGAGCATCCAAAGCGGATAGACCGGACCTGGATCATCCCATCCAGCGGACTTGGGGACAAGGACCCCATGTATCCGTTTTTCTTCTTCCGTCTGTTCAACCCGCCTTCGGTCAATCTGCTGACACTTTCAACCTCATCCATCTGAATGGCAGCTGCCCTTCCGGCAGCTGTTTTTTTATTATCAATTTTACCCGCCTAACCTATCTGTTCAGAGGTGTGCTGTTCAGGCACAACACAACCCGCGAATGTGCCGAGCGCTTTTTTCACCGCCATTTTCATTCTGGAATCCGGCAGTGATCTGTACATCTGCAGCAATTCCCTCTCATCCGGTGAGATAAACGAATCGTACAGGTTTGACTTATCCGGATGAAGGAGTTCCTCTTCCGATACGTCAAAAAATGCGGCAATCTTATCCAGGTAATTCATGTACGAGGATGATCTGTTAATCTTCCATTGAGTTATGGCATTCCCCGATATTCCAAGGTATCTTGCCAGGTCAATTTGGCGGACGCCTTTAACTTTGAGTAAGCGCAAAATATTATTCAGTATTTCATTATTCCTGGAAACGTCGTACTGTTTAGACACCCTCTGGTCCTCCGGATCGTTTGATAAACAACAGGCACGAAACATTCTGAGTGCCTCCATTATAACAGAATCCTTCTCATCCAACAATTCTGCACCTGTCCCTTTCCTTTATGAGCAGTGACTTGTTCTTTGGGCACCGCTATTTTCCCGTGCTCATATTGGACAGCCTGCCGCTGTGGCGGCAGGCCCACTCATTGCGCAAATACGTTTCAGCAAAAGGCGTACATTTGAGGACGAATCTTTCATCCTATTCGTTTTTAACATGAATATTTTTCATGCTAAACATGAAAAATAGTACAATACAAATCTTGTGAAACGTCCGGATTTGCGATATAATACCCGCTGTTAAGTTGTTTCCGTTCAGGGACAACCGAAGACGGGCATTGCCCGAACCTACTTCTACAGGAGGAACGAACATATGAAGAAACTGATCATTGCCGCGCTTTGTCTCGCTATGATCGCCATGACCGCACTGGCCTCTGCCGATGCGATCAAGATCGGCGGTTCCGGCCCTCTGACCGGTCCGGCAGCTGATTACGGCATTTCCGTTAAGAACGGTGCTGAGATTGCTGTTGAGGAAATCAACGCCAAGGCTGGCGAAACCGTTATCGAGCTCAACTTCCAGGATGATGAGCATGACCCGGAAAAGGCCATCAATGCCTTTAACGACGTTCTCGACTGGGGTGCCCAGATGATCGCCGGCACCGTTACCACCAGCCCCTGCATCGCCGTTGGCGCTCAGGCTTTTGAAGACCGTGTCTTCATGCTGACCCCCTCTGCCAGCTCTGTTGACGTCATCGCCGACAAGGACAACGTCTATCAGGTCTGCTTCACCGATCCGGCACAGGGTGCTGCCTCTGCGGATTACATTTCCGGTCACAAGCTGGCAACCAAGGTTGCTGTTATCTACAACAACGCTGACGCCTACTCCACCGGCATCTATCAGACCTTCGAAGGCGCTGCCGCCGAGAAAGGCCTCGAGCTGGTCTACACCGGAACCTTCACCGATGACACCACCGATTTCTCCGTTCAGGTAACCGGTGCCAAGGAAGCCGGCGCTGAGCTCGTCTTCCTGCCCATCTACTACACCCCCGCTTCCATGATTCTCCAGCAGGCCAAGAACATGGACTATGCTCCTATCTTCTTCGGCGTTGACGGATTGGACGGCATCCTCTCCATCGAGGGCTTCGACACCTCTCTTGCCGAGGGCGTCATGCTTCTCACCCCCTTCTCTGCCGATGCAACGGACGACCTGACCGTGAACTTCGTCAAGACCTATACCGAGAAGTTCGGCACCGTCCCCAGCCAGTTTGCCGCGGATGCGTATGACACCGTTTATGCGCTGTACAATGCTTCTGTCAAGGCCGGCATCACCGCCGAGACCAAGGCAGAGGAAGCCTGCGACAAGCTCATCGCAGCGTTCCAGGAGCTCGAGATGACCGGCCTGACCGGCACCATGACCTGGGATTCTACCGGTGCTGTTACCAAGACCCCGACCGCTGTTATCATCAAAGACGGCGCTTATGTCGGTGCTGACGTACAGTAATTGACGTAAACAGGTTCATGGCCCCGGGTGGTCCGGGGCCATGAATTTGTATTTATCAGGGGTTTACAGCGGGAGTACACGATGGCCGGTGTATTCCCGCTGTAAACCCAAATTGGATATAGAAGGTGAAAAAATGACACTATTTCTCTCCTATCTTATTAACGGCATCAGTCTTGGAAGCGTCTATGCCATTATCGCACTTGGATATACCATGGTTTACGGCATCGCCAAAATGCTGAATTTTGCACATGGAGATGTCATCATGGTCGGCGCCTATGTGTCCTTCTGCGCCATTCAGTACCTGAATCTCCCGCCATGGGTCTCCGTGATTCTGGCCATGATTCTGTGCACGGCCCTGGGCGTCATCATTGAAGGTCTGGCTTACAAGCCCCTTCGTCAGGCACCTTCCCTTGCCGTCCTGATCACGGCAATCGGCATGAGCTACCTGCTCCAGAACTCCGCTCTGCTGATCTGGGGCGCCAATCCCAAGTCCTTCCCCTCCGTGGTCAACATCGGGAACATCTCCCTGCTGGACGGCCGTCTTCTGATCACCGGCGTAACCATCGTGACCATTCTGGCCAACATCGTCATCATGGTTGCGCTGACCCTGTTCACCGGCCGCACCAAGATGGGCAAAGCCATGCGCGCCGTTTCCGAGGATAAAGGCGCCGCTGAACTGATGGGCATCAACGTCAACACCACCATCAGCGTGACCTTTGCCATCGGCTCCGCTCTGGCTGCGGTCGCCGGCGTGCTGCTCTGCTCCGCCTATCCGACCCTGATGCCCACTACCGGCTCCATGCCCGGTATCAAGGCCTTTACGGCAGCTGTCTTCGGCGGCATCGGCTCCATCCCCGGCGCCATGATCGGCGGCATCCTCCTGGGAATCATTGAAATTCTCGGCAAGGCCTACATCTCCACCGAACTGGGCGATGCCTTCGTCTTTGCCGTGCTCATCATCGTTTTGCTCTTCCGGCCCAGCGGTCTGTTCGGCAAAAACGTCCGAGAGAAAGTGTGAGGTGCAATATGAGCAAAAAGACAATTGACAAGCTGCTCACATTCGGCATGGTCATTGCTGCCTTCATTGTCTGTCAGGTCATGATCGCCAATGGTGCCATGTCCCGTTCCCTTCGTGGTCAGCTCATTCCGATCTGTGTCTATATCGTCATGGCAGTCTCACTCAACCTGACGGTCGGCATTTCCGGTGAGCTGTCTCTGGGCCATGCCGGCTTCATGTCCGTCGGCGCCTTCTCCGGCGTTGTCATGGCCATGTGGCTCAAAAATGGTCTCGGCGTCAGCAATACCCTCATCTGCCTTTCCGCTGCCCTTGTAACCGGCGGCCTGTTCGCCGGCATCGCGGGCGTGCTGATCGGCATCCCGGTTCTACGCCTTCGCGGTGACTATCTGGCCATCGTCACACTGGCCTTTGGTGAGATCATCCGCAATGTCATGAACTGTATCTACATCTCCCTTGAGGGCAGCCGCCTGCACTTCGGTTTTGTCAATCCGAAGCTCCCCGGAAAACTGCTGGTCAACGGCCCTGCCGGTGCCACAGGCGTCGCCAAGATGTCCACCTTTGTCATGGGATTTGTCCTGGTCATGATTACCCTGGTCGTCGTCCTCAATCTGATCGACAGCCGGTCCGGCCGTGCCATTATGGCCATCCGTGACAGCCGCATTGCCGCCGAATCCGTCGGTCTCAAGGTGACCAAATACAAGATGATGGCGTTCGTCACATCCGCTGTTCTGGCCGGAATGGCCGGTGCCCTTTACGGCCTCAACTTCTCCACCATTACCGCCTCGAAGTTCAAGTTTGATACCTCGATTCTGGTTCTTGTCTTTGTTGTTCTGGGCGGCATCGGAAACATGCGCGGATCCATCATTGCCGCTGCCCTTCTGACCGTTCTTCCGGAACTCCTTCGGGCCTTCTCGGATTACCGCATGCTGGTCTACGCCATCGTCCTGATCCTGGTCATGCTGGCAACCAATAACCCGACACTCCGGACATTCTTCAGCGGTCTTAAGCCCGGCAAAAACTCATCTGCGGCAAAGGAGGGCAAACAATGAGTCAGCCTGTTCGTACAAAGATGGTTCCTGCCCCCAGTCACGGCATCCTTCCGGAACGTGATGTCAATGAGCGCCCGGTGCTTGAAACCCGCAATCTGGGCATTGATTTCGGCGGCCTTCACGCCGTCGAGGATTTCAACCTGATCATCGGACGCACGGAAATCGCCGGCCTTATCGGCCCAAATGGCGCAGGAAAAACCACCGTCTTCAATCTTCTGACCAAAGTCTATCAGCCCACAATGGGCACCATTCTGATCAACGGAAAAGATACCGCCGGCATGGACACCGCTCAGGCCAGCATGATGGGGATCGCCCGTACCTTTCAGAACATCCGTCTTTTCTCCAACATGACCGTTGAGGACAATGTCCGCATCGGCCTGCACAACCAGTTCCGCTACAACATGTTCAGCGGCATCCTCCGTCTTCCGGGTTTCTGGTCCAGCGAGCGCCGGATGCATGAGCGGTCCATGGACCTCCTCTCCATCTTCGACATGCAGGACATGGCCGGTGCCATTGCCGGTTCTCTCCCCTATGGCGCCCAGCGCCGTCTTGAGATCGTCCGTGCACTGGCGACCAATCCCAGCCTCCTGCTGCTGGATGAGCCGGCCGCCGGCATGAACCCCCATGAAACAGAGGAACTGATGGAAAACATCGTCCGTATTCGGGACCGTTTCCACATTGCCGTCATGCTGATTGAACATGACATGAAACTGGTCATGGGCATCTGCGAGGGCATCTGCGTGCTCAATTACGGCCGCATTATCGCCAAGGGAACGCCGGAGGAAATCCAGAACAATCCCACCGTCATTGAGGCGTATCTTGGCAGGCAGAAGGAGGGTTAACCGTGGCATTACTTTCTGTAAATGATCTGAATGTCTATTATGGCAGCATCCATGCCATCAAGGGCATCTCCTTTGAGGTCAATGAAAACGAAATTGTCACTCTGATTGGTGCAAACGGCGCCGGAAAATCCACGAGCCTCAATACGGTCGCCGGTCTGCTGAAGCCCCGGTCGGGCAGCGTCACCTTTGACAACGTCAACATTACGGGCCTAAAGGCCAACAGGATTGTCTCACACGGACTGGCGCTCTGCCCCGAAGGCCGCCGTATCTTCCAGCAGCTGACCGTCCGGGAAAACCTGGAAATGGGCGGATTTACACGGCCAAACTCGGAAACCGAATCAAGCCTCGAGGATGTCTTCAATCGTTTCCCCCGTCTTCGGGAACGGCATCGTCAGATTGCCGGAACCCTGAGCGGCGGCGAACAGCAGATGCTGGCCATGGGCCGCGCCCTGATGAGCAAGCCGAAGCTGCTCATGCTGGATGAGCCTTCCATGGGCCTGGCTCCGATTCTGGTGGATCAGATCTTTGATATCATCCGCGAGCTCCACGACAGCGGAACCACGATCCTCCTGGTCGAACAGAACGCACAGATGGCCCTTTCCATCGCCGACCGTGCCTATGTCCTTGAAACCGGACGAATCTCCAAATCCGGTTCCGCAAACGATCTCATGCACGACGATGATGTCCGCAAAGCCTACCTCGGCTAAATCTTCCCTGTCCGGTCTGTCCGGGCAGCCACCTGATGCAATGCTAAAAAGGGATGTACCCGACAGGGTACATCCCTTTTTCACATTCTATTTGCCAGAATCCTGCTCATTGAACATGAACGGATTTGCGTCCTTCGGATCCGTTTCCAGCACCTTGCGGATGACATTCACCACATCTTCCGCACTTCCCAGAAACTGCTTTGGAACGACCATTATTTTCTTTGCATCATAGTGATTAAAAACAAGACCGCCAATCACCGGCTTATTCAAGGCATTATCCACAACAAAGCGAACGGGCAGTTCCGCCCACGGTTCCGTAAGCATTGGATCTGAGCGGGCCATCTGCACACTTGTAAAACAGAGCATGTATCGGTTTCCATTACGGCCCGGTGTGCTTCCATCCAGATTGATGTAAAGCTGGTTCATCATATCAAAACTCTGACGATGAACGCCGCAGGGCATCGTCAGATCCTCATCATAGGCCTGACGAATAAGCGCAGCAAGCTCCATCTCATTCCCGCCCTTCTTCGACGCCACCTGATCCATTTTCATCCAGAACTGCTTCTTCGTCATTCTTCGATACCTCCGTCATGTACCGCTTTTCCTCATGTATCCTGCGACTCCGGGATTCAGTTTAGCCGACCTTAACCAGAAAGTCAAGGCTTTCGACATTTCTTCATCCATTCAGCGACAGGTTTCGGATTGATCCTATCCCTCAGGGAGACAGTCGCTGGAAGCATCCGGCTGTTTCATCCGCAGAGAGAATGCAAAAAGAGCAAGGGTTATCCATCAAAAAGGGCCGCCGGACATTTGCCTGTCCGGCGGCCAATTTTATGCATTTCTGCAGTTGTTTTTACCCTCTTGAAAAGAATCGGGCAATTCTGGCAATCAGCGAGGGTTTCGTACCATGATTCATTGTTGCGCGGGATACTTCCGTACTCTCCGTCACCTCAGGTGCAGACTCGCTGGCTGCAGGTTCCGACGCCGGTTCGCTGGCCGCCGGCTCAGGATCTGACGCCGGTTCGCTGGCTGCAGGTTCCGCCGCCGGTTCGCTGGCTGCCGGTTCAGGATCAGATGACGGTTCACTGGCCGCAGGTTCAGGATCTGATGACGGTTCGCTGGCCGCCGGCTCAGGATCCGATTTTGCCTCACTGGCTGCAGGAGCAGGATCCGATGCCGGTTCGCTAACCGCAGGTGCGGATGTCACCTTGCTGGCCGCCTGTGCAGGAGCCGATGTCGGTTCACTGGCCGCAGGTGTCGTTGCGCTGGTCGCAGCCGCAGCATTCGTCTGATCATTCTTTCCGGCACCCGACGGGACTGTTCCGTTCGGCAGCGTCATTCCGCTCGGCAGTACACCACCATTACGGACATATTCTGCCAGTTCTTCCTCCGTCATGTGCTCAAAATCATAGACAGGGGTGGCATCGCTGTACGGATCAGCCTTCGACTCACCATAACCATAATCGTCACCAGACGAATAGTCATCTGAACCGTAGTCATAACCGCCGTCATTTCCTCCGTAATATACGGATTCATTGCCGTCAGCAGATCCGCTGCTCTCTGTCGGAGCCACCGGCTGCGGTCCAGGCACATCCGGAATAAGCTTGGGCGCCGCCTCCTTATTTTCCTCCAGGAACTGTGTCGCATCGATGGTAATCAGGCCCTCATCTTCTTCAGTCTCTTCTGTCTGATCCCCTTCAGCGTCGCCTGGCTGTCCCGGATTCGCCCCGGAATCTCCACCCGCCGTTGTGATTCCAGCCTCAGGATTATCCGAAGAAC